>Ga0308159_1000420_pt1 | contig 100319 bp, 98 predicted proteins | sample PhyCR1_FD_201040 | JGI IMG/M metagenome (GOLD analysis project Ga0308159, IMG submission 201040) | Phyllosphere microbial communities from UC Gill Tract Community Farm, Albany, California, United States - DLSLC.R1 | ecosystem: Host-associated > Plants > Phyllosphere > Unclassified | place: USA...
GGCGTCGGCGCGCATCTCTGCATGATGCACGCCGACGCCCGGCCGACCGATCATGCACGTCGGTGTGCCGGGGCTCGCCGCTGATCCTCAGATCGAGGGCGGAGCCCCGTCGCCGTGCACGAGCCGCGGCACGGCCAGCAGGTGGTCGCGGCTGTCGGGGCAGCCGATGGCGGCGAAGATGATGTCCCACATGTTGGTGATGCGATTGTCGAGGCGGGCCCAGTCGTCGAACACCGCCGACACCATCTGGGTGCCCGTGAACGATTCGACGACGAAGCGCGCGATGCTGTCCACCTCGATGCGGGGTGAGACGTCGCCCTCGGCGATGGCCTTGCGCAGGTGTTCGGCGCTCTGCGCGATCCAGAACTCGTAGGGCGCGCGAGCGTGCTCGGGAAAGTAGCCGGCCGATTCGGTGCTGAGTCGGATGCCGGCCTGCACGATCGGCAGCGTGCGCAGCTGCTGCGCGAATGTGTGGGTGAGCCGCACGAGGCCCTCGGCGCCCGGCATGTCGTCGCTCAGCAGGCGGGCGCCCGCGTCGACGCACAGTTGGTGCTGCTGCAGGATGAGTTCGAGCGCCAGTGCGTGCTTCGATTCGAAGTGGAAGTAGAGCGCGCCCTGCGTGACGCCCGCTTCGGTGATGATCTCGCTGAGTTTGGCGCTGGCATAGCTCGATCGGGCGAACACCACGCCGGCGGCTTCGACGATCGCTTGTCGCGTCGCGCGAGCGCGTTCCTGTTTGGGCATGGGGTCCTCCGGCCTATCGGGGACAGGATACCTCCGGGGGCTATGAAGGGTGACCCCCTTGTGACGGGCCCTTCCCAGGTTGGCGGGATGCGGCGCGGCGGGTTCGCGCGGGCGCACCGCGGCAGAAGCGCAAATCTCCCGGACAGACTTGTTTTCGCTCGAACCGGTAACCCGTCCCGGGGTGGCCCGGATTAGGGATAGAGCAGAGGCGGGCCCCGGCGCTATCGGCGCGTCCTGCGCTCGTGCGGGTCGAACGCGCGGCCCGACTGCACTCGACCTGGCACCCGACGTGACGCTCGACGTGACGCTCAACGTGACGCCCGGCCTGACGCCCGAACAGGCGCTAGAGGGCCTCGCCCGGAATGGGGTGACCGACGAGGTGCGATGCGGGCGCGACTCCCGCGGCCGGGGCGGCAGCCAAGGTGGCGCAGATCGTCTCGACGAAGCTGTCGATGTCGGCCTCGGTGGTGTCGAACGCGCACATCCACCGCACCTCGCCCGTCGCCGCATCCCAGTCGTAGAAGCGGAAAGACTCGCGCAGGGTATCGGCGACACCGGGCGGCAGCACGGCGAAGACCGCGTTGGCCTCGGTCGGCTGGCTGAAACCGAGACCGGGGGCCTGCCCGGCCGCGATGCGTTCTTCGAGGGCCGATCGCAGGCGCACGGCCATGGCGTTGGCGTGGCTGGCCGAGCGGTGCCAGAGGTCGCCCTCGAGCAATGCGATCAGCTGAGCCGACAGGAAGCGCATCTTCGACGCGAGCTGCATGTTGAGCTTGCGCAGGTAGACGAGACCCTGCGTGGCGGCTGGGTTGAGCGACACGACGGCCTCGCCGAACATGAGGCCGTTCTTGGTGCCGCCGAACGAGAGCACGTCGACCCCGGCGTCGGTCGTGAAGGCACGGAACGGCAGGCCGAGGGCCGCGGCCGCGTTGGACAGCCGGGCCCCGTCGAGGTGCAGCGTCATGCCGTGGGCATGAGCGTGGTCGGCGATGGCGCGGATCTCGTCGGGCGTGTAGAGCGTGCCGAGCTCGGTGCTCTGCGTGATGGACACGACGAGCGGCTGCGCGCGGTGCTCGTCGCCCCAGCCCCAGGCCTCTCGGTCGATCAGCTCGGGCGTGAGCTTGCCGTCGGGGGAGGGCACGCCCAAGATCTTGATGCCGCCGACGCGCTCGGGCGCCCCACCCTCGTCGACGTTGATGTGGGCCGTGGTGGCGGCGATGACGGCCCCCCAGCGCGGCAGCATCGACTGGATGCCGACCACGTTGGCACCCGTGCCGTTGAAGACGGGGAACACCTCGGCCTGCTCGCCGAAGTGGCCGCGGAAGATCTCGGTCAGGCGCTCGCTGTACTGGTCGCCGCCGTAGGCCACCTGGTGCCCGCCGTTGGCCTGGGCGATGGCCTCGATGACCTCGGGGTGCACCCCCGCGTAGTTGTCGCTGGCGAAGTTGCGGACGTCGGAATCATGCAGTGGAAGGCTCACACCCCTAATCTCGCACAGAGCGGCCGCCCCGCGCATCCTGGCCGAAAACTGTGGATGAACGGGGCGGCCGCTGCCTGGGGAGAACGAACGCGTCAGCCGCGCAACGCCTCGCCCAGCTTCACGCGCGCCCCCGTGCGCAGAAGCGAGTTGCTGTACATCTTGGAGCCGAGCAGGAGCACGACGACCGTGGTCACGGCGAGGATCGCGAGCGAGAGCAGCGGCTCCCACCACTCGGCCGTTCCGAGGAACAAACGCACCGGCATACCGACGGGCGCCGAGAAGGGGATGTAGGACATGATCGCCAGCACGGTCGGGTTGTCGTTGAAGAAGATGACCGCGAAGTAGGGCAGCATGACGAGCATCGTGACGGGCATGGTCGTCGATCCGACATCCTCTTGGCGCGAGACTAGGGCGGCCGTCGCGGCGAAGAGGGCGGCCAGCAGCACGAAGCCGATGACGAAGAAGATGACGAACCACACGATGGGGGCGCCGAGGCCGGTCAGCAGATCGCTCTGCCCCGTCACCGTCAGGCCCACGATGGCGATCACCGCTATGAGCGCGATCTGGGCGAAGGCGAGGATGCTGTTGCCGAGCACCTTTCCGGCCAGCAGCGCACGCACCGGGATGGCCGACATGAGGATCTCGACCACGCGGGTCTGCTTCTCTTCGACGACGCTCTGCGCGATGGTCGAACCGAACGTCATGGCCGACGAGAAGAAGACGAGGCCGAACGCGATGGCGACGAGATAGCCGAGGAATCCGGCATCCGCGCCCTGATCGAGCAGCACGACCTTGGGTGCCGTGCTGAGCGCCTGCACGACCGACGTCGGTGCCGAATCGGTGGCCACGACCTCGAACAGCAGCGGCGAGTCACCCGAACGATCGGGCAGGATGGCGGCCTCGACGTCACCGTCGCGCACCAGCTTCTCGGCGGCCTGCTCGTCGTCGACCACGGTCACGTCGAACGATTTCGCGGCGGCGGCCGGGATGACCTCGCTCGTGGCATCGACGACCGCCACCTTCGTGGTCTCGCTGCCGGCCGAGTTGGCCGAGAAACCCGCGAACAGGATCGAACCCAGGATGATCACGAGCAGCAGGGCGGACGAGATCAGGAACGCCTTGCTGCGCAGGCGGGCGCGGATCTCGCGCTCGGAGACGAGCCACACGCTCGACGCGAAACCGGGGGCCTGCGGGGCGGCGGGCCGAGCAGATGCGGGGGACGACGCGGACGATGTGCCGCGCGAGGACGGCGACGACGGGGAGGGCGAGGTGCGGGTGCTCATCGGATGACCTCTCGGAAGATGTGGGCGAGCGACGGGCGCTGCGGGTGGAAGGTGGTGACGGCGCCGGCCTCGACCGCGCGTCGCAGCACGAGCTGCGCGGTTTCGTCGGTGTCGGCGTCGAAGAGCGCGTAGCCGCCGTCGAACTCGACGACGTCGACGCCGGGCAGGCCGCGGATCCAGCCGATGTCGGTGCCGGCCTGCAGCTCGAAGCGGCGCGTGGCGTGCTTCTCGCGCAGCGCCTCGCGCGAACCCGAGGCGCGGATCTCTCCGTTGGCGATGATGACGAGGTCGTCACAGAGGCGTTCGACGATATCGAGTTGGTGCGAGGAGAAGAGCACGGGCACGCCGGCATCCGCTCGCTCTTTCAGCACTCCGACGACGACGTCGACGGCCAGGGGGTCTAGACCCGAGAACGGCTCGTCGAGCACGAGCAGATCGGGTTGGTGCACGAGGGCCGCCGCGATCTGCGCGCGCTGCTGGTTGCCGAGCGACAGCGATTCGAGCGTGTCGTTGGCGCGCTCTTCGAGGCCGAGGGATTCGAGCAGTTCTCGCGTGTTCTGCGTGGCGCGCGACGACGAGAAGCCGTGCAGGCGGGCCAGGTAGACGAGCTGCTCCTCGACCTTCATCTTGGGGTAGAGGCCGCGTTCTTCGGGCATGTACCCGAAGCGGTGGCGGTCACCGGCCGTGAGCGGTTTGCCGTCTTTCGTGACGGTGCCGCCGTCGGCCGACAGGACGCCGAGGATGATGCGCATGGTCGTGGTCTTGCCGGCACCGTTGCCGCCGACGAAACCGGTCATGCGGCCCGGCTGCACCGTGAACGACACGTCGTGCAACACCTGCCGGTCGCCGTATGAGCGGGTGATGTTCTCTAGCTGAAGCACGCTGGCTCCTCCGATTCTCTGCGTGATTACACGCTAGAGCGGGGGAGAGGTCGCGGGCATCAGCCGCGGGGCGGGTTCTCGCGTCTCCGCCTGGCGGGGGAGGGCGTCGAATCCACGCCTCAGGCGTCCGAAACGGCGTAGCCACTGCGGAACGCCCACACGATGGCCTGGATGCGGTCGCGCACGCCCAGCTTGGCGAAGATGCTCGACACGTGCGTTTTGACCGTCGCCTCGCCGACATAGAGCTTCGAAGCGATCTCCTGGTTCGAGAGGCCATCGGCGAGCAGCGCGAAGACGTCGCGCTCCCGCTCGGTGAGGAGGGCGTAGGCGGCACGCTCGTCGTTGCTCGGGCCGCCGTGCGTCGCGGCGGCGGGGCCACCGGTGCCGACAGAACCGTGACTGCCGACAAAGCCGTGGCCGCCGGCAGTGGCGTCTTCGTAGCGAGGCGAGCCGTCGCCGAGAGCCGCACGGCCGTCGCGAGGGTGATCGGGCAGGGTGCCCGACGCTGGGGGTGACGAGGGCTGCGACATCCGCCCGGCCGCCCCGCCGAAGCGCGCGATCACGCGTTTGGTCACGGTAGGCGACAGCAGCGCCTCGCCGCTCGCGACGACCCGCACGGCCTCGATCAGCTGCTCGGGCGACGAGTTCTTCAGCAGGAACCCGCTCGCGCCGGCCGCCAGGGCGTCGAAGAGGTAGTCGTCGCGGTCGAAGGTCGTCAGAATCAGGACGGCGGCGCCGATCGACGGGTCGCCCGTTATCGCGCGCGTGGCGTCGAGCCCGTTCATGCCGGGCATCTGCACGTCCATGCAGATGACGTCGGGCGCGAGGGATGCCGCGGCCGCGATCGCCTCGGACCCCGAACCCGCCTCGCCGACGACCTCGATACCGGGCTGGGCGCCCAGGATGATGCGGAATCCCGCGCGCAGCAACTCTTGGTCGTCGACCAGCAGCACGCGGATCGGCCTGCTCGCGCCCGCACCAGCACCCGCGCCCGCACCAGCACCCGCGCCCGCACCGGCGGTCGAGCCCGTATTCGCACCGGCTTCCGCGCCCGTGTTCAGGCCACCCTGCGTCGAATCGGTCATGCCGACACCATCCGTTCGTGAGAGTCGTTCGGTCCCGCGAGCCGATCATCGAGGGAAACGGGGATGCGCGCCCGCACGAGATAGCCGCCCCGGGGCCGCGGCCCCAGTTCGAGCGTGCCGCCGGTGGCCCGCACGCGCTCCTGCATGCCCACGTGCCCGAGCCCGGTGCCGCGCCGCCGCGACGGCAGGGTCACGGCCAGGGATCCGCTGTTGGTGATCTCGATCTCGACGGCCTCGCCGAGGTAACGCAGGCGCACGTCGGCTCGCGTGTCGGGGCCGCCGTATTTGCGCGCGTTGGTGAGTGCTTCCTGTGTGACCCGATACAGCGTCAGCGACACCAGTTTCGGCAGGGGCCGCGGTGCACCGACCGCCTCGAAGCGCGTGGGCACGCCGGCCTGGGTCGACGCCTCGCAGAGGTCGGGCAGCCTGTCGACGCTCACCGTAGAGGCCGCCTCGGACTCTGCGTCGGTCTGGCGCTCGCGCTCGCGCTCGGCGTCGGTGGCGGTCTCGGGTTCCGGTTCGCGCAAGGTGCCGAGGATGCCGCGCAACTCGTCGATGGCCGACCGCGCGTTGTCCTCTACGACCCCCAGCGCCGCCCGCGCGGCGACGGGATCGAGGTCCAGCACGGTGCGCGCTGCCCCCGCCTGCACTCCCATGACCGACACGTGGTGCGCCACCACGTCGTGCAATTCGCGCGCAATGCGCAGACGCTCGAGCGATACGGCCTGACGAGCCGAGCGGATGCGCTCACGATCGAGCAGCGCCGTGCGATGTTCGAGCACGGCACGTTCCTTCGCGCCGTCCCACGCCCGATTGCCGAAGTACCAGGCCGCGCCGAAGTAAAGGATGTTCGTGAGGATCTGGATGAGCAGGTAGGCCACGAGCGGCGAGAAGAGCCCGGCGCGCGAGAAACCCGGCATGGCGTCGGGATCGGTGGTGGCCAGGAACATCGAGATCAACAGCCACACGAGCATGACGAACACGATGACGATGCGCACGACGAAGGCGCGCCGGCGATCCGACGTCCAGGCGCCTACCGAATAGAGCGCCAGGAAGAGGGCGATGTTGCAGAAGAGCAGCTCGCTGACGTGCAGCTGGCCGATCACGATGAACACGGCCGAGAGCACGAGTGCGACCGAGGCCGGCCAGACCCGCCGGAGCGCGAGCGGCAGGGTGATCAAGGCCAGGGTCAGGATGCTGATGCCGAGGTCGGCGGGATCGTCATAGAACCCGGCGACCGTGTAGAGCATGAGGCTCAGAATGGAGCCGACGAAGAGGCCGACAGCGAGGACCAGGTCGGTGCGGCGCTCGCCGGGAGTGGGAGCCGGGCGGGTCCATCCCGGTTCGTCGGGGTCGAGGTAGGCGGCGCCGGTCATGCTTCTAACGTAGCCGCCGGCCGGCCGAGGGGCCTCCGTCGTGCGAGGGAGGCCGCATGTCGGCGCAGCCCGGCAGCCCGGCAGCCCGGCATCCGAGGGTCAGCGGCCGAGGCCGAAGTCCCGCTTCTTGTTCGCGTCGCGGTACGCCTTGGCGATGGACAGGGTGGCGCGGGCGCCGATGGAGGTGTTGGCCGCGTCGCCTCGGTCCCGCTTCGCGCTCTTCGGGGTCTCGTGCTTGCGCAGGGCGTCGAACGACTTGGACGACTTCTTGGCGGCCTTCTTCGTCGACGTGGCGGTTTCGTTCGACCACCGGGCCACGCGCGAGCCCAGGGCATAGAGCGCACCGGCGATAACGGTCAGCGTGACGAATTTCTTGACGGTCATGTGGCCTCCCGGCGATTGTCGATCACCCCGAAACTACGCCGCGAGCGCGGGGGAGGCAAAGGCTTGACAGTCAGTCGGCGGGCCGACTCACTGAATCGACGGTTCAGCGGGGTCGCGCCACGCAGATCGTGTCGCCGCCTTCGTGTGTCTTCGTGACGGTGAGGGCCTTCTCGAACTCGATTCCCTCGTCGCGGATGATCGTGCACACGATCTCATCGGAGGTCGATCCCGAGATGACGACGCGGGCCTCGTCCGTCGCGCCAATAAGAGCATCCTTCTCTGACCAGGCGCTGCCAGAGGCCTGAGCCGGCCGCATCTTCACATCGCTCAGAGACCCGTTCGTCGCCGACAGATAGGTGATCTTCTCCGTTCCTTGCAAGCCCTCGACGCTGTAGCTCACGACGTAGGAGTCGATGGGTTGATCGTAGAGCGATTTCAAGACCCAGAAACCGGCTCCGGCCAGCCCGAGCGCCCCGAGGACGACGAGAAGGATGAGAAGGGGTTTTGTCGCACTGCCCATGATGTCTCCAATTCTAAAATGATGTAAGTCATATTCTAGAAGACTCTTGGGGCAAAACGAAGGGCGGGGGAAGTAAGACTTCCCCCGCCCGGGTCGCTCATGCCGTGAGGCGCTTTAGCGCAGGCTCTTGACCTTCTTGTTCGCGGCCTTCTCGGCCTTGGCAAGCTCCTTCTTGGCGCGGGCGCGGGCCTTCTTCACCTGCGGGTCGTTCCAGAACTTCTTGACCGACTTGGAGATCTGCTTGTAACGGGCACGGCCCGCCTTGGCTCCCAGCACGTAGGCGAAGAAAGCGATGATGAGGATGAAAATGAACTTGGGGCGCATTGGTCCGGTCTCCTTGAGGTCGTCTCGGCGAGTGTGCTCGGCGAATGTGCTGGGCGCGTCGTTCTCCGACGGTATCGAATCCGGCTTGGGAACGGCAGAGGGTGGCGCGGCCTTGCGGCCCGGGTGTACGAGGCGTAACCTCCTGGCTCCGCACACGCCACCCGCTGCCGTCTAGTGCAGCCCCTTCGTCGACGCGATCACGGGCGCCATCTTCTTGCCCAGCGCCTCATAGAACATCGACAGCGGGAACTCGTCGTCGAGCACGGCATCCGTGTAGCCCTTCGGCGGCCCCTGCAGCACCTCATCGTCGAGCCCGCGCGCCCACGCCGATGCCGGATGCGGGGCCAGCGTCGCCGAGATCAGTTCGTGCGCGGCCAGCCAGTGCGCCACCTTCGGCCGGTCGATCGAGCGCCAATACAGTTCGTTGATGGCGTCGCTGAGCGCCACGACGACGGCGGGAACGGCATCCCAGTCGAAGGCCAGGCGCGTGTCGGTCCAGTGCAGCACGCCGCGCTGGTGCAACCAGGCGAAGAGCAGCTGCCCGCCGAGGCCGTCGTAGTTGCGCACGCGATCGCCCGTGAGTGGGAAGCGGAACAACCGGTCGAACAGGATGGCATATTGCACGAGTCCGGCCATGCGCAGTGTCGTGCGCTCGATCTCGCTGAGCGACGCCTCGTCACGGGCGCCGAGTGCCGCCTGAACGGCCACCGATTCGCGGAATGCCGTGAGGTCGCAGCGCAACTCCTCGAGCGAGTAGAGGAAGTAGGGCATGCGCTGTTTGATCATGAAGGGGTCGAACGGCAGATCCCCGCGCATGTGCGTGCGGTCGTGGATGAGGTCCCACATGACGAACGTGTGCTCGGCCAGCTGTTGGTCGGCCAGGAGCGCCGCGGGCTCGTCGGGCAGGTCGAGGCGCGTGATGCTCGCGGCCTCGGTGACCACGCGGCGGAATCGAGCGGCCTCGCGGTCGGCGAAAATGGCGCCCCACGTGAACGTCGGCACCTCGCGCATGGCGACCGTCTCGGGGAAGAGCACGGCCGAGTTGGTGTCGTAGCCCGGCGTGAAGTCGAGAAAACGGATGGGAACGAACAACTTGTTCTCGTAGTCGCCGGCCTCGAGATCGTGCACGAACTCGGGCCAGATGGTCTCGACCAGCACGGCCTCGACGAACCGGTTCGTGCTGCCGTTCTGCGTGTACATGGGGAACACGACGAGGTGGGCGAGCCCGTCGACGCGGTTCTGCTGCGGCTGGAACGCGCGCAGCGAGTCGAGGAAGTCGGGCACGCCGAAGCCTCCGTCGGCCCACCGCTCGAAGTCGAGGTCGACGAGTCGCAGGTAGTCGGCGTCGTGCTCGAACGAGGGCGCCAGCTCGCGGATGCTGTCGCGCAGCGTCTGCACGAGTCGGGCGGCCTCGCTGTGGTGGGACACATCGCCCGCCTCGCCGATCGAGCCGTCACGCAGCTGCAACTCCTGCAACCGCGTGGCCGCGCGCTTCAGGTTCTGCCACGCGGCCGTCTCGACGAGGGCGCGGTTCGCGCGGGTCGCGGGGGAGGCCTGCGAAAGGAACTCGTCTTCGACGACCTCCGGTTCGCCGACGACGGCTGCGGTGTGCGCAGGTGTGCTGTTTTCGGACATGGTGAACCTCCTTCGCGAGATCGTGAGCGTGTGGCTCAACGCTAACGAAGAAGACGCGCTTTTCGGTTGCGTCTTTCAGCGAAAAGGTGTGTGCGAGCGGCAGGCGGCGCGCGAAATCATCCGCAAAACCGGTCCTTCACGCACGCGGCCCCGAACGGGTCACGCCCAGCGCTTGTTGATCCAGCGCTCGAGCAGGCCGACCAGGGCATCCGTGAGCTTGCCGATGACGGCGAGCAGGATGATGGCGAGGAAGATGCGGTCGATGCGCCCGTTGTTCTGCGAATCGATCAGCAGGAAGCCGAGGCCCATCGACGAGGCGATCAACTCGGCGGCCACGAGGAACAGCCACGACTGGGCGAGCGCCAAGCGCAGCCCCGAGATGACCGAGGGCAGCACGGCCGGCAGCTGGATGGTGGTGAAGAGCTTCACGCCGCGCAGCCCGAACGCGCGCCCGGCCTCGACGAGGTTGCGGTCGACGTGGCGCAGCGCCGCCGAGATGGTCGTGTAGACGGGGAAGAACGCGCCGATGACGATCAGGGTGATCTTCGACTCCTCGCCGATCTTCAGCCAGAGGATGAGCAGGGGGATCCACGCGAGAGACGGCACCGCGCGGATGGCGCCGAGGGTGGGGGCCACGAGGATGTCGGCGAGGCGCGAGAGCCCCACGACGGCGCCCAGGATGATTCCGAGCACGGCGCCGATCGCGAAGCCGATGAGCACGCGCTGCAACGAGATGGCCATGTACTGGCCGAGCAGGCCGCGCTGGATGAGGTCGATGCCCGCGTTCCAGACCATGGCGGGCGACGGCAGCTGCGACACGGGCACGAGGCCGAGCGATGTCGACAGCTGCCACGCCACCAGGATCAGGATGGGCAGGATGCTGCCGCCGACGATGACGAACCACGTGCGGCGCGTGAGCGGCCGACGCCCGCGGGCGCTGTCGGACCGGCGGTCGCTGGCCTCGCCGCGGGCCGCCACCTCGGGGCGCACGCGCGTGGCGGCCGGCGTCGCGTACTCGGCGGCGGGCGGCATTACGCCGACTGCACCGCGGCGCACCTGTTCGCTGTTCGTCAGCTGGTCGTTGTCAGACATCGAGTCCTCTGCGGGTCGTTACTTCGAGCCGACGGCGTCCGGGTCGGCCTTCTCGGCGAACTCGGGGTCGAGCAGCGACGACAGGGCGTCGTCGATCTGCTTCTGGTCGGGCACGTCGCCGGATTCGACGAAGATCGGTCCGATGACCTTCAGCACCTTCTCCTGCGCGCTGCCGGGAACGTTGTCGACGTCGAGGTTGGAGCGTTCGGTGATGACCTTGGTGGCCACGGCCGAGTCGAGGCCCGCGACATCCGCCAAGATCTGGGCGGTCTTCTCGGGGTTCTCGGCGGCCCAGGCGCGGGCGTGCTCGTAGGTGTCGACCACGGTCTGCGCCACATCGGGTTTGGCGTCGAGGAACGTCTCGGTGGCGTTGAGGAACCCGTAGCTGTTGAAGTCGACGTTGCGGTAGATGAGCTTCGCTCCCGCTTCCTCGGCACCGGCCATGATGGGGTCGAGGCCGGCCCAGGCATCGACCGAGCCGTTCTGCAGGGCGGCCCAGCCGTCGGCGTGCTGCAGGTTCTCGATCGTGACGTCGCTGGCCGAGAGGCCGTTCTCCTCGAGCGCCTGCAGGAGGAAGAAGTAAGGGTCGGTGCCCTTGGTGGCGGCGATCTTCTTGCCCTTGAGCTGCTCGACCGACGTGATGTCGGAGTTCGGGCCGACCGCGAGGGCCGACCATTCGGGCTGCGAGAAGATGTCGATGGTCTTGATGGGCGAGCCGTTGGAGCGGGCGAGCAGCGCGGCCGAACCGGCGGTCGATCCCACGTCGATGGCGTTGGCGCGCAGGGCCTCGTTGGCTTTGTTCGAGCCCGCCGACTGCACCCAGTTGACCGTGATGTCCTGGTCCTCGAGGGCGTCTTCCAGCCATCCCTGGTCCTTGATCACGAGCGACAGCGGGTTGTAGGTGGCGAAATCGATGTTGAGTGTGCCGCCCTCGGTCTTCGTGTCGGAGGAGGCCTGGTCGTTGTCGGAGCCGGCGCTCGGGTTCTGGGTTTCGCCGGCGACGCAGCCGGAGAGCAGCAGGGCGGCGGTGGCAGCGCCCGCGACGACGGCGGCGATGCTGAGACGTTTCTTGCGCATGGGGGTCCTTCTGGGCTGATGGTGCAGGAGGGCGGTGGGGGTGGGGTGGAACGGAAGAGAGGGTCGGGCCGGATGCGTCAGCGGCGGGTGTGCCGGTCGATGCCGAGTCCGTCGAGCAGGCGCCCGCGCAGCTCGGCCAGGTCGGCCGATCCGCGGTCGCGGGGGCGTTCGCCCGGCACGGTGAGGGTCTCGACAATGGTCGAACCGTCGCGTCCGTCTTCGCGGCCGAGCAGGATGACCCGGTCGGCCAGTTGCAGCGCTTCGTCGACGTCGTGGGTGACGAGCAGCACGGTGGTGGGGGCGGCGCTGTGGATGTCGAGCAGCAGGTCCTGCATCTTCAACCGGGTCAGCGCGTCCAGGGCCCCGAAGGGTTCGTCGAGCAGCAGCACGCCGGGATTGCGGGCGAGCGCGCGGGCCAGCGACGTGCGCTGCGCCATGCCGCCGGAGATCTCACGGGGGCGGTGTCCGGCGAATTCGCCGAGGCCCACCAGGTCGATGAGGGTGGCGACGCGTTCGGCGCCGGCCTTCTTGTCCGTGCCGGGCGGCAGGCCGATGGCCACGTTGTCGGTCACGCTGCGCCAGGGGAGCAGGCGGGGCTCCTGGAAGCCGATGGCCGTGCGTCCGTCGGTGCCCGCGACGGGCTGGTCGTCGATCAGGGCGCCACCGGTCGACGCGGTGTCGAGGCCGCCCGCGATGCGCAGGAGCGTGGATTTGCCGCATCCGCTCGTGCCCAGGATGGCGACGACTTCGCCGGGCGCGATCGTGAGGTCGATATCGCGCAACACGGTGCGTTCGCCCGAGGCCGGGGTGGCGACATCCGTCGACGCGGCCGCGCGGCCACGCTTCTTCTCGACCGGAAAGCTGCGGCTGAGCCCGTCGAAACGCACCGAGAACGCCGTATTGGCAGCGGTGGTGGGTGTGGGGGTGGCCATGTTTCAACGCTACCCAGGGCCTCGCGCGGATGTTTCGCCGCCTGTCACACGACGTAACAGACCTGGGCCGACCAATAAGATTTGCCCTCCCGCGCGACACGCCGGGCTGAGGGCGTCGAAATCTCAGTTTTTGCGGAGGCGTGGCATGCTGGCCGTCTGCGAAAGGACGACCCCCATGACGCATTCCCCCGACGCCGACCGTTCCCCCTCGGCAAAGACCGACACCGCGGCCGATCTTCCGGACTACCAGCCGAACTCGAGCTTCGACGCCGAGCAGGCGGGCTATCAGAAGAACCTGAAGTCGCGTCAGTTGCAGATGATTGCCATCGGCGGCGCCATCGGCACGGGGCTGTTCATGGGCGCGGGCGGCCGGCTCGCCATCGCCGGCCCGTCGCTCGTCATCGTCTACGCCGTGTGCGGCGTGTTCGCGTTCTTCATCCTGCGCGCCCTCGGCGAGCTGGTCCTTCACCGCCCGTCGTCCGGCTCGTTCGTGTCCTACGCGCGCGAGTTCTTCGGGGAGAAGGCCGCCTTCGTGGCCGGATGGATGTACTTCCTCAACTGGGCCATGACGGCCATCGTCGATGTCACGGCCGTTGCGCTGTACGCGCAGTTCTGGTCGATGTTCACGGTCGTGCCGCAGTGGCTGCTCGCGCTCATCGCGCTCGTCGTGGTGCTCGGCGTGAACCTCGTGTCGGTCAAAGTCTTCGGTGAGCTCGAGTTCTGGTTCGCGCTCATCAAGGTCGTCGCGCTCGTGGCGTTCCTCGGCATCGGCACCGTGTTCCTCGCGGCCGGCTGGCCCACCGAGGAGGGTGTCACGGGCGTCGCCATGCTGGCCGACAACGGCGGCTTCTTCCCCACGGGTCTGTTGCCCGGCGTCATCACGGTGACGGGTGTGCTCTTCGCCTACGCCTCGATCGAGCTCGTGGGAACGGCGGCGGGCGAGACCGCCAACCCCGAGAAGGTCATGCCGCGCGCCATCAACTCGGTCGTGTTCCGCATCGCCGTGTTCTACGTGGGCTCGATCCTGCTGCTCTCGCTGCTGCTGCCCTACGACACCTACAAGGCGGGTCAGAGCCCGTTCGTCACGTTCTTCTCGCACCTCGGCAACCCCGAGACGGGCGAGATCGCCGGGTCGATCATGAACTTCGTGGTGCTCACGGCGGCGCTCTCGAGCCTGAACGCGGGCCTCTACTCGACGGGCCGCATCCTGCACTCGATGGGGATGTCGGGCGCCGCGCCCAAGTTCACCACGCGCATGAACAAGGCGGGTGTGCCCTACGGAGGCATTATGCTCACTGTCGTCATCGCCCTGTTCGGCATCGCCCTCAACGCCTTCGTCCCCGAGGAAGCCTTCGAAATCGTGCTCAACGTGGCCGCGCTCGGCATCATCAGCACGTGGGCCATGATCGTCATCTGCCAGATGCAATTGCAGCGCTGGGCGGCTCAGGGTCGCCTGAAGCGACCGTCATTCCGGATGCCGGGGGCGCCCGTCACGTCGTGGATCACGCTCGTCTTCCTCGCCGTCGTGCTGGTGCTCATGGCCTTCGACTGGCCAACGGGAACCCTCACGGTCTCGTCGCTCGTGCTCATCATCCCGGCCCTCATCGTCGGCTGGCATTTCGCCAAACCGCGCGTGCTCGAGATCGCCAAGGCTCGCGACGGCCACACGGGTGCCTTCCCGGCCGTGGCCAACCGCTCACCCATCGGCGGCGGCCCCGCGGCCGGCGACGGCGACCCGTCGGACCGCCGCTCCAGCCGCTGATCAGCGTAGCTGCGCGGCCCACGAGCTGACGAGGGCGGCGAAGGCGTCGCGGTGTTCGAGGATCTGGTCGGATGAGCCGAAGGTGACGACCGCTCGGTTGCGGTCGGCCCAGCGCAACAAGCCCGCCGGGGCATCCACGGTGATTTCGGGATGCTCGGGCTTCGGTTTCGTGCCCGTGTGCAGAATCACCTGAACCGCCGTCGGCCGGCGAAAGTTGAAGGTCGCGAAATCGTCGACGGTCGCGAAGTTCGGGGCCTTCCACTTCAGCGTCTCGACGACGCCGGGCGCGGCATCGAGGAGCGCCGCGCGCAAGCCACGGGCCGACTCGGCCATCGGATGCTCGAGCCCCGCCCAATACTCGTCCGCCGCAGCGTCGCTTCTACCCATGCCTCAGTATGGCGCTGCCATGCCCTCGCTGCCCGAGGAATTTCTTCGCCAGACCGCCGAGCTGCCGAACAGTTAGCGGTCAGGTCGTCAGGCCTCAAGCTCCGGCTCGTCAATGAGCGTCGCCGTGCCCGTCACGGTGACGCCGCCGGCGACAGGGATGTCGACCGTCAGCAGGCTGGGCAATCCCACGTGCCGCCCTTGCCGCACCAACACGCGGGCCGGCGTCGCCACGGCACCGAGCGACCGCAGGTAGCCTCCGAGCGAGGCCGCGGCCGAACCGGTCGCCGGGTCTTCGGTGATGGCCCCGACGGGGAACAGGTTGCGCGCCTCGATCTCGAGGTGGGCGGGCGGCGTGTCGCCTCCGGCATCCGAATCGGGCACGTGGATGACCGTGACGGTGCCTGCCCAGCCCCGCGCGTCCATGAGCGCCCGCATGGCGGCCGGGTCGAACGTGGATGCGTCGAAGCGCTCGAGTTCACGAATGGCGACGACCGGATGCCAGTTGCCCGCGAACGATTCGCGAACGGGGAAGCGGGTGTCGAGGTCATCCCGCTCGATGCCAAGAAGTGAGAGCAGCTCATCGGTGGTGGAGCCGTCGAGCGCGCGCACCTCGGGTTCGACGCTCGTGAACGCGGCCGTGACCGAGCCGTCGGCGCCCGTCGAGGTCTCGATGCGCACATCGCCCGCGGCCGTGCCGAACACGTAGGTGCCCACACCATCCCGCTCGGCGAGGGCGACGGCCGTGGCGATCGTGGCGTGGCCGCAGAAGGGAACCTCGGCTCCGGGCGAGAAATAGCGGAGGCGCACGTGCCGCTGGTCGCCGCCCACCGCGTGCTCCACGACGAAGGCCGTCTCGGCGTATCCCACGCGGCGCGCGATGGCCTGCATGGTCTCGCGGTCGAGGGGGCGTGCGTCGAGCACGACACCGGCAGGGTTGCCCCCGGGGTTTCCATCGGCGAAGGCGCTCAGGCGCAGCACATCAGCGGTCATCCTCCCAGTCTGGCGAGGGCCATGCCACCCGGGCAAGAGGCCAATTCCCCACTGCCGGTCAGCGCGATCCTGCCCTATGCTCACCGCATGGCCGAATCGATTCAGGATGCTCAGAACCGGGTTCTCGCGCTCAACAGCGACGACCGCCCCTTCTTCTACGAACCCACCGCCGTCGGCATCCACGCCACGTGGAAGTACGCCGACCAGAAGTGGCTCGGGTTCTTCGGCGCGGGCGTGCGCCAGGGGTCGTACGACCTCTACGTGACGCTCGACCCCGACGATGGCACATGGGAATTCGACGAAACGTCGGCGGATGCCGAGGCCACCGTCAATTCCGACGGGCTGCACGGCGAGAAGAAGTGGCAGAGCGGCTCGCAGAAGTCGTTCACGCTCAACAAGAGCTTCGCGCTCGCCTCCGAGTCGAAGGACCGCCAGGGCACGCACACGGGCCAGTTCTTCGGTTACCGCTTCGACACCGATGAGATCAAGCAGCCGCTCATCGACGCCCTCACGGCAGCGGGCTATTCGCGCAAGAAGGGCTTCTTCGGCAAGCTCTTCGGCGGCTGAGTCGGGGCGGCGCGGTGGCCGCTTCACGGTGACCCGAAGTGGGCACAATCCGTTTGCGCGCGCTGCCGCGAACACGGGATGAAGAAAAAGTCGACGAATTTCGTGATGAAACCCGTCGGCCACCCGTCTTATCCGTGTACGTAACCCGAATCGTGAAAGGGGCTCATCATGAGCGCAGCAGACAAGATCAAGAACGCCGCTGAAGAACTCGCCGGCAAGGCCAAAGAGGCCGTTGGCAACGCGACCAACAACGACAAGCTCGTCGCCGAGGGCAAGGCCGATCAGACCAAGGCCAACGTCAAGCAGACCGGCGAAGACGTGAAAGACGTCTTCAAGAACTAGTCGCCTATGCCTACCGGCTCTCGCCGATAACGAGGGGCCCTCGGGTCGTTCTCGCTATCGCGCGCGAGCCGCTGGCGTGGGCGCAGATGCCCGCAGAGCGCAGCGATAAGACACGAAGCGGCCCACCCTCGGGTGAGCCGCTTCGTGGCTTGCGATCCCAAGACCGCCGCGCCGGTCGGGCGCGTGCCGGGCTACTTCTTGATGAACTCGAGAATGTCCTGGTCCAGCTCGGTCTGGTAGGCGCCGTAGATGCCGTGCGGAGCGCCCGAGTAGACCTTCAGTGTGCCGTCCTTGACGAGCTTGATCGTCTTCTCGGCGGCCGCGGCGATGGGCACGATCTGGTCGTCGTCACCGTGCGCGATGAAGATCGGCACATCGAGGGCCTTGAGGTCCTCGGTGAAGTCCGTCTCGGAGAACGCCTTCACGCAGTCGTAGGCCGCGGCGAGGTTCACGAGCATGCCCTGGCGCCAGAAATCATCCTTGGCCCCCTGAGAAACGGAGCTGCCCGCGCGGTTGGCACCGAAGAAAGCCTCCGTCAGGTCCTGGTAGAACTGCGAGGCATCTTCGAGCACACCGGCACGGATGCCGTCGAACACCTCGATGGGCGTGCCCTCGGGGTTGGCGTCGGTCTTCACCATGAGGGGCGGAACGGCACCGGCCGTGATGACCTTCACCACGCGACCCTTGCCGTGCTGGGCCGCGTAACGCACGACCTCTCCACCGCCGGTCGAGTGGCCGATGACCACGAGATCGTGCAGGTCGAGGGCCTCCACCAGCTCGGCGAGATCCTGAGCGTAGGTGTCCATGTCGTTGCCCGTGTACGTCTTCGACGAGCGCCCGTGGCCGCGGCGGTCATGCGCGATCGCGCGGTAGCCGGCGTCGGCCAAGACTTTCAGCTCCTTCTGCCAGGCGTCCGACGACAGCGGCCAGCCGTGGCTGAGCAGCACGGGCTGACCCGAGCCCTGTTCGGTGTAATAGATCTCGGTTCCATCGGTGGTGGTGATGTAAGGCATGCGTGTTGTCCCTCTCGCGAGCCGGAAAGTTTCGGTCATGCCGAACCTACGGCGAAGCAGGTCCCAAGCGATACAGCGCGCAGTCGATACCTGTTCCGTCACCTGTCCAAGGAGCGAACGACCGCGCTGTTCAGCGCGTTTCACCGCGGCGCTGTTTTTCTTCCACAATGATGCAGAGAGAGCATCACCCGACCAGAGAGGGAGTCGATGAATCTGCAGGAGCTTGTCGACGAGCTGTCCCTTGCGCTCGGGCGGTCGGTGGTGATCGGCGACCGCGAATTCCGGCCCCTCGCGGCCAGCCCTCAGGGCGACGACATCGACGACATCCGCACCAACAGCCTGTTGCGGCGAGCCCTGGCGCCCGAGCCGCGCAAATACCTCGAAAGCGAGGGCGTGCTGCAGGCCACGGAGCCCGTCATCGTCTCGTTCGCGCCGTTCGGAACCCACGCCCGGCTCGTCGTGCCGATCCGCGACGAGGACTCGCTCCTGGCCATGATGTCCATCATCGTGGGCGGGTTGCCCGCGCTCACCGAAGCTCAACATGCGGCCATCGACGCCTCGGTGCTGCTCGCCCGGCACCTGCTCGCCGAGAACCCTCGCGCCGCCACCTCGCTGCGCGCCGCCGTCATAGGCCGCCTCATCTCCGCCGATGCCGTCGAGCGCCGCGCCGCGTTCGCCGAGGCGCTGCGCAAGAACTGGCTCGAACGCGGCCGCAACACCGTCGTGCGAGCCGTCGCCGTCGATCCGGGCGTCGGCCCCATCCAGCGCGTGGCGTTCGGCCGGCATGTCGGAGCCCTCAGCGGTCCGAACATCGGCTTCCTCGGCGATCGCGACGGCAAACTGCTCTTCGTCGGGCGGGCCACCGACAACGACGTGGCCGACCGCATCATCCCGGCCGAAGCATCCAAGCTGGCGATCGCCATCCACTCGATCGGCTCGGCGCACCACTCGCGCGACCACGACGACCTGGGCGCCGCCGCCGATCAGGCAGCGCTCGCGGCCGACCTCGCGGGCGCCATCAAACCGGGCGTCACCCGGGCCGACATCAGCGAGCTCGGCGCCTGGACGATGCTGGCCGCCATCCAGGCCGACCGCTCACAACTCGAGACGTTCTCACCCGCCGCCCACGCGCTCACGACAGGCGGCGGCGACCCGCTGCAACGCGAAACCGTCGAGACCTATCTGGATGTCGGGGGTCGAGCGCGCGACGCCTGCGAGCGCCTGCACATCCACCGCACCACGCTCTACTACCGCCTCGACAACATGCCCGCGCCCGTCAAGGCCGCGCTCGACGACGGCATCAGCCGCAGCTCGCTGCACCTCGCGCTCAAACTGGTGCGCTACTGGGAGGCGACGGGGCGCTTCTAGCGCTGGCCCGACGCGCGCAGGCTCTTCAGCTCGTCGAGCGTGCCGCGGAAGACGTTGAGGTCGATGTAATCTTCGTCGCACTCATAACCGGGCAGTTTCTCGCGGTTCGAGTACTGCCACAGGTCCCAGGCGCGCCCGTCGGGCAGCGTCGGCGGGGTCACGACCGAGCGGATCCAGATGGGGTTCTCGGCGTAACCGTCGCGCAGATACGAGTCGTAGTAATCGGCCGTGGCATAGAGGATGGGCGGTGCGCCGTAGTGTGCCTCGAGGTCGGCCAGCAACGGATCGAGGATGTCTCGCACCTGCTCCTTCGTCGGCATGGTCGCGCAGTAGTCGGCGTAGCACTCGACATCTACCACGACGGGCAGCGCACCGGTCTCGTTGGGCACGGTGGCGATGATGTTGTCGGCCTGCGTCGTGCCCGAGCTGTCGAAACTGAGGAAATGGTAGGCGCCGACGAGCAGATCGGTCTGGCGCGCCTCCTGCCAGTTCTCGGCGAATTGCGAGTCCTGGCTGCCGGAGCCCTCGGTCGCTTTGATGAACGCGAAGTCGATGTCCTGGTCGGCCAGTGTGTCCCAGTCGATGTCACCCTGGTAGACGCTCACGTCGACGCCCCGCACGGTATACCCGGCGGCGAAGAAACGGTTGGGCCACAGCACGCCCGTGGCCACGAGCAGAGCACAGAGGCCGGCGGCGACCACGACGGATGCCGCGGCGATCGCCCAGCGCATCCATCCCCGTCGTCGCGTCGTCACCCCACCAACCTAGCCGGACAGGCCGCGCCGTCGGACGCGCGAGCCCGCCGGACGCGTGAGCCGCCGTACCCGTAAGTCGCCGGATGCGCGAGGCCGCTGAATACCGAGCCGCGCTCGTGTCAGCCGAAGATCATCGGGCGGTCTTCGTCCTCGCCGTCGAGCGCCAGGTCGACGAGCACCGGCACGTGGTCGCTGGGCGAGTCGCCCTTGCGCTCGTTGCGGTGGATCGAGGCATCCGTCACGAGTTCGGCGAACGCGGGCGAACCCATGATGAAGTCGATGCGCATGCCCTCGTTGCGGGGGAAGCGCAGCTGCTTGTAGTCCCAGAACGTGAAGCCCTCTGGCACGATCGGGCGCACGACGTCGACCATGCCGATGGCCTCGAAGGCGTGGAACGCGTCTCGCTCGGGGCCCGAGATGTGAGTGCTGCCCGGGCCGAACGACGGGTCGCCCATATCGCTGTCGTAGGGGGCCACGTTCCAGTCGCCCATGAGCGCGAGCGGCAGCGTCTCGTCGGCCAGCCACGCCTGCGTGTCTTCGCGCAACGCGTTCAGCCACTGCAGCTTGTACTCGTAGTGCGGGTCGTCGACGCCACGGCCGTTCGGAACGTAGAGGCTCCACACGCGCACGCCGTCGACCGTCGCGCCGATCGCGCGCGCCTCGAGCGGGTTGCCGTCTGGGTCGAGCACGGGGGTCGTCTTGGTGGCGTTGGCCTTGCCGAAACCGGGCATGCCCGCAAACGAGGTGGCGATGTCATCCATGGGCAGGCGGCTGGCGATGGCCACGCCGTTCCACTGGTTGAGGCCGTGCGTGACGACCTCATAGCCGGCCTCGGTAAAGGGATCGTGCGGGAACTGGTCGTCACGGCACTTGATCTCTTGCATGGCCAAGACGTCGACGTCTTCGCGGACCATCCAGTCGACGACGCGGCCCACTCGGGTGCGAATGGAGTTGACGTTCCAGGTGGCGATGCGCATGCCGACAATGCTATCCGGGCCCGTCGTGTGGACGTTCCGGGCCCGTTCACCCGTAAACTGTCGTCTTGTGACGGATGCGCGCCAACAACTCATCGAATTCATCTCGGCCGAGGCAGTCTTCCACGGAGACTTCACCCTGACGAGCGGCAAGAAGGCCACGTACTACGTCGACCTTCGCAAGGTGAGCCTCGACCACCGCGTCGCTCCGCTGATCGGCCAGGTCATGATCGACCTGATCGCCCCGGTTCCGGATGTCTTCGCCGTCGGCGGTCTGACCATGGGCGCCGACCCCGTCGCCGCCGCGATTCTGCACCAGGGTGCCGCCCGTGGCCTCACCTACGACGCGTTCGTCGTGCGCAAGGAACCCAAGGACCACGGCCGCGGCAAGCAGGTCGAAGGCCCCGACCTCGCCGGCAAGCGCGTCATCGTTCTCGAGGACACCTCGACAACGGGCGGTTCGCCGCTGAAGGCCGCCGAGGCGCTCGAGAAGGTCGGCGCCATCGTCGTCGGCGTCGCCGTCGTCGTCGACCGCAACACGGGTGCCCGCGAGATCATCGAGAAAGCCGGCTACCCCTACTTCGCCGCCATCGGGCTGGCAGATCTGGGCCTGGAGTAACCGTGGCCGGCGAGCGACGGCGGGGCGACGAGCCCGAACGGAACGACGGCGATGAGGCCCGTGACCGCGACGCCGTCGAGGGCGCGCATGGCACGCACCCCGATGAGCCGCCCGTCGAGACGGCGGGACTGCCGCTCGGAACCGAATGGTTGCTCGGGCAGCTCGACGACGACGCCGATGACAATGACGACGCTGACGACGCGGATGAGGTGAGCGACGGTTCGTCCGGCGCGCCGCGCTCGGCGGGGTCTGGGTCTGGGTCTGACGTCGACGCCGATGCTCCCGCCCGCTCCGGTGTGCGTGGTTCCGTGCGCAAGGCCGAGGAGCAGCTCATGTCGTGGCTGGGCGCGAGCCCCGACCGCGAGGGCGAGAAAACCTCTGAAGCTCCGGATGCCTCGGGCACCGAGGATGTCGACACGGGCCCCATGCCCGTCATGCCCGCTTTCGGCACGCCCGCCGGCGGGATCCCCGCCTCCCCCTCGACCGAGCACCTGTTCCGGGCGCCCGCGAACCCGGCCGACCGTAACGACACCCCCGAACTGTCGCCGTGGTGGCGTGCCCGACCGGGTGCGCAACCCGACGCCGACGCGTCGGAGCAGGGCTCGAGCGACGGCGCCACGGATGCCTATCCGAGCGAGGAAGGGTCGTCGCGGTCCAGCACCGCGACGTATGCCGGATCGCTCGGGCTCGACGGACTGCGCGGATCGCGCGGGGCCGCGGACGACGCAACCGCTGATGCCGAGAGCCCTGGTGGCGAGAGTGCTCGCGACGAGAGTGCTCGTGATGAAGCCGCCGGTGACGCTCCGGCCACTCGGCGCGAGTTGCGCACGGAACGGATGCCCGTCGTCGCCGATGAGTCGAGCGTCGACGACGAATTGCCGGCCGACGAACTGGATGACACCGATCTGATCGACGTGCCGGCCGCCGACGACGAGCCTTACGCGCCGCGGCGTGCGACGTTCACGCCGCCGCCCAGCGAGGCCGCCGTGCCCGAATGGGCTCGCGTCGATGGTGACGACGACTCCGCTACCGACGGCTCCGCCGTTGACACTGACACCGACACCGACACCGACACCGACACCGACACCGACATCGAGGTTGGGGTCGACGACGACGATGAGAGTGCCGCTGCCGAGGGTGAAGACGCGCCGGTGGTTGCGCCGCGATCCTCGCTGCGGCATCCGCAAGCCCTGACTTTTACGCCCGAGGAGTTGGCCGCCGTGCGCGGTGAACGCCCCTACGAGGCTGCTTCCGCCGATGCCTCGTCCGCCGCGGACGAGCGGGCGGACGTCGACGAAAAGTCGTCGAACGAGAACTCCGCTTCGGGAAGCGACGATGCGGGCGAGCGTGACGCGGACGGTCGCGTCGGCGGTCACGCGCAAGATTTCTTGACCGAAGACCTCGGCGAGGTTCCCTTCTCGTGGGAGCTCAGCCGCAACGACGAGCTCGATCCGCGCGTGCATGCGCGCCGCGAGGCCGCCCGTGTGGCCGAAGAAGAGCGCGTGGCCGAAGAAGAGCGGGCTGACGCCGAGGCCGAGCGCCTGGCTGAGGCTGAGCGTGCAGCAGACGCCGAGCGTGCAGCGGACGCCGCACGAGCCGCAGAGGCCGAACAGGCCGCAGAAGCCGAACGTGCCGCTGAGGCCGAACGCGAGGCGGAAGCCGACCGTGCCGCCGAGGCCGCCCGCATCGCCGAGGAGAAGCGTGCCGCCGAGGTGGAACGGCAGGCCGAACTGCGACGAGCTGCCGACGCCGAGACAGCTCGAGCGACCGCCGCCGAGCACGAGGCGGCCCTGGAACGACAGCTCGCCGCCATGCGGGAGCGCGAAGCTGCGAGTGGCACGGCTGGCGCCGCTGGAGTTGCTGCTGCTGCCGCCGCTGCTACCGCCGGATCGGGCACGGATTCGCGCTCGGCATCCGTCGACGCCCCCACGGAAGCGATGGACTTCTCGGAGCTGCAATTCGCGTCGCGCAACGACGACCGCGGACCGGCCTCCAACTCGAACGAGACTCAGGTTCCGAGCGACAGCGACGCGAACACCGATACCGACTCGTGGTCGCTCTTCGGCGATGACGATTCGGATGCCCGAGAGGGCGACGAGACGGATGCGGACGGGCGAACTCGCGCCGAGGCATCCGACCGACGCGCCGACGGCGACGATGCGACTGTCGTCCTGCCCGTGGCCGACTCGGAAGCCCCTTTCGGCGGCGACGTCAATCAGCCCGGTCAACCGGATAACGCGCCAACGCAGCTCCTCGGCGCTGCCGGAGCGGCCACCGCCGCAGACCGAGCCCGTGAATCGACGGGCACCGCGCGCGACACGTCGCCCAGCGCCGCCGGCACGCGTCCACCCGCAGGCGGCATCGCGGCGGCGAAGCTTCCGCGCCCCCTGATCCTGGTCGCCGGGGCTCTCGTCCTGGTGTTGATCCTCGTCGGATTGTTCTTCCTGGGCACGCGCATCCCCGGGCTGGTGGCCGGGCCCGCGACCGTGCCGACCGCGACGCCGACCGCGAGCCCTGCGGCATCCGAGACCCCGACGGCCACGGCCGAACCCGCGCCCGAGCCGACGCCCGAGACGCCCGCGGCCCCCGCCGCCGGACCGCTCGCGCCGGGCACCTACGACTGGAAGCTGCTGGCCGGTGGCGAATGCCTCGAGCCCTACACGAACCCGTGGGCCGAAGAATTCACCGTGGTCGATTGCGCCACCCCGCACGCCGCCCAGATGGTGAAGAAAGCTCCTGTGTCTGAGGACCCGGCGGCAGCCTTCCCCGGCGAAGCGGCCATCGCGGGCCAGATCTCGTTGCTGTGCAGCGCGCCCGGCGCGCTCAACCTGGCCGCGGCCGGTGCCCTCAACGATGTGCAGGTGCAGGGCAGCTACCCGGTCACGGCCGAGCAGTGGGCCGCGGGCGAGCGCAGCTACTACTGCTTCGTCAGCCGGTCGAGCGCCCAGCCGATCACGGGTTCGCTCGCCGGAAGCTGACCGCCAGCGTCAGTGGCCGAGCGCCATCCGGATGCCGAGCGCGAGCATGACGACCGCGATCAGAGCGTCGAGGACGCGCCAGGACGACGGTTTGGCGAAGAACGGCCGCAACAGGCGCGCGCCGAAACCGAGCAGGGTGAACCACGTGAAGCTCGCGAGCACGGCGCCCGCCGCCCACCACCAGCGCTCGGCCTCTCCCTGCTGATTCGCCACCGAACCGAGCAGCAGCACGGTGTCGAGGTAGACGTGCGGGTTGAGCCACGTGAGGGCCAGCGCCGTGAAGACCGCCGCTCGCAGCGAGATGCGCGGTGAGGCGGCACCGGGCTCGAGGGCCTTGGGCTTGAACGCACGCCAGGCGGCGAAGAGTCCGTAGGCGATGAGGAACACCGATCCCAGCACCCGGATGATGACGAGCGCCACGGGGGCCGCCTCGATGACCGCGCCGATACCGAGCACGCCCACGACGATGAGCACGGCATCCGAGATCGCGCAGATGGCGACGACCGCGGCGACAAGGCCGTTTCGACCCGTGAGGCCGAGCTTCAGGAGGAAGGCGTTCTGCGCGCCGATGGCGACGATGAGCGCGAGGCCCGTGCCGAAGCCGAGCAGGGCGGGCAGGAGGGTGGTGGAGAAGGTCACCTCGCTACGGTACGGTGGACGGCCAGTGCAGTACAGCTAAAGATTCTTCCGCGTCATAAGCTGTGCTTATGGTCGCATTCACGCCGGAACAGCTCAGCACGCTGAGCACGATCCTTGACGAGGGCACATTCGACGGAGCCGCGCGGCGCCTGCACGTGACGGCGTCGGCGGTATCGCAGCGCATCAAGGCCATGGAGCTCGCGGCGGGCCAGATCCTGGTCGAGCGGTCGAACCCCGTTCGCCTGACGGCCGCGGGTGACGTTGTGCTGCGCTACGCCCGGCAGGTCGAGCTGCTGCAGCAGGACACGGCGCGTGAGCTGGCGCGGGCGGCATCCGATGGCGGCGTCGTCACCCTGCCCGTCGCGGTCAACGCCGACAGCCTGGCCACCTGGTTTCTCGAGGCGGCCGCACGTTTGCACGAGCACACCGGGGTCGCGGCCGTGTTCGACATCCATCGCGACGACCAAGACCACACGGCCGAGCTGCTGCGCTCGGGGGCCGTCATGGCGGCGGTGACCTCGGCCTCACAGGCGGTGCAGGGATGCTCGGTCACTCCGCTCGGCCGCATGCGATATCGCGCGGTGTGCAGCCCGATGTTCGCGCGCCGGTTTCTCGACGAACGCGCCTCGGTCGAATCGCTCGGGTCGGGCCCCGTCGTCAACTTCGACCGCAAAGACCAGATCCAGCGCCAGTTCTACCGCGAATACACGGGGCGCTCGCTGCGTTCGCCGCGCCACTACGTGCCCACGTCGGCCGACTATGCGCGCGCGGTCGTCTTCGGGATGGGGTGGGGGATGCTGCCCGAACAGCAGTGCGCGGCCGAGATCGACCAGGGGGTGCTGCTCGACCTGGCGCCCGAGCATCCGATCGACATCGCCTTGTATTGGCAGCGGTGGAACCTGGCCTCACCGACGCTCGACGCCGTCTCGAGCGTCGTCGAGAGTGTGGCGCGCGAGCAATTGCGCTGACCCCCGCCCGGTTTTCTGGGTGAAAGCCTGCCCTGGGTGCGAGCGCGAACCTGAGCTAGGACGCGGGAACGGTCGAACTGCCCTCGAAGTCGTCGGACTCGACCGGATCTTTATCGAGCAGGTCGATGACGCCGCCTAGGATCTCGTCGGGGCGGAACGGGTAGCGGTCGATTTCGGCCTGGTCGCTGATTCCCGTGAGCACCAGGATGGTGTGCAGCCCGGCCTCGATGCCCGCCACCACGTCGGTGTCCATGCGATCGCCGATCATGCCCGTGTTCTCAGAGTGCGCCCCGATGCGGTTGAGCGCCGAGCGGAACATCATGGGGTTGGGCTTGCCCACCACATAGGGCTCCTTGCCCGTGGCCTTCGTGATCAGGGCCGCGATCGCGCCCGTCGCCGGCAGCACGCCGTCGGCGCTCGGCCCCGTGGCGTCGGGGTTGGTGACGATGAAGCGCGCGCCCTTGATGATGAGGCGGATGGCCTTCGTGATGGCCTCGAACGAGTAGTTGCGGGTCTCGCCCACGACCACGTAGTCGGGGTCGGTCTCGGTCATGATGAACCCGGCCTCGTGCAGCGCGGTCGTGATGCCGGCCTCGCCGATGACGAATGCCGAACCGCCCGGCACCTGGTTCTTGAGGAAATCGGCGGTGGCGAGAGCGGAAGTCCAGATGAACTCTTCGGGCACCTCGAGGCCCGACTGACGCAGGCGTGCGCTGAGGTCGCGCGGCGTGAAGATCGAGTTGTTGGTCAGCACGAGGTAGGGCTTGCCCTGGTCGCGCCACTGCTGCAGCAGCTCGGCGGCGCCGGGCAGCGCACGGTTCTCATGGACGAGAACGCCGTCCATGTCGGTCAACCAGCATTCGACGTCTTCGCGACGAGTGTTCATTGCGACCTCTTTCTGTCCGTGGCCAGTTTAGAGGTTCGGGGTGACAAGGCGAGGGGATGTCTGAGCTCCCACGATCCTCGCCGCAAACGTCCATGCCACTCCGAGGTGGCTCGTCGGGGGCGGTGATTGAATGAGGGGGATGTCTGACCACAACGAGCCGCCCGCAGCCTCCGCCGCCCCCGCCTCATCTGGGTCGCCGAATCCGTCTGGGCGACGTTTCGATTCGGGATCGGTGCCCCGTTTCGAGCCGCCGTGCGGAACGGTCGTGGGCTGGAAGGACGGCGCCGTCGTGCGGGCAACGGGCATCCCGTACGCCGAGGCGGAGCGTTTCGAGCGGCCGCGGCCGGTGCCCGATCGCGGTGCCGCCGACGTGCTGCGCGCCACCGAGTGGTCGCACGCCTCGCCGCAGCCCTACAACGCGTTCCTCGAGCAGGTGCTCGGCGCGACGCCCGATCGGCACCCCAGCGAGCATTGCCAACAGCTGTCCGTCACGATGCCGGCCGATCTCGCGCCCGGCGAGACTGTGCCCGTCATGGTCTGGATCCACGGCGGCTCCTACGCCAACGGCGCGGGCGACCTGCCCGTCATGGATCCGGCGGCGCTCGTGGCCGAACAGCGCGTCGTCGTCGTGACCGTGACGTATCGCCTCGGCATCCTGGGCTTTCTCGGCGATGGCACCGACGAGCGACCCGCCAACCTCGGCCTGCTCGACATGCTCGAGGCGTTCCGCTGGGTGCGGCGCAACATCCAGGCGTTCGGCGGCGACCCGGCGCGCGTCACGGCGTTCGGGCAATCGGCGGGCGCGGATGCCGTGGCTCACCTCCTTGCCGTGCCCGAGGCATCCTCACTGTTCTCGCGGGCGATCATCCAGAGTGCACCCCTCGGGCTGGCGCGCGGTCGGGCCCACATGACCTCCCTCATGGCCGAAGCCGCTGCGGAGGTCACGAGCGAGACTCCCGTCGACAAGGTCGTCGCACTGTCGGCCAAGCTGCAGCGCATTGCGGCACCGTTCGGGCTCAAGGGCGGCATGCCGTTCAGCACGCAATACGGGTTCGAGCCGCTGCCCGCCGAGCGCACCATCGAGCGGGCCTGGAACGAAGCGGCTCCGCACGTCGACGTGCTCATCGGGCACACGTCGGAAGAGGGCCGGCTGTTCGTGCCCAACCTGCCCAAACTGAAGCCGTGGGTGGTGCTGCCCGTCGTGGGCCCCGTCATCCAGCGCGTCATTGTCGGCCTGGCCACCTGGCTGGTCTACGGGCGCACCGATGCGCGCTTCGCTCGCCGTCATGCGCGAGCGGGCGGCCTCGTGCACAGCTACGTCGTGTCGTGGAGGGCGCCTGGCAACCCCTTCGGTTCCGCGCACATGATCGACCTGCCGCTCCTCTTCGGCGACGAGGCCGCCTGGCGCGACGCGGCCCTCGTCGCGGGAGCCACCCGTCAAGAGATCGAGGCCAACGGCACCATCCTGCGCCAGCTCTGGGGCGACTTCGCGCGCGGAGACACCCTCGCCGCGCGGGGCCGCGTCCCGGGCCTGATCACCTACCGCCGCGTCGGCTGATCAGACCTGGTCACGCTGCTCGCGTGACCGATTCCATGAGCAGATTCGCGCGATTCATGGCCGCGTCAGCTGATGAACTCGCTGCGTCGAAACACCCAAGAGTGTTCCGGCGTCGGTGAGGGTGATGCCGGCCTCGCGCAGTTGGGCCACCGCCTGTCGTCGCAACGCTGCCGCCTCTGATGCCTGCCGCCGGGCTGCCGCCTCAGCTTCCTCGGCCGCGCGCCAGGCATCTTGCGCGGATGCGGGGACGACGACGTCGATGCTTACGTGGACGTCTTCGACGCGCTGATCGAGCCACCCGGCGACAACCTCGCGCGCCGCCTCGTCGACCTCGCGCAACGTGCGGGCCTGCCCGCCCGTGCCGAGTTCGGGGATCTCGATGAACCACCACTTGCCCTGGCGGGTAGCCATCCCGCGGTAAACGTGTTCTGTGTCGGCCTTGCTCATCGTTTTCTCCTTCATCGCCACTTCTCCGGCGCATTCGGTACGACGTTCATGATCTGCCTGACGATGCCCGGTGCCACGGTCTTGAGATGCGGCACGGTCACCCGCAGGGTCTCGTCGGCGGACACCCATGTCTCGTGGCTGCCCGTCGTCCGCTTCTTATGCCACTGACTCTGCCGAAGAAACTTCTCGACCTCGCGATACTTGACTGCCCTGACCATGCGCTAAATCTAGGGCCTCTTGAGGGCGCATCTAGAGCCTATAGAAATCTGTGGAGAAAAGGCAAGAATCGATCCTGGGGAGAGCAGCCCGCACGGCTACACACTCACGGCCGCACGGCCCGACGGCCCAACGGCCCAGCGGCCGAAAGGCCGAACGAGCGAACCGAGCGAGCCGGTCGGCTGAGCCGATGCCTACCGCGCCGCGAGGCGGGGGATGAGTGCGTCGAGGTGCGCGGCCGTGTCTTCCCAGCCCTCGACCGCGATGCACTCGACGCCCAGCGCCTTCACGGGGTAGTCGTTGCCGCCCTCGTCGAGGCGGTCGCCCACGAAGAGCATGTCGTCGAGCGGCGTGTGCGCCAGCTCGACCAACTTGTTCATGCCATAGGCCTTGTCGATGCCGCGGCGCGTGATGTCGACCGACGTCGAACCGCCCGAACGCACCTCGAGGTCGGGCAGCTCGGCCTGCACGGCTTCGCGCAGCGACTCTTTCTTCGAACCCGTCGGGTCCCACGCCTGCTTGGCGGCCACGGGTGCCTTCTGGCCGAGCGCCGAGAACGTGATCTGCGACCCGCGGTCCTCGAGAATCGGGCCCCAGACCTCGGTCTCCCACAGACCCAAACGGCGGGCGGATGCTTCGACGGCCGCCAGCGCGCGCGACTTCTCGTCGTCGCTCAGGTTGTGGGCATAGATCTGCGCCCACGAGCCGTCGACGTAGCGGTAGTACTGCGTGCCGCACGTGGGCATCAGGTGCAGCTTCGCGAGCCGCTCCGGGTTGGCGCCCTCGAGACGGTCGACGACCTGGTTCTGGAACTGGGTGAAGTTGCCGCCCGAGATGATGCAGACCTCGACCTGGTCGAGCAGGCTCAAGAGCAGCTCGGACATCCGCGGGTCGATGGCTGTTTTAGACGGCGCGAGGGTGTCGTCGAGGTCGAAGGCCACGAGGCGGGGGAGAGAGGTCACGAGGGCCGCTTTCTGTCGGGAGGGGCGGTAGCTCACCGCCAGCCGATGCTACCAAAGCGGCGTGTGCATCCCCGAGCGGTAGATTTGGCGGATGCCTGACGAAACGCCGAATCCGACGAACGAGTTGTCGACCAACGGCGTGGGCCCGTGGGTGGGCGAGTGGCCCGTCGAGGAGTGGTACGACCCCGAGCTGCTCGAGCGCGGCGACACCCGCAACGTGATCGACCGCTACCGCTACTGGACGATGGACGCGATCGTGGCGGACCTCGACCGGCACCGGCATCCGTTTCATGTCGCCATCGAGAACTGGCAGCACGACATGAACATCGGCTCGATCGTGCGCAGCGCCAACGCATTCGCGGCCGACACCGTGCACATCGTGGGCCGTCGCCGTTGGAACAAACGCGGCGCCATGGTCACCGACCGCTATCAGCACGTCGAATACCACGCGGATGTCGCGGGCCTCGTGGCCTGGGCCCGCGAGCAGTCGATGTCCATCATCGCCATCGACAACGTGCCCGGCTCGGTCATCATCGAGACGTTCGCCTTTCCCGAGCGCTGCCTCCTCTTGTTCGGACAGGAGGGCCCTGGCCTCTCGGACGAGGCCATCGCGGCCGCCGATGCCGTCGTCGAGATCAGCCAGTTCGGCTCCACCCGCTCGATCAACGCCTCGGCCGCCGCCGCGGTCACCATGCACGCCTGGGTCTTGCAACACGTCACCTTCGGCGACTGAGCGTCGCGGCCGCTGGCCGCCGCCGCGCTAGCCGATGAGGCTCGGCTGCAGGTCGCGCAGCGTGCGGAAGTGGGTCATGCGCGTGACTCCGATGGCGGCCACCACGAGCGCGCCAACCAGCACGAGGGCGAGCAGGATGGCATCGTGCCCGGCCGCCGCCGCATCGCCGCCATACATGAGCTGGCGGATGCCGTCGACCGCGAAGCCCATGGGCAGGAAGTGGTGCAGCCACGCGAGCGGCTCGGGCAGGGTCTGCCACGGGAACGTGCCGCCAGCGGTCACCAGCTGCAGCACCATGAGCACGAGCCCGAGGAACTGCCCCACGCTGCCCAACCAGATGTTCAGCGCCAGAATGATGGCCGTGAAGGTCAGCGACGCGAGCACCATCATGCCGTAGGTGCCGATCGGGTTCTGAATCTCGAAGTGCAGCGCCCCGGCCAGCACGCCGAACAACGCGACCATCTGGATGGCGCCGAGCGCGCCGGGCGTGATCCATCCGGCCAGCGTGACCTTGATGGGCGAGTGCAGCGCCGTGATGGCGCGTCGCGACACGGGTTTCACGATGAGGAACAGGGCATAGATGCCGATCCACGCGGCGAGCGACACGAAGAACGGCGCGAGTCCGGCGCCATAGGTTCCCGCCGAGGTGACGGCCGTGTTCTTGAGCGTCACCGGGTCGGCGATGTTCTTCGCCTGAGCGTCGCGCTGCGCATCCGTGTTGTCGGGGATCTGCGAGACACCGCTCGACAGCCCGTCTTCGAGTGTCTGCAAACCGTCGCGCAGCGTCACGAGACCGCTGGCGAGCGATTGGGCGCCGTCGTTGGCCTGGCTCGCACCGTCGGCGAGTTGGCTCGAACCGGATGCGGCCTGCCCGATGCCCTGCACGAGCGCGGGCGAGGCATCCGCCAACGTCTGCGCACCCGTGGCCACCTGCTGCGCGCCCGACGCCAGCGTGTTGAGCTGCCCGGCCGCTGCCTGCACCTGTTGGTTGCCCGACGTGATGCGCTGCCCGAGGGGGTCGAGGCCCGCGAGCACGCGGTCGATCTGCGCCTGGTCGAGCCCGAGGTCGGTGAGGTCCTGTTGGATGCGGGCGCGGGCGGCGGGCACCTCGTCGGCGATCTGCTGCGTGACACCGGCGACCTGGGTGCCATACCCGGCGATCTTCTGGTTTCCGGCGGCCACCTGGGCCGCGCCGGACGCCAGCTGCGCGCTCTGGGCGGGCAGCGACGCGGTCTTCGACTGCAACTCGGCCAGGCCGTCGCGCAACGTGGCGCTTCCCGTGGCGAGCTGCGCCGTGCCGTCGGCGAGCTGCGCCGATCCGTCGACCGCCGTGTTGGCGCCGTCGAGCAGCTTCTGCGTGCCGTCGACCGCGTCGACGAGGTTCACGCGCACCTCGGCCAAACCGTCCAGGAACGTGTTGGCGGCCTTCTCGTTGACGGTCTTGACGATGGAGGTCTGGATCGTCTTGACGGCCTGCTCGCCGATGGTCGACGCCAGATAGCTGTTCGCGTCGTTGGTTGTGAGCAGCACCTCGGCCTGGCGCGGGTTGTCGCTGTCGGAGGACGTAAGCGATTGCGAGAAGTTGCTCGGCAGAGTGACCGAGAAGTCGTAGGCGCCGTTCTTCACGCCCACGGCCGCGTTCTTGGCGCTGACACGGTGCCACTGGAAGCTGCCGTCTTCGATCAGCTGGTCGGCGACGTCGTTACCGAAGTTGGTCGTCGTGCCGTTGTCATCCGCACCGGTGTCGCTCACGACGAGGGCAACGGGCACCTGGTCGAGCTTGGAATAGGGGTCTTGGTTGGCCCAGAGGTAGAGGCCGCCATAGATGATGGGAACGCACATGAGCGCCACGAGGGCGAGGCGGGCCATCTTGGTGGACCAGAGGCGGGCGAGCTCGGCTCGCACCATGGCAAAGATCTTCACGCCGGGTTCTCCGAAGTTTCGTCGGTGGTGCCGAAGAGGGGCACGGTGTCGGCGGGCACGGTGCTCGACACCTTCTGGATGGTGTTGGCGTCGATGGCGGTGGCCGCCGCATCGCCCGCGATGACGAGCACGGCATAGCCGCGTGCCGCCAGCTGTCGGGCCACGCGCCACCAGTCGAGCGGGTTGCCGCCGTGGCGGTCGGGCGAGACGATGACGAGCGCGCCGACGCCCTGGCGCAGGATGGCCAGTTCGGTGAGCAGGCGCACGCGCGTGGTGGGTTCGAGGGTGGCCATCGTGGTGCGCGACAGCTCCTGCCAGCCGTGTTCGGCGAGCCAGCGGCTGACGGCTATGGGGTGGTCGGGGCGGCCGGCGAACATGAGCTCTTCGGCCGTGACACCCGCGACGGTGGCGTTGCTGTTGGGCTCGCAGACATCCGGTGCGTCGATGAGCGCGATCTCGGCGCGCATGCGCTTGGTGTCGGGCGTGCCGTCGATCGTCACGCTGCCGGTTTCGGGCTTCATGCGACCGGATGCGATGAGCCCCAACACCGTGGGACGCTGCGCCGTTTCGGCGCGCGAGAACGTGGCGCTGCCTGTCTGGAACGACAGCGAGGTCGCGGGAAGCGAGGATGCATCCCGACCTTTTGTCACATCTAGGAGTTCGACTCTCATGCGTTCACCAATCCGTTGCGCAGGGTTTCTTCGACCACGAGCCCGGCTTCCTGCCATCCGAGTCCGGCGCCGCTCAGGCCCGCGAGCATGACCAGTCGCGCGGCGTGGTCGTCGTCGATGCCCGAGCGGGTGGCCTCGGCCAAAACCGTGAGGGCGGCGTCTTCGACGAGCCGCGCGACGACGGCGGGTGGGATGTCGCGCCGCAGTTGCCCCCGCGACACGCCGTCTTCGATCACATCGCGCAGAGTGCGTCGGATGGGCGCCAGTGCGGCGGCCACGGTGGACCGGTAGGGCCCGCGCACGGCCAGGTCGGCCATGACGCGCACATGCGACACGGAGGCCCAGAGCCGCGCGCCGATGGTGGCGATCGCGACGCGGCTGTCGTCGGTGTCGACGGTGCCGATGCCCTGGGCGATGCGCGCCGCGCCGGCTTCGACGACCGTGAGCACCAGGTCTTCGCGCGTGGCGAAGTGCCCGTAGACGGCGCGACGGGACAGGCCGGCGCGTGCGGCGATGGCGTCGAGGCTCGCATCGGGGTCGTGTCGCAACTCGGCCATGGCGGCGTCGATGAGGGCCGCCCGGTTGCGGGTGGCGTCGCGGCGCGCGGGGCGGTCGGGGGTCGGTGTGGTCACGACATCCATCGTACGATCTTGCACAGCAGTGTGCAAGATAAGCGTCGTGAGATTCGGCAGAAAACAGTCAGCCAGCTGCCTACATCATGACGACTTGTTTCGCCAGGGGATTGTCGGCGGTGGATATTGGCCCGACTTGTGCCTACGCTAAACATCTACCGGCTAGGTGGAGCGAGAGATTCTCTGATCGCTCACTCTGCACGCCCCGGATTGTGTCGCCCCTTCTGGCCGGTGTCGTACGTACCAAGTAGACACGGAACACGCACCGCTTCCGCACCGCGTGTTCACGGCGCATGAATGCCCTCGCGTTCAGCCAGAAAGGCACGGCAGTCATGATCCGCTTCGACGGCGTCACCAAACGTTTTCCCGATGGCACGCTCGCGGTCGACGACTTCTCGCTCGACATCCCCTCGCGCAAGACCACGGTCTTCGTCGGCTCGTCCGGCTGCGGCAAGACGACGATCTTGCGCATGATCAACCGCATGGTCGACCCCTCCGGTGGCCGCATCGTCATCGACGACGAAGACATCTCCACGCTCAACCCGGTCAAGCTGCGCCGCCGCATCGGCTACGTGATGCAGAACTCGGGACTGCTGCCGCACCGCACGGTCATCGACAACGTGGCCACCGTGCCGCTGCTCGAGGGCGTGAAGAAGAAGCAGGCGCACGACGCGGCCCTCACCCTGATGGACACGGTCGGACTCGACCGCTCGCTCGCCACGCGCTACCCCAGCCAGCTCTCGGGTGGCCAGCAGCAGCGCGTGGGCGTGGCCCGCGGCCTCGCCATCGACCCCAACATCATGCTCATGGACGAGCCCTTCGGCGCCGTCGACCCGCTCGTGCGCGCCGAGCTGCAACAAGAGCTGCTGCGCATCCAGCGCGATCTCGCCAAGACCATCGTCTTTGTCACGCACGACATCGATGAGGCCCTGCTGCTCGGCGACCAGATCGTGATCCTCGAAAAGGGCGCGCACATCGCGCAGGCGGGCACGGCCGAGCAGATCTTGGCCAACCCCGCGAGCGAGTTCGTGGCCAGCTTCGTGGGCTCCGACCGCGGGTCGCGCGCCCTGCACGTGAAAAACGTCGACGGCAAGCAGGTCGTCGTCGACGGCACGGGCCGGCTCGCCGGAATCCTCAGCGACGGCGGTGGCCCCTCATGACCTGGATCTTCGCCAATATCGAGCAGATCGTCATGCTCACGCGGGACCACATCCTGCTGAGCATCCCGCCGATCCTGCTCGGCTTCATACTGGCCGTCCCGATCGGCTACATCGCGCACCGCTACCGCGTCTCGCGCGGCGTGCTGCTCACGGTCTCGGGTCTGCTCTACACGATCCCGTCGCTCGCGCTCGTCGTGGCCATGCCGGCCATCCTGGGCACCAAGATCCTCGATCCGCTCAACCTCATCGCCACGCTCACGATCTATGCGATCGCGCTCATGGTGCGCACGGCGACGGATGCCTTCGACTCCGTCTCGCCCGATGTGCGCCAATCCGCGACCGCCATGGGTTACGGCCCGTGGAGCCGCTTCTGGAAGGTGGAGCTGCCGCTCGCCGGTCCCGTGCTTCTCGCCGGCCTGCGGGTCGTCTCGGCCAGCACCGTCAGCCTCGTCACGCTCGGCGCCCTCGTCGGCCTGTCGGGCCTCGGCTACCTCTTCACCGACGGCTACCAGCGCAGCTTCGCCACCGAAATCTTCACGGGTGTGGTGCTCACGGTCGTCATCGCCGTCGTCTTCGACCTCCTCCTCATCCTCCTCGGCCGCGTCGTGCTGCCGTGGGCCAAGGTCGAGGCCGCCGCCCGCACGGGCGACCGTGCGCCCCGCCGACGCAAGGCGGTGACCGCGTGAACGCCATCAGCGACGCCATCGCCTGGATCCTCGACCCCGCCCACTGGATGGGCCCGAGCGGAATTCCCGCCCGCCTCGCCGAGCACCTCGCCTACACGGGTCTCACCATTCTCATCGCGGGCGTCATCGCCATCGGCCTCGGCCTTTATATCGGTCACACGGGTCGGTTCCGCGGCACGTCGGTCATCGTCACGGGGGCCCTGCGCGCGCTGCCCACGCTCGGCCTGCTCGTCTACCTCGCCGTGGCCTTCGGTTTCGGCATCGCTCAGGCCATCATCCCGTCGATCATCGTGCTCGTCGTGTTGGCCATCCCGCCGATCCTCGCGGGCACCTACTCGGGAATCGAAGCCGTCGATCCGAAAACCGTCGACGCCGCGCGCGCCATGGGCATGACCGAATGGCAGATCCTGGCCAAGGTCGAGATCCCCCTGGCCCTGCCCCTCATCGTGGGCGGTCTGCGCTCGGGTGTGCTGCAGGTCGTATCCACCGCCACGGTCGCCGCCTACCTCTCCCTCGGTGGGCTCGGACGCTTCATCTTCGACGGCCTGCCCGTCAGGGATTACACGCAGGTGCTCGTCGGTGCGCTCCTCGTCACCCTTCTCGCTCTCGTCCTCGACGGCCTGCTCGTGCTCGTGCAGCGTCTCGTCGTCCCGGCAGGGGTCCGGGCAATCCGGTCCCGTGTTCCGCAACGTACAGCCAAGGGCGCCAGCGCCCAGGCCGCGTTGACGCCCTCCAGCTAGCCCCACTCCACAGCGCTTCATCGCACTCCGATTGCACCACCCTTGTCATCCGACAGTAAGGAAAGCAGCATGTTCTCATCACGACGTGGCCGCCTGGCCGTCGCGGCTCTCGCCGCCGGCGCGGTCCTCTCCCTCGCAGCCTGCTCGAGCGGCGACCCGCTCGACAACTCCACCTCGGGTTCCGGTTCGTCCGGTTCGGCCGACTCGATCACCGTCGGTGCCGGCTCGTTCGCCGAGTCCGAGATCATCGCCCAGATCTACACGCAGGCCCTCGAAGCCGAAGGCGTGACGGTCACGTTCGCCGGCCAGATCGGTCAGCGTGACGTCTACCTCAAGGCCCTCGAAGACGGCTCGATCGACCTGATCCCCGACTACAGCGGAAACCTGCTGCAGTTCTACGACGCCGAGACCACCGCCAAGACGTCCGAAGAGGTCTACGCCGCCATCGGTGACGCCCTGCCCGAGGGCATCGAGGTGCTCGACCAGGCCGAGGCCCAGGATGCCGACAGCTACAACGTGACCAAGGAGTTCAGCGAGAAGAACGGCATCACGAGCCTCGCCGACCTCAAGGACTACGACGGCACGCTCGCTATCGGCGCCAACCCCGAGTTCGCCGACCGCCCGTACGGCCCCAAGGGTCTCACCGAGGTCTACGGTGTCCCGGCCGACAAGCTCACCTTCACGCCCGTTTCTGACGGTGGTGGACCGCTGACGGCCAAGGCCCTGATCGATGGCACCGTGCAGCTCGCCGACATCTACAGCACCACCCCCTCCATCAAGGAGAACGGCTTCGTAACGCTCGAAGACCCCGAGAACCTGATCCTGCCGCAGAACATCCTGCCGCTGATCAAGTCCGACAAGGCCAGCGACAAGGTGAAGGATGTGCTGAACAAGGTCTCGGCCGAACTCACGACCGACGACCTGATCGACCTCAACACCCTCAACCAGGGCGACCAGAAGCTCTCGCCCGAGAAGGTGGCCAAGGACTGGCTGACCGAAAAGGGTCTGATCTAGCCCGCACCACACCGCTCTACATTGAGCGGATGTCTCGACCGGGAACCCGGCGCCGTTACGGCGCCGGGTTCTTCGCGTTCCGGGGTTGGGTTCTTCGGGTCCCCGGGGCTGTGAGCGGCTGCGCGAAGGCTCCGCGAAGTGCTCTGCGTCGACTCGCCGTCAGGCTCTGCGTAAGGCTCCGCGTCAGGCTCCGAGAGCGCCCAGATTTCCGGCCGCCTCAGCACCCCCGTTGGTAGGATCGAGTGTGACCGGAAACAACTTGATGCCCCAGCCCGAGGTTCTCCTTCCCGCCGAGCCCGAGGTCGTCGGTGCCCTCGCCGCGGCCGCCGAGTCCGAGAACCCGATCGTCGCCCTCACCAACGTCGTGGCTCAGCATCCGTCGTCGTCGCTCGCCTGGGCCGTGCTGGCGGTCGAGAAGTTCGATCCGATGAACCCGCTCGAGAGCTACGCCTATGCGCGCGTCGGCTACCACCGCGGGCTCGACTCGCTGCGCAAGGCCGGTTGGCGCGGTCAGGGCCCCATCCCGTGGTCGCACGAGCCCAACCGCGGCGTGCTGCGCTCGCTCTACGCCCTGCGCGCCGCCGCCGAGGCCATCGGTGAGACCGAAGAGGTCGAGCGCCTGACCGAGTTCCTGCGCGGGGCCGACGAGACCGCCGCCGCCCAGATCGAGACCGAGGGTGAGCCGCGCACGCCTCCGCCCGCCACCGAGGCCTTCTTCATCCGCGGCCTAGACTGATCAGAGCACCACGCGGTTCCCGGCCCGGCCGGGAATCCGAGCTCGGCTGCATCAGCCGGCTCATATTCGAAGCATCCCGACCGGAAGGGCATCATTCGTTATGCCAGCAATCGTTCTCATCGGCGCCCAGTGGGGCGACGAAGGAAAAGGTAAGGCCACCGATCTTCTGGGGTCGCGCGTCGACTACGTCGTCAAGTTCAACGGAGGCAACAACGCCGGCCACACGGTGGTCGTCGGCAACGAGAAATACGCGCTGCACCTGCTGCCCTCCGGCATCCTGACTGAGGGTGTCACGCCCGTCATCGCCAACGGTGTCGTCGTCGACCTCGAGGTGCTGTTCCACGAACTCGAGGCGCTCAGCGCGCGCGGGGTGGATGTCTCGAAGCTGCAGGTCTCGGCCAACGCCCACGTCATCACGCAGTACCACCGCACGCTCGACAAGGTCACCGAACGCTTCCTCGGCAAGCGCCAGATCGGCACGACGGGCCGCGGCATCGGGCCCGCCTACGCCGACAAGATCAACCGCGTGGGCATCCGCATCCAGGACCTGTTCGACGAGAACATCCTGCGGCAAAAGGTCGAGGGCGCCCTCGACATGAAGAACCACATGCTGGTCAAGATCTACAACCGGCGCGCCATCCACGTCGACGAGATCGTCGACGACCTCCTGTCCTACGCCGAGCGTCTGCGCCCCATGGTGAAAGACACGGTGCTCGAGCTCAACCGCGCGCTCGACGACGACAAGACCGTGCTGTTCGAGGGTGGCCAGGCCACCATGCTCGACATCGACCACGGCACCTACCCGTTCGTCACGTCGTCCAACGCCACGTCGGGCGGCGCCGTGACCGGTTCGGGTGTCGCGCCCAACCGCATCGACCGCGTCATCGCCGTCGTCAAGGCCTACACGACGCGCGTCGGCGCCGGTCCCTTCCCCACCGAGCTGTTCGACGAGTCGGGCGAGTTCCTGCGCTCGGCCGGGTTCGAGTTCGGCACCACGACGGGCCGTCCGCGCCGCACCGGGTGGTATGACGCGCCCATCGCCCGCTACACGGCGCGCATCAACGGCGTCACCGACTTCGTGCTCACCAAGCTCGACGTGCTCACGGGCCTCGACGAGATCCCCGTGTGCGTGGCCTACGAGGTCGACGGCGTGCGCCACGACGAGGTCCCCGTCTCGCAGTCAGACTTCCACCACGCCAAGCCCATCTACGAGATCTTCCCCGGCTGGAAGGAAGACATCACGGGCGCCCGCACATTCGACGACCTGCCGAAGAACGCTCAGGACTACGTGCTGGCGATCGAGGGCATGTCGGGTTCGCGCATCTCGGCGATCGGCGTCGGCCCCGGCCGCGACGCGATCGTCGTGCGTCACGACCTCATCGACTAGAACGCGGGACTGCGCGGGCGCGGTGACTGCGGCTACTCCGCAGGATGCTCCGGACTCCCACGTGGCGTCGCGCTTGCGGCTCGCTATTCGCTCGAAGGACTCGGCCGCTGGGCCGGGTCCTTCGGCCGTTGAGAGCGGTGCGCGCCGCCCTCACCGGCTGACAGACTGGGGCCATGAGTGATGTGAACGGCGAAGACGCGAGTGTCCCTTCCTATTGGCTGGGCGCCTACACGCCCGATTCGCAGGGCAACGGGCGGGGCGTGAGCGTTCTGCGGCAGCAACCCGACGGCACCCTGAGGCACGCGCCCACGGTCTCGCTCGATTCGCCGTCGTTCCTGGCCAGGCATCCATCGGCCGACGTCGTCTATGCGGCGCTCGAGGGCATCGGAGCCGTCCAGGTTCTCGAGCGTCGCGGCGTCGACGGTCTCGTGCCGGTCGGCGACCCCATCGAGGTGGGCGAGGCGGTGTGTCACCTGCACGTTACCCCCGATGGCGGGATGCTGGTGGCCAGCTGTTACGGCGACGGCCGCCTCGTCACCATCCCCCTCGCCCCGACCGGCCGCCCGTCTGGCCGTCCCGTCGAGGCCGCGGCATCCATCGACCCCTACGCCGACCCGTTTGCGGGCTCGGCGCTCGAGGCCAGTGGTTTCGGCGAGAGCGCCCTCACGGACTTCTCGCTCGCGCAGCAGGTGCTCGAAGCCATGCCCGTACGACACTCGCGCGCCCACGCATCCCTGACCCTGCCCGATGGACGCATCGTGTCGACCGACCTCGGGCACGACGCCGTGCGCGTCTGGCGGCGCACGGCCAACGGCACGGGCCTCACCCTCGACGACACCATCATGTTGCCGTTCGGTGTGGGCCCCCGCCACCTGACCTGGCACGTGAGCGGCCACCTCTTCGTCGTCACCGAGTACTCCAACGAGATCTTCGTGCTCGCGCCGCGCGACCGGGGACGCCTGCGCGTCGTGCGTTCGAAGCTCGCCACCGCCGACTCGCTCGAGGACGGCGACAACGCGTCGGAGCTGCAGATCGCCGGGCCCGACGCCGACCGCCTCTACGTCGCGATCCGCGGCACCAACCGGCTGAGCACCCTGCGCATCGGCGGCGACGGCGCCGATCTCTCACCCCTCGCCGACGTCGAGACGCGCGGCAAGCATCCCCGCCACTTCCGCGTCACCGGCGACCTCGTGCACATCGCCAACCAGCTGTCCGACGAGGTCACGTCGTTCCGCCTCGACGCGCGCGGCATCCCCTCGCAGTTCCTCGGCGCCACCGAGGCCCCCTCGCCCACCTACCTCCTCCCGGTGCCTACAGCGGGTTAGCCCCCGGCCGCATCGGTGGAGCGATCCTGTTGGCTCGCTGCGGTGCGGTCGATCTTGACCATGACGGCCGCGGCCCCGATCAATGCGACTCCGAGCGGCAGCGCCACGGTGGCGAGGATCTGCGAGATGAGCTGCAAGGCGACGATTCCGATGCCAGACCCGCCCGTGTCGGTGGGAAAGGTGTTCACCGTGAGCACCGCGTCGAGCGCCCACATCCTGACGACGAGGCCGACGACCGTGAGGCTGACGCCGGCGATCAGTGTCGAGCGGGTATATCTGTCGGTCATGTGCATTCTCCCCCGTGATGTGATGCACCTTTCTTACCGCGTTTGACGCGTCGGCGCATGCCGGGCGTGCGCCGGTTAGGGTGGATGCATGACCGCGAGAGTGCCCGAGCCGGCCGTGCATGTCGGCCGATTCGTTCGGATCGAACCGCTGACCGAGGCGGATTTCGGCGAGTTGTATGAGGCGATCGGGCACCCGGAGGTGTTCGCCGGAGGGTATGGCGGCGGTCCCGAAGGTTTGCCCCATGACATCGACGGGTTCCGGCGTTTCGCGGCCGGTTATTTCAGCACGGCGGGCGGCAACCAGCCCTACGTGGTGCGGCTGCTCGGTGGTGCTGACGACGGGCGTGTGGTGGGGACATCCACGCTGGGGGATTTCGACCTGCCGAGCGAACACGCGCACCTGGGCTGGACCGCCTACGACCCGCGCGTGTGGGGAACGGCCGTCAACGTCGACACGAAGCTGCTCATGCTGGCGCTCGCGTTCGACAACGGGTTCGGCCGCGTGAAGATCCAGGCGGATGAACGCAACGCCCGTTCGCGCGCCGCCATCGCCAAACTGGGCGCCACGTTCGAGGGCCTCGTGCGCCGGGACAAACGCCGCGCCGACGGCACCTGGCGGACTACGGCGCTGTTCTCGATCATCGTCGAGGAGTGGCCCGAGGTGCGCGCGGCGTTGCAGGCCCGGCTCGACACCTACCTGGCGCCCGTCGTCACAGCGGGGGAGACCGCCGAACGCGCCTGACCCCGGAGTGCCGCCGGGCAGCCAGCTGCGTGGTCCGAACGGATGACCCCGGTTCGCCCCCGTGCCCGATGTGTCGAAACCTCGCCGCCGCGAGGCTGGATACATGACACAACCACTGCTCAGCGCACACAACCTCGTGAAGTCCTATGGCACCACGCAGGCCCTCGATGGGGTGAGCCTGGCCATCGGCGCCGGCGAATCCGTCGCCATCATGGGGGCATCCGGTTCGGGTAAGACCACCCTGCTGCACACCCTCGCCGGCATCATCACGCCGGATGGTGGGCAGGTCGTCTTCCAGGGCCCGGCCTCGCCCGTCGAGGTGTCGGCCCTCTCCGAAACCGAGCGTTCCCGCCTGCGTCGCGAATCCTTCGGCTTCGTGTTCCAGCAGGGACTCCTCATCCCCGAACTCACGGCCGTCGAGAACGTCGCCGTTCCGCTCATGCTGTCGGGTTACCCGCGGCGCGAGGCCGAGGCGCGCGCCCAGCACTGGTTGCAGGCGCTCGGCCTGGCCGGCATGGAGGCACGTCGCCCCGGCGAGTTGTCGGGTGGCCAGGCCCAGCGCGTGGCCATCGCCCGCGCCCAGGTCACCGGTGCCACTGTCGTGTTCGCCGATGAGCCGACCGGCGCGCTCGACTCCCACACCTCGGTGGATGTCTTGAACGCCCTCCTCGGATCGACCGTCAGCCAGGGCCACACGCTCGTGATGGTGACGCACGACGAAGGAGTTGCCGCGCGGTGTTCGCGCGTCATCCGAGTGCGCGACGGGCGCATCGTGAGCGACAGTGCCTCGACCGCGGCCCCGACTCACGCAGCCAGTCAGCCCGGTCAGCCGGGCGCACCGCAGAGCCAGCAGTACACGCAGCAGACCCAGCACACGCAGCAGACCCAGCAGTTCAGCCAGAACCCCTACAACCCGCAGGGGCAGCAGGCGCCGTCGGGCGCACAGAAAGAGGTTCGACCCATGTTCTATGGAGACGGCTGGGGCGTGGCCTCGGCGGCAACACTTCCGGCGGACGAAATGCCCGCCTCGCAGATCCAGGTTCCGGCGAACGTTCCGCGCGGCTACCCCTTGCAGCCGGGTTTCTCCGGATACCCGCAGCAGGCCGCCCCCTACGGTTACCCGCAGCAGCCCCAGGGTCGCCCGCACCACAACGGTGGGCAGCACCGATGAGTGTCGCCGCGCCGTTCACGCCGCCGCGCGCCGCCGCAACGTCGTCGTCGCGTGCGCCGGGCCGCCCCTCCATTGTGAAACTGACCTGGCTGCTCGGCCGCCCCAGCGCCCAGAGCGCCGCGACCCTCATCCTGCCGGGCGTCGCCTTCGCCGTGACGACCGCCCTCATCCTCATCGTCTTGGGCGGGGTGCTCATGTTCTGGCGATGGACGATCGCCGACGCGATCACTTATCAGGCGCTCAGCCTGCTGGCCCTGGCGCTGCTGATCGTGCCGCTGTTGTCGCTCGGCGGTTCGGCGGCACGCCTGTCGGCCCGGCGGCGCGATGACCGGCTCGCCACGCTGCGACTGCTCGGGGCCACTCCCGGTGTGGTCGTGCGCATGACGGTGCTCGAATCATCCCTCGTGGCCGTCGCGGGCGCGCTCGTCGGCGTCGTACTGTATGTCGCGCTCATGCCCCTCGTCGGCCTCGTGCACTTCGCCGGCCGGGCGATCGGCGCGGGCGAATTGTGGGTCGGCTTCGGCCCGCTCGCCCTGGTCGTCGTCGCCATCGCCGCGCTCGCGGCCGTCAGCGCCGCAGTGGGTCTGCGCGCCGTCGCCATCTCGCCGCTCGGGGTGCGCACGCGCCAGAACGCGCCCAAGACGGGATGGATCGCGCCCGTAGCCGGAATTGTCATCGTCGTCGCGGCCTTCGCCGGTCTCAACCTGCTCGGCGCCATCACCGAGGAGGCGGGCGGCATCATCACGATGATCTTCGTGCTCGCCGGATGCTTCGGAGTCGCCGTCGCGGCACTCAACCTGATCGGCCCGTTCGCGATCCGGGTGATGGCCCGCATCCAGCTGCGCACGGCGCGCACGGCCGAGAAGCTCATCGCGGCGCGAGGCATCCTCGAATCGCCGAAGGCCGCCTGGCGGCTGTGTTCGGGACTGGCGATGACGAGCTTCGTCGCCGTCGTGGCTGGCACGGGCGTGTCCTTCGTGGGGGACGCCGACGGCGACCCGATCTACACCGATATGCGCACGGGCATCGTCATGACCCTCGTGATCTCGTTCGTGATGGTCGCTTGCTCGATCGGCGTGAGCCAGGCCGCCGCGGTGCTCGACCGCCGCGACCTCTACGTGAGCCTCGACCGGCTCGGCATGCCGCGGCCCACGGTCGAGACGGCCCGTCGCCGCCAGGTGATGTTGCCTGTGCTGCTCGTTTCGCTCGGCTCGGCGATTCTCGGAGGCATCCTCGTCTTCCCGCTCGTTGGCCTTGCGCTCATCATCGCGCCGGCCTCGCTCGCCCTCATTGCGGCGTCGTTCGTGCTCGGCATCGCGCTCGTGTGGTTGGCATTGCGGTCGACCCGGCCCGTGCTCACGCGCGTGCTGCGCGAACCCGAGCGGGTCTAGCGCGAAAGGCCCGGCCGGGTGGTGAGCGGATGTCGCGTCAGGGGTGTCGGCGCATGCGCCCGCCCGGCCGAAGAACAGGTGTCGCGGGTGAACGGTCTCTGGGGAGGGGCCGACACCCGCGACATCCTGTGTGCGGGCGCCCGGTGTCGAGGGTAGATTTGGGCAATGGTCGACACCGAGGCGCGCGCGCAACTGAACAGCCTGAGGCAGAGCATCGACAACATCGATGCGGCCCTGATCCACCTGCTTGCCGAGCGGTTCAAGTGCACGCAGACCGTCGGCCGGTTGAAGGCCGAGCACGGTTTGCCGGCCGCCGACCCCGACCGCGAGAGCCGCCAGATCGGCCGCTTGAAGGCGCTCGCCGAAGACGCGCAGCTCGACCCCGCGTTCGCCGAGAAATGGTTCAACTTCGTCGTCGCCGAGGTCATCCACCACCACGAGCAGATCGCGTCGCAGGTCGAAGATTCCACAGGGTCTGAGCCGCGCGCATGAGCTGGGACCCGCGGCGCATCCCGTCGCAGACCGGCAAAGTCTTCGCCATCACGGGCGGCAACGGCGGGCTCGGGTTCTTCACCGCGTTCCAGCTGGCCGAGGCCGGAGCATCCGTCATTCTGTGCTGCCGCAATCGCGAGCGAGCGGATGCGGCGGCCACAGCCATCCGCCGCCGCCTGCCCGCGGCCGACGTCAGCATCGTCATTCTCGACGTCTCCTCGCTCGAATCCGTGCGCACGGCGGGAGCCGAACTGGGCGCGCTGCCCCGGCTCGACGGACTGATCGAGAACGCGGGTCTCGTCCACTTTCCGCGCGAACGCAGTGAAACCGAGGACGGTTTTGAACTGGTTCTCGCGACCAACTTCCTGGGCCACTTCGCGCTCGTCGAGCACGTATTGCCCGCGCTCGAGCGCACGCCCGGCTCGCGCATCGTCACGCTCGGCAGCCTCGCGACCGAGATCACGGGGCTGCACCTCGACGACCTGCAGCTCACGAAGAAGTACTCGGGCTGGCAGGCCTACGGGCAGTCCAAGATCTTGATGAGCATCTTCGGTTACGAGCTCGACCGCCGGCTGGGGATCGCGGGCAGCGGCGTGCGGGCGCTCGTCGCCCACCCGGGCTACGCGATCACGGGGCGCAGTCCCATCGTCCCCGGCGTCTCCGAACCGTCGTTCGGTCAGCGCTTCGCCGACAACCTGCAGGGTCTCTGGGCTCAGGGCAAAGACCGCGGCGCCTGGCCGATCGTGCGGGCCGCCGCCGACCCCGAGGCGTTCGACTATTCGAGCCGAGACACGGATGTCGCGCCCGCCCCGGTCTTCTACGGCCCGCGCTTCCGCGTGAAAGGCGCCCCGATCCACGCGAAACCCGCCGACTCGACGACGGGTCCCTACGTGGGTCGCGCCGTCTGGACCGAGGCCCGAGCCCTCACGGGCGCCGACTACCTCGACGTCTAGCCGTCTGAGGCTACCTCGACGTCTAGCGGGCTGAGGCGACGTCGGCGTCTAGCGGGCACCGGCTTCTTCGGCGTCTGAGGCGCGTTCACTCTTTCGAGCGACGTCTAGCGGGCATGGCGATGCCGGGTGCCGTCGGCGGACCGACGACACCCGGGCGATCGCTGCGGGTGTATTGCTCTAGCGGCGTGCGCCCATCCGGCGACGGCTGATCGCGCCGAGGGCGAGGCCCAGCAGCATGAGCAGGGCCGTCAGGCCGAGGATGGGAGCCGTGGTGTCGACGCCCGTGTCGGCCAGGGCCGAGGCGTCGGTGCCGGTGGTGCCGGCCTTCGAGGTTCCGAGAGCCTGCGCCTGACCGGTCACGGCCACCGAGCCGGTGACGACGGTGGCGTCATCGGTGCCGTCGACCGGGGTCGTCGGCGTGGTGGGGGTGGTCGGCGTGGTGGGGTCCGTCGGGTCCGTGGGGTCGACCGGGGTGGTCGGGTCCGTGGGGTCCGTCGGGGTGGTGGGGTCGGTCGGGTCCGTCGGGTCGGTGGGGTCCGTCGGGGTGGTCGGCGTCGTGGGGGTGGTCGGCGTCGTCACCGTGGTGTCGCCGCCTTCCGTCTCGCTGTCGCCGATCACCGAGATGGCGTTGCCGCCGATCGTCACCGGGATGTCGATTCCGGGGATGATCTGGTTGCCGCCGAGGATGCCGTCGTTGCCGCCGGTCGTGCTGCCCGTGCCGTTACCCGTTCCGCCGGTCACCGTGGTGCCCGAGTCGGTCGAGGTGGTGTCTCCGACGACGGAGACGGCGTTGCCGCCGACCGTGACGGGGAGGGTGACGCCGGGGATGACCTGGTTGCCGCCGGCGACGCTGTCGTCGCCGTTGGTGGTCGAACCGGTGCCGGTGGTGCCGGTGGTGACATCGGTGCCCGAGTCGGTGGACTCGGAGTCGCCGACAACGCTGACGGCGTTGCCGCCGACGGTCACGGGGAGGGAGACACCCGGGATGATCTGGTTGCCGCCGGCGATGCCGTCGTTACCGTCGGTCGTGCTGCCGGTGCCGGTCGAGCCGGCGCCGGTTCCCGTGGCTACGTCCGTGGTGTTGCCGTTCGTCTCCGAGTCGCCGAGGCCCGAGATGGCGTTGCCGCCGACCGTGACGGGGAGGGTGACGCCGGGGATGATCTGGTTGCCGCCGGCGATGCCGTCGTTACCGTTGGTCGTCGAGCCGGTTCCGGTGCCGGTGGTTCCGGTGCCGGAGGTGACGTCGGTGCTGGTGCCGGAGGTCTCCGAGTCACCGAGGCCGGAGATGGCGTTGCCGCCGACCGTGATGGGGAGGGAGACGCCCGGGATGACCTGGTTGCCGCCCGCGATGCCATCCTCACCGGTGGTGGTGCTGCCGGTGCCCGAACCGGTGCCGGTGGTGCCGGTGCCGGTGCCGGAGGTGCTGCCCGTTGTGGTGTCGCTCGAGGCGCTGTCGCCGACGACCGAGATGGCGTTGCCGCCGACGGTCACGGGAACGGAGACGCCCGGAACGATCTGGTTGCCGCCGAGGATGCCGTCATTACCGGTGGTGGTGGAGCCGGAACCGTTCGACGTGCCGGCCGCGTCGCCCGAGGTGACGTCGGTGCCCGAGTCGGCGGACTCGGAGTCGCCGACCACGGAGATGGCGTTGCCGCCGACCGTGACGGGGAGGTTCAGGTCGATGAGACCCTGGTTGCCGCCGAGCAGCGAGTCACTGCCATCCGTCGTCGGAGCCGGAGCCGGAGCCGGAGCCGGAGCCGGAGCCGGAGCCGGAGCCGGAGCGGGTGCCGGAGCCGGAGCCGGTGCGGGAGCCGGAGCGGGGGCGGGTGCGGGCGCCGGAGCAGGTGCCGGTGCAGGAGCAACCGCGGTGCCCGAATCGCTCGAGGACGAGTCGCCCACGACCGAGATCGAGTTGCCGCCGACCGTCACGGGCACGTTGACCGAGACGAGCGCCTGGTTGCCGCCCGCCGCGCTGTCGGTGCCGGACGTGGTGCCGCCGGGTGCCGCGGGGGCCGGCGACGTGCCGGTCGAGGCATCCGAGGATGAGCTGTCGCCCAGCACCGAGATGCCGTTGCCGCCCAGCGAGATGGGCAGGTTGACCGAGATGCCGGCCTGGTTGCCCGAGATGAGGCCGTCCTCGCCGGACGTGCCGTCTGCGGCATGGGCCGCTGTGGTGCCGAGGAGGGACAGGCCCCCGATGGCGAGGGCGCAGTAGAGCCCTCTCTTGACGTTGATGTTCATGATCCTTGCACTCCAAATGATTGAGAAATGGTGCCCCGGGTGGGGCGGATGGTCGCGTGCCACGCGCTCAGAGGCGTGGCCGGACCGGCTCAATCAGGTGTGACGTCGGATTCGAAGACGGGCGACGACGGGAGGTCGTCGGAGACCGAGGTGTGGGAGACCAGGCCGAGGAGGTGGGCCTGGAAGAAGAAGTCGGCGCTGTCGAGGGCGCTGCCCGCGCCGGGGCCGCCGGACGAACCGCTCGAACCCGAACCTGAGCCGTTGCCGTTGGCGGGCGCGGCGGGGCCGAACGGGGAGTCGGGTCCGCCGAAGGGCGAGCCGCCGAGCGGGGATTCGGACGGGGCGGAGTCCGTGGCGACAGCGCCCGCGGCGGAAGAAGTGGAGGAGCCGAAGCCCGTGCCGGTGCCCGCGAACGGGATGGCCGGGAGGGACGAGCCCGCCGGGCCGAATGCCGGGGAGAGGGCGAGGGCCGCGTCGACGTTGGTGGCGCGCAGCTCGGCGATGGCGGCTGCGGCGGGGGAGGCATCCTGCCCGCCGAGGCCGGGGAGAACACCGTCGACGATGTCGCCGCCGGGAAGACCGGGAAGGCCGGGAACGACGCCGCCGGTGCCGGGCGTGGTGCCGGGGATGCCGCCGTCGACGATGGTGTCGGTGCCGCGGACGACCGTGCCGAGCGAGCCGTCGACGGTGCCCGTGATCGGGTCGGTGACGCCCTGGACGGGGTTGCTGCCGACGATGTCGCTGACGACCGGAGAGGTGACGATGTCGCCCACGACGGGAAGTTCGGTGACGACCGTGTCGACGGTCTGCGCGACGGGCTTCACGATCTGCGTCACGGGCTTCTGCGCCACGACCTCCGAAACCTTATCGGTCACAGCGGGAACGACGGCGACGACCTCGCGGACCGGGGCCGGAGCGTGCTGGACGACGGGGGCCACGACCTTCTCGGTGACCTGCGAGACCGTGTTGGTCGCGCCCGAGACGACCTGGTTGACGGGCTGTTCGACGGCTCCGACGACGCCCGAGACGAGATTGCCGACGAGGCCGGGCTTCGAGTCGGGCGGCGTGGACGAGTCGGCGGCGTGGGCCGACGAGGTGCCGAAGAAGAAGAGTGCGAGCATCCACCCGAATGTGACGGCCGAACTCAGCAGGAGGATTCGGGCCAGGCGGGATGCGCGGGCGGGGCGCTCGATGACGGGCGCAAGCCGAGTGCCGTTCGGAGTGTTTCCCTCCCGAACGGGTACCTGATCTGCAGTTAGCGTCATCGCATTCACCCCCCAAAGGTGTGACCAGGACGTTACGCCAAAGTTTTGCTCACGTCTAGCCCCCGATGCCCCCTCGAATCTGAGTATTCGCCGAGAGTAGTGTGTCTGTCGGCCACCCGGGCCAGGAAGTGAAGGCGACGATGACTGAGACGAAACTGGGCACGATCACGACGAGCATCCCGTTCCGGATGGACCGATTGCCGTGGGCCAGATGGCATTGGATGATCGTGATCGGGCTCGGCACCGTCTGGATTCTCGACGGCCTCGAGGTGACCATCATCGGTGCCATCGGAAGCCGCCTGACCGACCCAGAAGCGGGGCTCGGTTTGAGTGCATCCGATATCGGTTTGGCGGCCGCCATCTATGTCGCCGGGGCCTGCATCGGCTCACTCTTCTTCGGCTATCTGACCGACCGGTTCGGGCGCAAGAAACTGTTCCTCATCACGCTCGGCGTCTACCTCCTGGCGACCGTCGCGACGGCTTTCTCGTTCAACCCGATCTTCTTCTTCATCTGCCGTTTCTTCACCGGCGCCGGCATCGGCGGCGAGTACGCGGCGATCAACTCGGCCATCGACGAACTCATCCCGGCGCGCCGCCGCGGACTCGTCGATCTGGCCATCAACGGGTCCTATTGGTTGGGTGCCGCATTCGGTGCCGTGGTGTCGGTGCTGCTGCTCAACGAGAACTTCTTCGCGGCCGATATCGGATGGCGGCTGGCGTTCGGTCTGGGCGCCGTGCTGGGTGTCGTCATCCTGCTCGTTCGTCGCAACGTGCCCGAGTCGCCGCGCTGGATGTTCATCCACGGCCACGACAAGGACGCCGAGAAACTGGTCGGCGAAATCGAAACCGAGATCGAAAAGGAGACCGGAGAGAAGCTCGAGACCGTCGACAAGAAGCTCGAAATCCACCAGCGCAAATCCACCGGATTCGGAGAGATCGCCAAGGTTGCGATCACCAAATACCCGAAACGGTTCGTGCTCGGCCTCTCGCTGTTCACCGGTCAGGCGTTCCTCTACAACGCGGTGTTCTTCACGTACTCGCTCGTGCTCACGCAGCTGCTCGACGTGCCCGACGACGTGGCGCCGTGGTCGCTCGTGCCCATCGCGCTCGGCAACTTCGCTGGCCCCCTCATCCTGGGCCGGTTCTTCGACAGCATCGGCCGCAAGGTGATGATCTCGGTGTCGTACATCGGCTCGGGTGTGCTGCTCGTGGTCACGGCCATGCTCTTCAGCAATGAGGTTCTGGATGCAACCACGCTCACCATTGCCTGGGTCATCGTGTTCTTCTTCGCCTCGTCCGGTGCCAGCGCCGCCTACCTGACCGTGTCCGAGATCTTCCCCATGGAGACCCGGGCCATGGCCATCGCGTTCTTCTACGCGCTCGGCACGGGTCTCGGCGGCATCGTCGGACCGATCCTGTTCGGCCGCCTCGTCGAGGACTCGATCCAGGCGGTGGCCGTGGGCTACTACATCGGAGCCGGCCTCATGATCGCGGCGGGTCTCGTCGAAGTGTTCATCGGGGTCGAGGCCGCGGGTAAATCGCTCGAGGACATCGCCGAACCGCTGAGCGCGAGCGAGGGTTCGTCCGAGAACGCGAAGAGCTAGGCGCGTCGCGTCGGGTGCTGACTGCCCGAGTGCTGACTACCCGAGTGCTGGGCGCCGCGGCATTCGCACGGGGCCCGACCCGAAACCGATAGCTGTAGAAACGACGGATGCCCCGAGCCGATGTGGCTCGGGGCATCCGTGTGTCACGCCGTGGGGCGCGCGGTGATCAGCTGTGGAACGGCGCCGCTGATCAGACGGTCGCCGGGGTTCGAGCGCCGGTGCGGGCCGACGACGGTTCGGGAGCCGATGCCTCGCCGAGGGCCCGCAGCTGCGCCGCCGACACGCTGCGGCGTCGGGCGATGGCGAGCGTGGTCACGACGAGCGAGAACAGCAGCCAGAGCACGATGCCCGTGATGCCCGCGACCACGCCGCCGGTTTCGAGGGCCATGGCGCGCAGGGCGTTGAGCGCCGGGTGCACGGGCGTGTACTCGAACACCGTATCGAGCAGATCGGGCACCGTCGCGATGATGCCCGTCGCCAGGGTGACGAGCGTGACGATCATCGAGATGAAGCGACCGAACCCGCCGAAGACGGCGATGAGAGCCTGGTTGGCGGCGGCGAAGGCGGCGCCGGCGACCATGGCGATGGTCGCAAAACCGATCCACTCGGGCGCGTCGAGCTTCAGCGCGGGCTGCATAACGGCCGAGACCAGCAGCCCCTGCAGAATGCCGACGAGACCGGCGGGCAGCCACGTGCGCACGGCCAGGCTGAGCGACGAACGCGTCGACGACAGAACGGCCGAGGGGATGGCGCGCAACACGATGAACGTGGCCAACGCGCCCAGCCACAGGGCGAGAACGGCGTAGAACGGCATGCTCGTGGTGCCGAAGAGCGCGTTCGCCTCGGCGCCGTCGGTCGTGACGGGCTGGCTCACCACCTTGGCGAGGTTGTCGCGGTCGGACTCGCTGTAGCTCGGGATGGACTGCACGGCCGTGTCGAGGCCGTCGGCCAGCGTGTGCGTGCTGTCGGCGAGGGTTTTCGACCCGTCGGCGAGGCCCGTCGCGCCCGTGCCCAGCTGGGTGACGCCGTCGGCGAGGGTCGTGAGACCCGTCGAGAGCCCGGAGGCTCCCGTCGAGAGCTGCGCGGTGCCGTTGGCGAGCTGCGTCGAACCGGCGGCGAGCTGCTGGATGCCGGAGGCGAGCTGCGGGGCGGTGCCCGCGAAGCCCTGGATCTGGGTGGCCGCGGTCTGGGCGCCGTCGGCGAGAGGCTGTACGCCGCCGACCAGCTGCTGGTACTGCGGTGAACCGTAGAGGGCGGTCACGCCCTGCGCCACACCCTGGCAGGCCTGCTCGGCCCCGGGTCCTCCCGAGGTGCACAGAGCGGCAGCCTGCGACAGTTTGCCCAGCTGTTCGTTCAATCCGCCGGTGCCGGCGATGCCGCTCGCGACACCCTGCACGCCGTCGGCGAGGGTCTGCGAGCCGGTCGCGATGGCCTGGATGCCCGCGGGCAACTGTCCGACCTGGGTCGCCGCGGCGTTCAGCCCGTTGGCCAACTGCTGCGCGCCCGTATTGGTCTGGGCAGCGCCCGAGGCCAGCTGCGAGGCCCCGGAGGTGAGCTGCGGCATCCCGGCCGCGAGCTGGTTCACGCCGTCGGCGAGCTGAACGGCACCGTCGCGCAACGAGTCGGTTCCCGTGGCGAGCTGCTGCGCGCCATCGGCCGCCTGGCCGAGCTGCGTGCCGAGCGTGTTGAAGCCCACGTAGACGTTCTGCAGGTAGCTCGTGGTGAGGCCGTTTCCGACGAGGTTCGCGGCCGTCGACGAGATGGTCTGCGTGATCGCGTCGTCGACGAGGCGGCTCTGTTTCGAGGTCGCCACGTCGATGGTGGCCTGCTCGGCATCGGCGGCGTCCCCACCGAACGAGGTCGCGGCCTTCGAGAAGTTCTTCGGGATGGTGACGACGGCCACGTATTTGCCCGATGTCAGACCCTCGCGCGCCTCGTCGGCGTCGGTGATCTTCCAGGCATAGTTGGTGTCGCTCGTGTTGTCGTTCGCGGCGGCCTTCGAGGTGCCGTCTTCGCCCGCATCCGATGAAGCGCCACCGTCGACCAGGCCGGCCGAGAGCTGGCGGCCGAGCGGCACGGTCTGGCCGTCGACCTGCACGGGTTCGTCCTCGTTCACGATTGCAGCGGTGACCTGATCGAGCCGGTCCTGCGGGTTGAAGAGGGCCCACACGAGGATGCCGGCCACGACGAGCGGCACCAGGACGATGCCGATCAGCGACAGCACGGTGATGCGCTTCGAGGAGCGCGCGCGTTCGAGGCGGGTGAGGATGCTCATGCGGGGACCTCCGCGGTGTTCGTGGTGCGGGTGCGAGATGTTTCGAGGGAGACGTCGACGAAACCGTCGCCGGCAGGGATCGCGTCGGACAGCGGCCATTCTTCGACGGTGCCGACGGCCAGGGTGAGGGTGGCGTCGCGACGGGCGGCGGATGCCTGAGCCTCACTCAGCTCGACGAACACCTGTTTGCGCGCGGCGTGGTCGGTGAGCCGGTCGATGCCGTCGACGACGAGGAGCGCGGGCTGCTCGTCGACGATGTCACGGATGCGGCCGACGGCGTCGACCGAGTCGTCGACCGTGAGGAAGGCGACGCGCGAGCGGATGGTTGTGGCGCGGATGGGCGACACGAGGCCGGCCACCTTGAGCGTGCCCTCGTCGGGTTTGGCGCGACCCGAGATGGTGAGCAGCAGCGCGCGCACCGCGGCGGGGTGTTCGCCGTGCACGACGAGCGTGTGGCCGGCGGGAAGCACGAAGCTGAGGTCGTGGAAGAGGGCGTGTTCGGCGTTGGCGCTCGGTTTCAGGCCGATGCGGTCGGCGACCACGACATCCGTGCTGCCGGGGGCGGGCCAGTTGGCCAGGTCGAGCTCGCGCTGCAGACCCTCACCCTCCACGTCGAACGACGGCAGGGCGCGGTCGAGCCACTTGGGCAGCCACCAGGCGCGTTCGCCCAGCAGGGCGAGCACGGCGGGCACGAGCGTCATGCGCACGATGAACGCGTCGACGAACACGCCGACCGCGAGGCCCAGGGCGATGGGCTTGATCGACGTGTCGCCCTCGGGCACGAACGCCGCGAACACGGCGAACATGATGACGGCGGCGGCCGTGACGACCTTGGCCGAACCCACGAAACCCGTCGCGACGGCCTTGCGCGCATCCTTGCCGTGCACGTAGTCCTCGCGCATGCGGGCCACGAGGAACACCTCGTAGTCCATCGCGAGACCGAAGAGCACGCCCATCAGGATGATCGGCATGAAGCTGATCACCGGGCCCGTTTGTTCCACATGCAACGCCTCGCCGAACCATCCCCATTCGAAGACCGCGGCCACGGCACCGAACGACGCGATGACGCTGAGCAGGAAGCCGAGGGTGGCCTTGATGGGCACCCAGATCGAGCGGAACACCATGGTGAGCAGGATGAGCGAGAGGCCGACGACCAGGATGCCGAAGGGTAGCAGGGCGGCGCCCAGGCGGTCGGAGACGTCGATGCCCGCGGCGGTCGTTCCCGTGACGGCCAGGTCGACGCCGTACTTGTCCTCGAAGTGGTCGTGCTGGGCGCGCAGGTCGGCGACGAGGTCCTTGGTGGACTGCGAGTCGGGCCCGCCCGTCGGCACGACCTGGATGATGCCCGTGTCGGCCGTTTCGTTGGGGGTGGCGAGCGGCACGGAGTCGACGCCATCCATGTCGCGGATCTCGTCGGCGATGTCGTTCATGAGGCCGACGGGGTCGGTGCTCGTGACGATCGAACCGGTCACGATGAGCGGGCCGTTCTTGCCCTCGCCGAAGTTCTCGCCGATGAGGTCGTAGGCCTGGCGAGCGCTGGAGGATGCGGGCAGCGAACCAGCGTCGGGCAGGCCGAGGCGCAGCTGCAAAGCGGGCACGGCCGCGAGACCGAGGATGCCGACGACCAGCACGATCGTGAGCAGCGGGAAGCGTGTGACGGCGCGCACCCAGCCGTTGAAGAACTTGTTCTGGTGGTGCACGGCCTGGTCGCTCGGGCCCGGGGCGGGCGGCGGAGCGATGGCGGGGCGGCTCTGCTCGGCCTGCGTGAGCGGCGAGCCGGCCGGGCGGGCGGATGTCGCGGCGGGCGGCGTCGTGATGGCGGCCGCGTGTGCGCCCGAACGCCCGTGCGTGGTCTGCACGGTGTCGCCGTAGACATCGGCGAAGAGGTTCTCGAGCAGGACCGGCTCGGAGTCGGCGCGCGAGGCGGCGGCCGAGACGGGGCCGGAGGACGCGACGGGTGCGGTCGAGCCGGCTCCGGCGTGTGCTGCGTGGTTGCCGCCAGGAGCTCCGGCGCCGGTGCTGCCGGTAGGAGCGCCGACGCCGGTGTCGGTGCCGCCGGTCGTGTCGTTCGAGCCCGTGCGTGTCGAGGAAGCGTCGGCGACGACATCCGCTCGATCGGTGCCGCGTGAGCGTGCGCCCGCCTCAGCCTCGGCCTTCGCCTGCTTGCGCAGCGCGCGACGGTTGGGGTTGATGCGACCCTTGGCGAAACCGAGCAGGGCCGGGATGAGCGTGAGCGAGATGCACACGGCCAGGGCGACGGCCACGGCGGCCGCGGTGCCCATGGTGGTCAGGAACGGGATGCCCGCCACGCTGAGCCCCAGCAGGGCGATGACGACCGTGAGGCCGGCAAAGATGACGGCCGAACCGGCGGTGGCCACGGCACGCGCCGCGGACTCTTCGGGCTGCATGCCCTGCCGCAACTGATCTTGATGCCTCGAGATGATGAAGAGGGCGTAGTCGATGCCGACGGCGAGCCCGAGCATGAGCGCGAGCAGCGGGGTGGTCGACGAGATGGGGCCGAAGATGGTGGCCACGAAGATGAGGGCGATCGAGATGCCGACGCCCAGGATGGCGCTGAGAAGCGGCATGCCGGCGGCGAGGAACGAGCCGAAGGTGAGCACGAGCACGACGAGCGCGACGACGAGGCCGACGGCCTCGGTGATGGTGACGGTCGGCAGCTCGGTGGCGAAGAGCGACCCGCCGAGCGTGGCTTTCGCGCCCTGGGGGAGAGCCTCGTCGAGCTCGTCGGTGATCTTCTCGAGTTCGGACTTGGCCGTTGCGGTGACCTCGGACTGGCCGACATCCATCTGCACCGAAATGAGCGCGGCTCGGTCGTTGTCGGCGATGGCCCCCGCCGCGTTCTCGCCGAACGGGTCGGTGGCGGCGGCAACCTGCTCACTGTCGCCCAGGTCGTCGACGGCCGTCTTCACGGCGTCCTGCACGTCTTGGTCACTGATGTCGTCGCCCTCGGGCACTGTGACGATGATCTGCGCCGACGCACCGCTCACCTGCGGGAACGTGCTCGACAGCGTGTCGAGCGCCTCTTGCGATTCGGTGCCCGGAATGGAGAACGCGTTGTCGGTGCCCTGGTTGAACAGCGCGGCACTGCCGCCCGCGAGGGCCAGCACGGCGATCCACAGCACGAGGACGAGCTTGCGGCTGCGGTACGACCAGCGGCCGAGGGCATAGAGCAGAGAGGACACGTGGTTCTCCTTTGGGGACGGAAAAGTTACGATACAACGACGTATCCAATACACGAATGTATTCGATACAATCGTGTATCGCAAACGTTCGTTCGCGGTGTCAGGAAGGATTCAGGATGACGACCCAGCCCGTAGACGTGGAACCCGCTGTCGAATCCGCTCGCCGCCAGAAGACGCGCGAACGCCTCATGGATGCCGCCTTCGATGTCTTCGCCGAACAGGGTGTGCACGCCGCATCCATCGAGGCGGTCACCGAACGCGCCGGCTTCACGCGCGGCGCCTTCTACTCCAACTTCGCGAGCAAGGAGGAGCTCTTCTTCGCTCTGGCTGAGCGCGAGAACGGTGTGCGCCTCGACCGCCTGCAGGAGGGGATCGACATTATCTTCCCCACGCTCGGCACACCGGTCGAGTCCCTTGACATCGAGGCGGTCGCCGAAATCGTCGACCGTTTCATGCTGCTGCAGCCCAACGACCGGCACTGGTGCATCGTCGAGTCCGAGTTCCGCACGCTCGCGCTGCGCAGCCCCGAGGTCGCCGCGCGCTACATCGACTACGAGACCCGCATCGACACGCGTCTCGCCCGCCTGCTCGAAGACGCCGTCGGCACGGTCGGCCTGCGTTTCACGATCAACTCGCTGCAGGCCACTCGCATCATCACGACCCTCGCGCAACAGGCCACCTACGACGCCATTCTCGCCGGCCCGGATGTCGCCACCGACGACCTGGCTCGCGCCAATGCCCGTCGCGTCCTCCCCGCCGTCCTCCTCGGCCTCACCGAGCCCGTCGCCTGAGCAACCGCCCGCGTCACGCAGCGCTGAGGTGCCGGCATCCGGATGCTTCTCGACGTAAAAAGGCCCCGACCAAATGGTCGGGGCCTTTCTGAGCTAGCGAGTGGACTTAGCCGACGGTCGGGCCGAAGAGCGCGGGCAGCGTGGCGCGGTGCGTGCTGCGCAGCTCGTCGACGGTGAGCGTGAACTGGTCCTGGATCTCGAGGGACGCGGGCGTGCCGGCATCCGCCTTGACCGTGACGCCGATGCGCAGGACGGGGTAGCCGCGCCCCTCGCACAGGCCACGGAACTTGACGTCGTCTTCGCGGGGAACCGACACGATGACGCGACCGGTGGACTCGGAGAAGAGGGCCGTCGAGGCGTCCACGCCGTCGCGGTCCATGATCTCGCCCAGCCAGACGCGCGCGCCCACACCGAAACGCATGACGCTCTCGGCGAGGGCCTGCGCGAGGCCGCCGTCGGCGAGGTCGTGCGCCGAACCGATGAGGGCCGACTGCGCGCCGGCGTGCAGCAGACCGGCGAGGTCCTTCTCGGCCTGCAGGTCGACGCGCGGGGGCAGGCCGCCGAGGTGGCCGTGGATGGTGCCGGCCCAGGCCGAACCGCTCAGCTCGTTGGCCGTGACGCCCAGCAGGTAGATGTTGTCGCCCTCGTCTTGCCAACCGCTCGGAACACGGCGCGCGACGTCGTCGATCACGCCGAGCACGCCCACGACGGGCGTCGGGAAGATGGGCACGTCACCCGTCTGGTTGTAGAACGACACGTTGCCGCCCGTGACGGGGATGCCGAGCTCGAGGCAGCCGTCGCTGAGGCCCTCGACGGCCTCGGAGAACTGCCACATGACCTCAGGGTTCTCGGGGCTGCCGAAGTTGAGGCAGTCGGTGACGGCCGCGGGAACCGCGCCCGTGACGGCCACGTTGCGGTAGGCCTCGGCCAGCGCCAGGCGCGCACCCTGTCGGGGGTCGAGCTGGCAGTAGCGGCCGTTGGCGTCGGTGGCGATCGAGAAGCCGAGTCCCGATTCTTCGTCGACACGGATCATGCCGGCGTCGTCGGGGAAGGCCAGGGCCGTGTTGCCCAGCACGTAGTAGTCGTACTGGTTGGTGATCCAGCTCTTGTCGGCGAGGTTGGCCGAGCCGAGCAGCTTGAGGAACTGTTCGCGCAGCGTGGCCGGGTCGGTGGGGCGGGGGAGCGCCTCGGCCGTGTCGGCCTGCAGCGCGTCGATCCACGTGGGGTAGGCGACGGGGCGGTCGTAGACGGGGCCGTCGACCGCGACCGTGCGGGGGTCGACGTTGACGATCTCTTCGCCGTGCCAGTCGATGACGAGGCGGCCGGTGTCGGTGACCTCGCCGAGGACGCTGGTCTCGACATCCCACTTCTTGACGACCTCGAGAAAAGCGTCGAGCTTCGACGGCTCGACGACGGCCATCATGCGCTCCTGCGACTCGGACATGAGGATCTCTTCGGCGGTGAGCGTGGGGTCGCGCAGCAGCACCTTCTCGAGCTGGATGTACATTCCGCCGTCGCCGTTCGAGGCGAGCTCGCTCGTGGCGCAGCTGATGCCGGCCGCGCCGAGGTCTTGGATGCCCTCGACGAGCTTCTCGCGGTAGAGCTCGAGGCAGCACTCGATGAGCACCTTCTCGGCGAACGGGTCGCCCACCTGCACCGCGGGGCGCTTGGTGGGGCCGCCGTCGGCGAACGTGTCGGAGGCGAGGATGGACGCGCCGCCGATGCCGTCGCCACCCGTGCGGGCACCGAATAGCACGACCTTGTTGCCCACACCGGTCGCGTTGGCGAGGTGCAGGTCTTCGTGCCGCAGCACGCCCACCGAGAGCGCATTGACGAGCGGGTTGCCCTGATATACCGGGTCGAAGTAGGTCTCGCCGCCGATATTGGGCAGGCCCAGGCAGTTGCCGTAGAACGAGATGCCGGAGGTCACGCCGTGCACGACGCGCGCCGTGTCGGGGTGCTCGGGCGAACCGAAGCGCAGCTGGTCCATGACGGCGACCGGGCGCGCACCCATCGAGATGATGTCGCGCACGATGCCGCCGACACCCGTTGCCGCACCCTGGAAGGGCTCGATGTAGGAGGGGTGGTTGTGGCTCTCGACCTTGAAGGTGACGGCCCAGCCCTCGCCGACGTCGACGACGCCCGCGTTCTCGCCCATGCCGACCATGAGGTTCTTGGTCATCTCGGGGGTGACCTTCTGGCCGAACTGGCGCAGGTACTTCTTCGAGGACTTGTAGGAGCAGTGCTCGCTCCACATGACCGAGTACATGGCGAGCTCACCCGAGGTGGGGCGGCGGCCGAGGATCTCTTTGATCGAGGCGTATTCGTCGGGCTTCAAGCCGAGGGCAGCGTAGGGCTGTTCCTTCTCGGGCGTCGACGCAGCGTTCTGCACGGTGTCGGCAACGTGCATGCGGGCTGGTGTGGTGGTGTCGGTCACGGGGAAGGGACTCCTAGGCAAGAGAGTGGATGCCGGACGCCTCCCATTCTAGGTGAGCGGCACGCGCCTCCCAGACGCCGTACACGTGCTTGTCATCTTGGTTTGGAAGAATGCGCGGATGGTTTCGAGCAAAGCGGTTTCCTCTCCGCGTGCGCGTGCCGGGCGACCCGGTGCTGCCGCGTCGTCCACCATTCCCCGGGTCAAGACGCCCCCTGGCCAGAAGACCGGTCAGAAGAAGCGAGCGGCGGATGGCGTGGGCCGCCGTCGTGCGCCCGCAAAACCTGTTCGCCCCGCCGCGTCGGCCCGAGGAACCGGTCGCGGTGCGGCTGGCGGACGTGGGGCGGCGGGTGGCCGCGGTGCGTCGGGCGGCGCAGGAGGTGCGCGCCCCGGCTCGAACGGGCGGCGCCCACCCCGTCCTCGCGGAGGCAGCCGTCGGCTGTCGCGCACGACCATAGCCGTCCTCGTGGTGGTCGGGCTCATGGTCACGGGTATCGGCGGGCTGACGGCCGCGTACTTCTGGGCGGCATCCGGAATCACGTCGTCGATGCTGGCGCAGCCTCCGGCGCCGCTGTCGACACTCGACCTGTACACGCCCGAACAGCGGGCCAACGCCGAGACGATCATCGACGTGGCATCCGCTCAGGGTTTGGGCGATGACGCCGCGACCATCGGGGTGATGACCGCCATGGGTGAGTCGGGGCTGCGCACGATCGACTATGGCGACCTGGCCGGGCCCGATTCGCGCGGGCTTTTCCAGCAACGCGACAACGGGCACTGGGGCACGCTCGAGCAGCGCATGGACCCTGTGCACTCGTCGGGCATGTTCTTCCGCGACCTGCAGAAGGTGCCCGGATGGCAGGCGCTGCGCCCGACCGAGGCCGCGCATGCCGTTCAACTCAACGCCGATAGCGAGCACTACACCAAGTTCTATGGGCCGGCTCGGGCCCTCGTGGTGGCGATCCTGGATGAGCGGGCGGGACGTTCCACGCCGACGCCGACGATCCTGCCGACCGAGGCGCCCGTCTCGTAGCCGAAGCGCGCGGGCCGTCCCAGCCGGGAAAACGCCGACAGCCCCTCGCCAGGAGTGCTTCGGCGGGCCACGATGGGACGATGATCTCACGCGATTTGGCTCTCGAACTTCGGCAGGCGGGCCTGGTGTGGCATCCCGCATCCGGCGACCGCTTTCAGATCGACCTGCCCGATTCGGCCGAGTTCCAGAGCGAGGCCGACGTTTTCACGGTCAGCGATATGACCATCGAGGCGCATCACTACCCGGGCGGAACCGTGCTGGGCTTCAACGGCACGACCGAGTGGGCGCTCGACTCGGTGTCGATCGCCGACGCGCTGTGGCTGCCCCGAGAGGACCAGCTGCGCGAACTGCTTCGGGCCACCTTCCGGGCGCTGCGCCGCACGGTCGACGCGTTCGAGGTGGAAATCGAGTTCCGCGGCGAACGCTCGGTGTTCGAGCATCCCGAACCGGCCGAAGCCTACGGCCGCGCCCTGCTCGCCTTCATCGGCGCCTCGGTCTGACGACGCCCCGCGGCGGGTGCGGTTCGCGTTCAGACCCTGGCTAGGTGAGGCCCGCGAGCGAGTTTGAGTGAGGAGTTCACGAACACGGCGGCAGCGACAAATAAGATGCCGCAACACAACCAGGTGATGGCCGGCGCTATGGGCTCAGGCCGCTGGGTAATCAACCCGACTCCGACGAATACGAGATATGCCGCGGCCACGTAACCCGCGAGGGGTTTCTCGGTCATGCGCCAAGCGGGCCGAGGGCTCCGGACATCCTCGCTGGGCCCGCGGAAGGTTCGTGAGCAGAAGCTGACGAACAGCATGAGCAAAGCGGTCATCACGAGCGAACCGACGTTGTAGCCGCTGACTGTTACCGCGAGCACCCCGAGTACGGGGAGGAGGGCTCCGCATGCGACGACGAGCCCGATCTTCGCGGACGGCGATGTAATCCTGATCGACATAGCTGATCTCACTTCACGACGTAGTAGCGGTAGGTGCTGCAGTAGTTGAAACCGCAACTTATGTAGACGGCCTTCACCCGCTTCTTTTGGTAGTGGGCTTGAGTGATCGCGTCTTTGACAGCCGGGGACATCCCGCACACCGATCCCGCGATACCAGGAAGTGCAACCCATTTGCATGTGTTGTCTGCCACGTTGATCGCGTTCCACGCATTCTCGACCTGCGCCCGTGACCAGTAGTAGTTATATGTCGGATCTGCGACAACCGGGTAGGTGAATGCCGTGTCGTGCTCCACGTACTGGATCAGCGTGTCGCCCGATATCTCGTATCGCGTTGGGACTTGTTTGCCGGCCGAGTCGAAAGCCCATGCCTCGGAGAACTCGCCGAAAGGCACTCCGAGACCGTCTCGCACTTCGACCGTCGTGCCGGTCTTGTGAAGCGTTGCGCCGGCTGGGAGGTCTAGCGGATACGCGTACTTGACGGGTGCATCTGAGTCTTGGATTACCGATAGCACTTGGACTGCGTTGTCCTCGCGAGCCAGGGCGACAGTCTGAGATCCATTCCCGTTATCGGATGAAGCGATGGCGCCGTTGCCGACCTCGAAATCAGACGCGCTATCGGCGAAGGGCAGGCCGATCGTGATGGGATGAGCTGAGTGCCCGTCGATGGCGATTCCTCGAGACGGCTCAACCGGGATATCGACGCTGAGGTCACCGTTCTTTGCGGTGATAGCGGAGGACGCGTCAAGCGGTGCGTGAGAGTGCGACGATGCCCCGTCCAACAGCCCCGGCACAACGGATTCCACAGAATCAATCGCGCCCTCCGTTTGGGTCGCGAAGGCGGCAGGTGTGCTCGTCAGGACTAGTGCGAGGGCAGCTCCACACATGGCTATCGTGCGGCTTGGGGTCGACTTCATTGGGATCCTTTCGTAGGGGCGCGAGCACACTAAATCGAGTTCGCGGCCTAACCGCGAACTACCATTTACGGCCCGCGGGTTTAGTGAACTAGCGGGCAGCGATCGGCGCAATGGCTCGGTTACAGGTTGAGTAGCGCCCCTGAAAAGATGAGTAGATCGGCGCGGATATGAGTGTCGGATTGCTCCTTGCCTGAGTAGCGGAAGCGCCTGCACAAGCAAAAAAAGAAGGCCGAGTGAGTACCGCTGCCTGAGTAGTCGGAGTGGGCGAGGAGCGGTCAGCTGCCGCTCGATGATTCGCGGCGGCGGGTGCGGAGCTTGAGGAGGAGGTCGATGGCGAGGCCGAGAGCGATCGCGACCACGATGGAGACGATGACGGCGACGACGGGGCCGCCCGGAACGAGGAGGCCGACGACGGCGCCCACGACGCTCTGGTAGGCGGCCCAGGCGCTCGCCGCGATGGCCGCGACGCCGAGGTAGCGGGCGGGGGAGAGGCCAGAGGCTCCGGCGGTGAGGTTGACCGCCAGGCGGGCGAAGGGGATGAAGCGGGCCGTGAAGACCACGACGGCCGTGTTGCCGTGCAGGCGGCCCCTGGCCCAGGTGAACGCGGATTGAACGCGGCGCCCGCGCATCCAGGCCCAGCGGTCGAGGCCGACGCGGCGGCCGATGAGGAAACAGGCGGCATCGCCCAGGAAGGCGGCGAGGGCGGCGACCAGGATGACGGCGAGAACGGGTGGTGTGCCCGTCGAGGCGCCGAGGGCCGAGGCCGCCGTGACGACGGTTTCGCCGGGCAGGATGACGAGGAACGCGTCGCCCAGCACGAGGATGAACAGCGCCGCGAGAAGCCAGGGGCTGCCGGCGAGTGCGTTGATCACGTCGTCCACGCGCGCCACGCTGCCATGTCGTGGTGAACGCGGGCGGAACGGCGGGCGTCGAAGCGGGTGCTGCCACTCAGCGGACGGGTCAGCCGGGCGCACCGGGAGAACCGCGGGTGACCCGTCGTCGTGCATTCGGTGAACAGCCGACGAAGAATGGCGTGATCCGGCCCCAAAACGGGTGGGGGAGAGCATCCTGAAGACATGAAGGTCGCGCTGATCGCCGAGTCTTTCCTCCCCCACATGAACGGGGTCACCAACTCCGTTCTGCAGGTCCTCGCCCACCTCGCCGCCGACGGACACGAAACCCTGGTGATCGCGCCCGAGACGCCCGCGCGGCTCACGCCCGGCGCGTCGCAAGCCCCGGCAGCCGGCATCGCCGAGTCGCTCGCCGCGCACACGCGCCTGTTGCGCTCGCTGCCGCTGCCGTCCTATCCGCAGGTGCGCGTGGTGTTCGCCACGACGGCTCGACTCACGGGAATCCTGCGCGAGTTCGCGCCAGACGTGGTGCACCTGGCGTCGCCGTTCGTGCTCGGCTGGCAGGGCGTCTGTGCGGCCGACGCGCTGCGCATCCCGACCGTCGCCATCTATCAGACCGATGTCGTGGCCTATACGGCCAAATACGGGATGCCGCAGGCCACCACGTTCGCGGCCGGCCACGTCACCCGCCTCCACCGACGAGCAACCCTCACGTTGGCCCCGTCCTCCTCGTCGATCGCGCAACTCGAGTCGCTGGGCGTCGACCGCCTGCGCCGCTGGGGCCGCGGGGTCGACGCCGAACGGTTCCGGCCCGGGCGCCGCAGCGACGCCTGGCGTGAGCGCGTCGCCGCCGGCGAACTCATCGTCGGCTACGTGGGCCGCCTCGCCCCCGAGAAGCAGGTCGAGGACCTGCGCGCGCTCGCCGACCTGCCGGGTGCCCGTCTCGTCGTCGTCGGCGACGGGCCCTCGCGCGCGGCCCTGCAACGCCTCATCCCCGACGCCGTCTTCCTCGGCCACCTGTCGGGCGACGCGCTCGGCGAGGCCGTGGCCAGCTTCGACGTGTTCGTGCACCCGGGCGAGAGCGAGACGTTCGGGCAGACCATCCAGGAGGCGCTCTCGAGCGGGGTTCCCGTCGTGGCGACGGGTCGCGGCGGTCCCGTCGACCTCGTGCGGTCGAGCGTGGATGGCTGGCTGTATCGCCCCGGAGACCTCGACGATCTGCGCGCCCGCGTGGCCGACCTGCTGGGCGATGCGGCCAAGCGCCGCGCCTTCGCCTCCGCCGCCCGCGAGAGCGTGCGCGAACGCACGTGGCAGGCCCTGACCCGTCAATTGGTGGCGCATTACGAGGAGGCGCGCCTGCTGCGTCCGATCGACGACGCGTTGCTCGCCCGCGCATCCACCCGCCCCTCGGTGCCCGCCGCCCGATCGGATGCCGCAGCCCCACCCCGCTGGTCGCGGTTCGTGGCGCTCGGCGACTCGTTGACCGAGGGTTTGTGCGACACCTCGCGCATGCCGGCCGGAACCTTTCGCGGCTGGGCCGACCGCTTGGCGCAACTGCTCGCGAACACCGCCGCAGGCCCCTTCCGCTACGCCAACCTGGCGGTGCGCAGTCGGGGCATCCGCGACCTGCTCGAGGAGCAGCTGCCCGCGGCGCTCGCCCTCAAACCCGACCTCGTCTCGGTGTTCATGGGGTCGAACGACCTCGTCTCACCCGCCGCCGACCCCGTGCGTCTCGCGGCCGACATCGCTGCAGCCGTCACGCGTTTGCGCGAGGCGGGCTGTGACGTCCTGCTCGTGACACCCTTCCTGCCGCGTCGCCGGGCCGCGCGCCTGCTCGCCCCGCGCTTCGCCGCGTGCAACTCCGAGCTGCGACGCATCGCCGTCGAAACGGGCGCCATCCTGCTCGACGTCGAATCGCATCCGGCCATCGGCGCCATCGACCTGTGGGCGGATGATCGCGTGCACCTGCGCTCGAGTGGGCACCGTTTCCTGGCCTACCGCGCCGCCGAGATGTTGGGCGTGCCCGACGCCGAGGCGCTCGGCGGGCTCGACGCCGCCCTGCACGCCGACGACGAGGAGCCGCCCGTCGGCACGTGGTTCTCGCGCGATGTCGCGCCCTGGGCCCTGCGGCGCCTGCGCGGCCGCACGGCGGGCGACGGGCTCTCGGCCAAGCACACCGACTACGTCATCCTGCCGACGAAGGATGGCCGGTCGCGCATAGCCTCCGAGCGCAGCGACGTCTGAGCCCGGCGGGGTGCTGCCGGCCTAGCGAAACCGGTCACGCGAGCGAATGAGCGGCCAATCGTTCGACGCGCAGGTCCGCGGGCCGCCGATCGCGGGGTCGCTCGACGCCTCAGCCGCCGGCCGAGGAGCCTCCGCCGACGGCCGAGCCGAAGCCCGACTTGCCCGACGACCCGAAGCCGCCCTTGAGCGGCGCGCGCTGGCCGGTGGTCGCACCGGCGGGCGCGGGGGTGACGACATCCGATTGCAGTTTCGAACCCGGCGCCGCGAAACCGCCCGATGGCACATTGGCCCACCCGGCGACGGCGGGTGAGTTCCACCGCGAACCCGCGAACAGGATGGGGCCGAGCCACAGGTGGCTGTAGTGGCCTTGCGGGTAGGCATCCGAGGATTCGCACAGGTCTTCGGGGCTGTCGGCGATGGTCTCGCCCTGGCTCTCGAGCTGCTGGATCTGCGCCGTCACATCGGCGATGCACGCCTCCTTCGAGTCGTACATGGGCCGCTCGGCGTTCTCGGGCATGACGTACTTCTCGCCGTCGGCGCCCTCCAGCACGATGCCCTCTTCGGTGGGCGCGCAGCCCGACAGCGCGAGCACGGCGCCCGCGATCGACACGACGGCGACGCCGCGCTGGGCCCGCTCGGTGCGCGCGATTCCCGACAACGACGGCCCGGATGACGGAACCGATCTCATGAGGTCTCCTCGATGTAGTGCGGCACGAACTCGGCCAGGTCGCCCGTGATGGGCCCGCTCGTTTCGCGCATGTCGATGCCGGCGGGCGTCTCGCCGACGATCCAGCTGCCGATGACGGCGGTCTTGCCGGGCAGGTCCGCGAAGGCGGCGCGCTCCTGATAAACGAACCCTTCGTCACCATAAGCCCCGGTCGCGGATGCTTCCACCGCGCCGTCCGCGCCGAACACCGTCACGTTCGCGCCCTCTCGCCCGAGCCGCGGCTTCGACACGTAGGAACGTCCGGCCAGGGCATCCGGCGTCGTGAATGCGGGCAACAGGTTGGGATGGTCGGGAAACAGCTCCCACAGCACCACGAGCAGCTGCTTGTTGCTGAGCAAGAGTTTCCAGGCGGGCTCGACCCACTGCGTCGTGCCGCGGCTGACGGTGAGAAATCCTCCGAATTGCTCGGTGATCATCCACTCCCACGGGTACAGCTTGAAGATCTGATTGACGGGCACGTCGTCGCCGTCGAGGAAGCGTTGGCTGTCGACATCCCAGCGCAGATCCTCCATGAAGACGAGCTTGGGTTCAAAACCGGCGGCCTTCACGGTCTCGGCCATGTAGGCGACCGTGTCGAAGTCTTCGACGATGAGCGCGCCGTCGCCCGAGTCGTGCAGCGAGGCCAGGTGCAACAGCGCGCCCGGCGCCAGACCCCAGCGCGCCTGCCGCACGTGCTCCCACTGTTCGATGAGCAGCTCGTGCAGGCCGTTGAACTGGTCGGTGCCCGCCGGAAGCTGCCCCGCGGCCTTCAGGTCGTCGAGCCACTGCCACTGCGCCGCGGCGCTCTCGACGAGGGATGTCGGGGTGTCGGCGTTGAATTCGAGCAGCTTCACGCCGGTCGCGCCGTCATAGGCGAGGTCGAAGCGCCCGTAGACGGTGGGGTCGTCATCGTCCCACGAGGCGCGCACGAGCTCGTGATAGCGACCCGGGATGCCGAACTCGTCGAAGCGGCCCTGCCGGACGATGTGCTCGACGGCATCCATGCAGCGGTCGAAGAGCTCCTTCGTGGCGCTCTCGAGCAGCTCGATCTCGGGCATGGTGAAGGCGTAGGCCGCCGTCTCGTTCCAGTACGGCCGGCCGCCCTCCGATTCGAGGTCGTAGAAACTGAAGCCCACCTCGTCGCAGCGTTCACGCCACGCCGGTCGGGGCGTCTGAGGAATTCGCCGCATAGCCGCCGATTCTACGTCGCGCGGGTGACCGGCGTCTGACCCCTCCGCGGGAACGCGCAGCTTGAGCCGGAGCCGATGTCGGTGACATCGGTGGCGACAGCGCTTGCGCGGGCCCGATCGCTGGCCCGGACCCGAGTCGGCGGCCGTCAGCGCGGCCCGGCGTCGGCTGAGCCGAGCCCCGACGTCTCGCCATCGGCCGCCGACGGCGGTTGCTTCGGCGCCGGCGCCTTGCGCTTCTTCAACTTCAACGCCTGCGCCTCGACGAAGTAGTACGTGAGCGCCGACAACCCGATCGTCACGACGAACACGATCGCCAGGTTGCCGAAGAACCCGGGCAACGTGTCGGGCAATGCCAGCCCGTTCACCTGCATGAACCGGATGACGGGCAGATGCCACAGGTAGATGCTGAACGACACGAGGCCGAACCATCCGAGACCCCGAGAACTGAACAGGCGCCCCGCCCACCCCGGATGCCCCGCCGATCGCGGTGTCGCCGCCAGCAGCAGCACCGCGCCCGACGCGATCGCCACGAGGCTCGACGAGAACGGCCCCGTCATATCGGTCGTCGCGAGCACGAGTGCGCCGACACCCACGAGTGCCGCGGCCCAGCGCCAGCGGTTGAGGCGCTTGAGCGAGATGCGCCCCGATTCGGCATAGATGAAGATGATGGCGGCGATCATGCCGTAGGCGAAGAGATCGCCGTGCACGAGAATGCTGCGGGCCACGACGGTCGTCCAGTTGGCACCCCACTCGAAGCTGAGCTTCTCGGAGCCATCCATGCCGACCTCGCTCGACAGCATCCACACTTTGCCGGCGATGCCCAGCACGGCGAAGAATGCGGCCGGCAGGATGCTGCCCACCAACGGGTGCACGAAGCGCCGGGCCAGCCACGCTGCGCCGAACGCGAGCAGCGGCATGAGCACGTAGAACGCGACCTCGACGCCGAGGGTCCAGGCGACCTCGAGCCCCGAACGCACGGTGCGCGGGAAGTAGCCCTGCAGCAGCACGGCGTTGAGCAGGGTGTCGCCCGCGTCGAGGCGACCGAACTCGGCGCTCTGGCCGTCGACCGGGCGGGGCAGATAGGCCACCCGCAGCACGATGCTCGAGAACAGCAGCACCACGATGTAGGCCGGGAAGATGCGGATGACCCGGTTGAGCAGGTAGCGGGCCGTGCCGAAGTGTTCGCGCCCGTCGAGCAGCGCCGCCACGAACGGGCGGAACAGGAGGAAGCCCGACAGGGTGAAGAAGAGCGTGAGGCCGTGGCTGAGGAACGACACCTCGCCGAGCGGCCACACGTCGGCGCTCGACCGGTTGAGGTTGCGCTGCACGTGGTAGACGAGCACGGCCAGGGCGGCCAGACCGCGTAGGCCCTCGATGCCGGTCAGCCGGCGCGCCCACTCGGGGCGGCCGCCGGCTGGCCTCGGCACCTGCGCGTCGGTCGTCACGCGGTTGATCCTGTGAAGGCTAAACCGTCTGCAGCGCGCGAATGGCGCTCGTGAAGAAGCGCAGGCCGTCGATGCCGGAACGCATGGCCAGCGTGGTGTCGGGGCCGAAACCGGCCTCGATGGCGTGCTCGGGGTGGGGCATGAGGCCCACCACGTTGCCGCGCTCGTTGGTGATGCCCGCGATATCGCGCAGCGAACCGTTGGGGTTGATGCCGCTGTAGCGGAACACGACGCGGCCTTCGCCCTCGAGCCGGTCGAGCTCGGTCTGCGAGGCGATGAAACCGCCCTCGGCGTTCTTCAGCGGGATGACGATCTCTTCGCCCTGCTCGAAGTCCGTCGTCCAGGCGGTGTCGGCGTTCTCGACGACGATGGTCTGGTCGCGGCGGATGAACGAGCCGTGGTCGTTGCGGATGAGGCCGCCGGGCAGCAAGTGCGCCTCGGTGAGCATCTGGAAGCCGTTGCAGATGCCGAGCACGGGCACGCCACGCTCAGCCGCGTCGATGACCTCGGACATGATGGGCGCGTGCGAGGCGATGGCGCCGGCGCGCAGGTAGTCGCCGTAGCTGAAACCGCCGGGCAGCACGATGGCGTCGACGTTCTGCAGGTCGTGATCGCCGTGCCAGAGCGCGACGGGCTCGGCGCCGGCCATGCGCACGGCGCGCTGGGCGTCGCGGTCGTCGAGCGAGCCGGGGAAGGTGATGACACCGATGCGCATGGGGTTAAGCTCCCGCGGGCGCAACGACGGCGTCTTCGGCCACGTAGATCTTCACCACGTCTTCGATCACCTGGTTGCTGAACATGTCGTCGGCCAGGGCGCGCACCTCGGCGAGCGTGGCCTCGGTCACCTCGCCCTCGACGGTGAGTTCGAAACGCTTGCCGATGCGCACACCGGTGAACTCGTTCTTGCCGAGCCGGTGCAGTGCGCCGGCGACGGCTTTTCCTTGCGGGTCGAGCAGTTCGGCCTTGGGCATGACCTCGACGACGATTGTGGGCACCTGTGACTCCCGGGTGTCAGGGGGATGGATGCGCCCAGTCTACCCGCTGCGCCCGCGCTGCGCCCCCGCGCCTCCGTCCCCCGTTTCGGCAGCGCGCCTCAGTGCCCGATGCCTGCCCGCAGGTCTTTGCGCAGGATCTTCCCCGAGGAAGATTTGGGGATGACGTCGATGAATTCGACGCGGCGCACCTTCTCGTGGGGCGCAACGTTGGCGGCGACGAACTCCATGACCTCGGCGTCGGTGAGCGCCGCATCCGGCTGTCGCACCACGAAGGCCTTCGGAATCTCCTGCCCGTCGTCGTCGGGCACGCCGATCACGGCTGCGTCGGCGATCTTCGGATGGCTGAGCAGCACGGCCTCGAGAACGGCCGGCGCCACCTGATACCCCTTGTACTTGATGAGTTCTTTCAACCGGTCGACGATCGTGAAGATGCCGTTCTCGTCCACCGACGCGATGTCGCCCGTGTGCAACCAGCCGTCCGCGTCGAGGGCTTCGCTCGTCGCCTCGGGGTTGTTCAGGTAGCCCTTCATCACCTGCGGCCCGCGGATGAGCAGCTCGCCGGGCGTCGACGGGCCGGAGTCGGTCGCCGCGACATCCGCGCCGGTTTCGGGGTCGACGAGGCGAGCCTCGGTGGCGGTCAGGGGAAGGCCGATGGCGCTGCGGTCGATATCGGTGCGGTCGGTGGGCACGGCGTGCGTCACGGGGCTGGTCTCGGTCATGCCGTAGCCCTGGCAGACGATGCAGTCGAGGCGGTCCTGCACGCTGCGGGCCAGGGCGCCGTCGAGCGGGGCCGCGCCCGAGAAGATGACCTGCACGCTCGACAGGTCGAACTGGTCGACGAGCGGATGTTTCGCCAACGCCACGGCGATGGGCGGCGCCACGAACACCCACGTGCACTTCGTGTCTTGCACGATGCGCAAAAACTCGGGCAGGTCGAACTTGGGCACGGTCACGAGCGACGCGCGCTGCAGCAGCGCGTAGTTGAGCAACACGGTCATGCCGTAGATGTGGAAGAACGGCAGCACCGCGAGCACCCGGTCGTCGCGGCCGAGGCTGATATGCGTCTGCGATTGCAGGATGTTGGCGACCAGGTTGCGGTGGGTCAGCATGACGCCCTTGGGCTTGCCGGTCGTGCCCGACGAGTAGGGCAGCACGGCCAGGTGCTCGGAAGGATCGAACTGCACCTCGGGCGCCTCGCGGCCCTCGGCGAGCAGATCGGCGAGCGAGACGTGACCGTCGGCCCCGTCGATCACGATTACCTGCGCCTTGGGGATACCCACCTCGACGGCGGCCTCGGCGGCGTGCGGCAGCAGGGCCGACACGGTGAAGAGCCAGTGTGCGTCGGCATCCCGCAGCTGGTTGGCCACCTCGCGCGCGGTGTACAGCGAGTTGATGGTGGTGGCGGTCGCACCCGCGCGCAGGATGCCGTGGAAGACCGTGGCGAAGACGGGCACATTGGGGCACAGCACGCCCACGACGCTGCCGACCCGGATGCCGCGGGCCGCGAGTGCGCCGGCGGTCAGATCGATCTGCGTGACCAGCTGCCCGTAGCTCGTCTCGGCGCCCGAGGGTCCGTCGATGATGGCCGTGGCCGCGAGTTCTTGCTCGGTGAGGTCGCCGAACAAGACGTCGTAGATAGAGGCGTCGGGAATGACGAAATCGTCGGCCGGGGTAGGGGCGGCGTGGCGGCCACGCGGCCGTTCGGTCGGGATCGGTGCGCTCATGTCGATCTCCTGTGATCGATGAGGTCGACTCGTGTTCGGGTGGGTCGACGGGCTGCCGCGAGGGGATGCGGGAACCGACGTCGTCGTCGGTCTGTGGCTATTTCACCCGGGAGAGGCGAGAACGACAACCCCTTGCGCGAGATTCGCAGGCGGGACTGGGCTGCACCGTGCTGTTCTTAGCGGCCGGCCGCGACGATGAAGCGCACGCCTTCGGTGAACGACTGGGATTCGAACGGCGTGGCCACGCGCACCGAGTGGGCCTCCCAGCTGACGGCGTCGGCATCCCAGGAGCGTTTGATCCAGCCCGCGAGCGACGAACCGGGCTCTTCGATGATCGTCCAGCGGCTGGCGCTGACGCGACTGATGTGCGTTTCGACGCCGTCCACGTCGATCGTCCGTGTCTCGCCCACTTCGAGTTGCTCATCGTCGAAAGTATCCATCTCTTCGAGACTAGCGGGGCGGGCTTCGGCGGGCAGGTCTTTCATCGGTGTTCCTCATTAACTGGACGAGGCCGAGCGAAAAGCTCGGCCCGTCGGTGGTGCTGTGGTGCTGTGGTGCTGCTACGCGCCGACGGTCTCGCGGGCGGCGCGGGCGCGGCGGGCGACCGGTGCGGCGGTGGGCGCGGCGACGGGCGCCACGGAGGAGCGGGTCAGGCGAGCGGCCGGAATCGTTGCCTGCGTCGCCTTGGGGCTCTGCTCCGAACCCTCGGGAACGTTGGTCGGGCGGGGCTCGGGGATGACTTGCAGGCCGCCCGTGCTGTTGGCGCTGTGCAGCAGCTGCTCGACCCAGATGCGGTTGATGACGGGCTTCTTGCTGCCCGAGAACTTGAACTGGATCGGCACGGCGGGGTGCAGCCAGACGGTGGAACGACCGCTGCCCTCATACGACGGGGTCTCCCACGACAACGTGTGGGGCTCGTTGCGACGCAGCTTCGTGATGATGGCGATCTGCAGGTGGGCGAGCAGGCGGTCTTCGAAGGTGATGTTGGAGCCATCCGCGCCGTAAATGAGTGTTCCCATGGTCGTTCTCCTTCAGAATGTGAGACGCCGAGTTCTCCGTGCGTCTAGTAGCTAGTCTAACTAGCTAAATAGTTTGGAATGCAACAGGGAGGCGAAAGTTCATCTGCCGGATACCTCGGATTCCGCGGCGCGGGGGGTGAAAGACCCGGCGGGAGGGCTATTCGACCGAGTCGATCGCCTCGCGCATGTCTTCCAGAAAACGCATCACGGTGACGGCGTCTTCGGGAGGAAGCGCGTCGGCGACCTCGATGAGGCGGGTGTGCATGGTGCCGAGCGTCGCTCGAACCTCGCTGTCGGACTCGACGGTGGGAACGATGATGAGCGCGCGGCGGTCGGTGGGGTGGGGAACGCGCTCGACGTGCCCCGACTTGGCGAGCCGGTCGATCAGGATCGTGGTGCTCGCCGACGAGATGTTGAGATGCGCGGCGAGTTCTTTCGGGCTGACGGTCTTGCCGGCCCGCTGCTGCTGCAGCAGATACTGCACGGCGACGAGGTCGGTCTCGCCCATGCCCATGGCCGAACGCGTGCGGCGACGCAGCGCGCTCTCGGAGGCGCGGTAGAGACGGAGCGCGTTGAGGACGTCGACCCCGCGGGGGCTCGCCTCATCGTCGGAGTACCAATACCCCGTCGACTTGCGTGTCTCTTCTCGCCGCATACCCCAACCCTAGACGATCTAGTTACAAGACGCCCTATGCAAATGAGGGCTACCTAACTCTTCCGCGCATCCACGCTCTGTGCGGAGGAGGTCGAACGACCCGCTTCGCCGGCCGACCCGGGCTCGTGCAGAGTGCGCAGGACCGCGACCGCATCGTGATGCCAGCGACGCGCGAGCGGAACGACGGCGGTGAACATGGCGGCCTCGTGATTGGCGCCCTGATACTGCACGGCATGGGCCTCGACCCCGGCGCGCCGCAAGGCCGCGGCATAGGCCTGGCCGTCGGCGCGCAGCGCGTCGTACTCCGACGTGAAGACGTAGGCCGGTGGCAGGCCGCTCAGGTCGTCGGCCAGGAGCGGCGACGCGTAGCGTTCGCGATCGCGCGAGCGGTCGCCGAGATAGGTCTGAGGAACCGAGGTCAGCTCGCGCCGGGCCAGGAACGTGGGGATGCCCATGGCGCGGATGGGGGCCAGATCGATATGGCTGCCCGTGAGATCGGTGACGGGCACCTCGAGCAGCTGCAGGGCGAGCGGATGATCCATCCGATCGCGATTCATGAGGGCTGTCGCCGCGGCGATGTTGCCCCCGGCGGAGGTGCCGTTGATGGCGATGTGCGCGGCGTCGATGCCCAGGTCGTCGGCGTGCTCGACCAGCCAGGCGAGCGTGGCGTACCCCTGCTCGACGGGCGTGGGGTAGCGCCACTCGGGCGCGCGGGAGTAGTCGACGGCCACGTGGGCGACACCGGAATCGCGCGTGCGCAGGCGGTAGGACGCGTCGACGCTCGTCCAGTCGATGCCGCCCAGCTGGAACGAGCCGCCGAAGAAGGTGATGACGGCGGGGATGCGGGCGGCGGCGTGATCCGGTCGGTAGATGCGCACGCGCACATCGGGGTAGCCCGGCACGACGACGGTGTGGTCGTCGGAGGCGAGCTCGGGGGCGGGCCAGCCGACCTTGTTATAGAGCTTGGTGTCCCACTTCTGCGCGTTGCGGTATTTCCATGCGGCCGTCTTGCGCAGGGCCTTCTTCTCGCGGTCGCGGGCGTGCTGGGCGTCGCGGTCGAGGGGCGCGACGGCCGGGGCCCCGGTGGGCGTCGAGGGTGCCGCGGTCTTGGCGGCCTTCGGAGGCGCGCTGGGGTTGCCCACGCTGTCGGCGCCGAACAGGAAGGTCGCGGACGCCGACGGGGGAGTGGGGCCGCTCGGCGTCGGCGGAACGGCGAAGGGCAGGATGTCGCGCACCGCGTCGACGATCTGCGCGCGCACCCCGGCGAACGTATCGACACGTTTGGCGCGCAGCATCTCGTCGAAGTAGGGATCGAGTGGCATGGTCGTCCTTCCCGTTCGGAGCACCGGTCTGGCGTCCGGACAGCCTACCGACGGCCGCGCACGGGAGGAACGTCCTTGCGTGGCGGCGCCGAGAGTGCTGCGCATGACCTAATGTTCGACGTACCCCCGAATACCTCTTTACCCGCCTGCCCTTCGGAGCATCATGCCCCTTCTCGAACCGCAACCGTCGCTGCGCGGACGCTTCCGGGTGTTCTATCGCACCCAGATGCCCTTCGCGCTGGGCGCACTCGGCCTGCTCATCGCCGTGGCCGTCATCCTGCCCTACACGCTCAACGTGCCCATCCTGCTTATCGGCTTCGTGATCGCCGGCGTCGCCACGGTGGCCGCCCTCGTGGTGCCGTGGGAGAAATTCAACCCGCACTGGATGCTGTTCGTGCCGGCCCTCGACCTGGTCGCGGTGGCCTTCATGCGGGACATCCTGCTGCCGTTCGTGCCCTCCACGGGCCTGTTGTGTGTCTTCCCCCTGCTCTGGATCGCCTACGGGTTCCGCAGCTGGGCCGCCGTCGTCGCCGTCGCGGGCACCCTCTTCATCGTCGTTTTCCCGTTCTTCGCCACGGGAGGGTTGCCGCGCACGCCGCTCGAGTGGCTGAACATCGTCATGCTTCCCACCATCGCCATCGGCATCACGGCGACCGTGAACGTCGCGGCAGCGCAATTGCGGCGGGCGCAGGCGGCCGTCGCCGCGCGCGGGCGCGAGGTCAACCGCACGCTTCGCCGGTCGCAGGATGCCGAGGCGCTGTCGACCGCGATCCTCGAAACCGTGAACGCAGGCGTCGCCTTCTATGACGCCGAAGGCAAGCTGTCCCGCTCGAACCCGCGGGCCGCCGAGATGACCGAGCGGTCGGGTTTCCGAGCCGACGTTCCGCCCTATGCCGGGCCCGAGGCGCGCGAGGCCGACCGGGTCACGCTCATCCCGCTCGATCAGCAGGTCATCCCGAGAGCGTTGCGGGGCGACCTGATCAAGAACCACCTGGAATGGCTGGGGCCGGAGGGTGACCAGATCGCGATCCTCGTGACATCCGATCAGGTGCGCCGGCCCAACGGTGAATTGCTCGGAACGGTCGTCGTCGGGCACGATGTGACGGCGCTCGCCGAGGCCGTGAACCTGCGCGAAGAATTCCTCGCCACGGTGTCGCACGAACTGCGCACGCCGCTCGCATCCATTCTGGGGTTCCTCGAATTGGTCGAGGAGGAGATCGATACCGAGGCTCTGGGGGTCGACGAATACACGGCCGTGATCCGCCGCAACGCGGAAGAGCTGCTGAGGCGCGTGACCGAGCTTCTTTCGGTGTCGGATGGCCGGATGACGACGCTGCTGACCGATATCTCGCCCGGCGAGGTGGTGCGGCAGTCGGTGCACAAGCTGGGGCCCATGGCGCGGTCGAAGGATATCCGCTTAACGCAGACGGTTGCCGGCGACATTCGCCTGCAGGGCGACGCTCACCGGCTCGAGCAGGCCGTGGACAACCTCATCTCGAACGCCGTGAAGTACTCGCCCGCCGGATCGATCGTGCGGGTGGGATTCGGTTTCGACGACGACGAGGCGCGCATCACGGTGTCGGATGACGGGCGCGGCATGAACCGCGAAGAGGTGCGGCAGTCGACCGAGAAGTTCTACCGCGCCCAGGGCGTGCGGGACGACGCGGTGCAGGGCGTAGGCATCGGCCTGTCGATCGTCAAGGCGATCGTCGAGAGCCACGGCGGGCGCATCGAGATCGAGAGCACCCCGGGCCGGGGCACAACGGTCGCGCTGGTCTTGCCGCGCTGAACAGCTCGTCAGCTGGCGCGGCGGCTCTCGAGAACTGCGTTGACCCGCTGCAGCAATTCGGCCGTTGAACAGGGCTTCGAGAGGAAAGCGTCGACACCAGCGCCGAAGGCGACCTCGGCATCGGCCGGGGACGTCTTGGCCGTGAGCATGAGCACGGGCGTGCGCTCGAGGGCGGGATCGTTGCGGATGGCCGTGCACACGTCGATGCCCGACAGCCCGGGCATCATCCAGTCGACGATGACGACGTCAGGGTGGATGGCGGTGACCGCTGCGAGCCCGGAAGCGCCGTCGGCTTCGCGCGACACGTCGTGGCCGGCCTTCTTCAGGCGGATGCTGAGAAGCGTGGCCAGGTCGCGATCGTCTTCGACGATCAGCACGTTTGCCATCAGAGTTCCCCCGAAAAGTAGTTAGGTCCCCTAAGGATACCGGGCGACCTCAGTAATATGTGACTCCAGAGTTGGAGGAAGGCTACGCCCGTACCCCCAGCCCGGGTGGGGAGGGGCGGCGCGCGCGCCGGGCTGCGGCATCCAGCACGCCGACGATGACGGCGGCGACGGCGTAGAACACGAGGTCGAGCGGCGCGAAGGTGGTGCCGAGGATGAGTCGCGAGAACGGCGCGGTTTCGGCGAGCGCGGCCGGGAGCGCCGTCAGCTGCAGCAGTTCGACGGCGGCCGAGAGTCCGAATGCGGCGCTTGCGGCGACCCAGGGGCGCAGGCGCGGGCCGATCAGCAGGATGACGACCGCGATGAGGGCCGTGTAGAGCCCGTCGGCGAGGGCATCCGCGAGGAAGCCTGACAGGAGATAGTGCGTGGCGAGGCCGGCGGCGAGGATGGCGGCCGCTGCGATGGCGAGGGGTGTTCGCCGACGCCGGTGGGCCAGGGGCAGGAGCGTGGCGGAAGAGCGGTGCGGCTCGAGTAAGGGCGTCCTCGCATGCGGGGCGCGGTCGTGGCTCGTCATGCGATCACGGTACGGCGGATGGTGCGGCGGGACATCCGCCTACGGTGCCGAGCGTTCCCAGAGCTCGGTGCCGGTCCGCGATGCGCGGTGCACGTGGTCGTCGCGTTGAGCCTCACGCGCATGCGGGCGGTTCACATGGCCGCGCGCGCGTGGTCACGGTGGCCGGGTCAGGCCGGGGGAAGGGCGTCCGCGGGTTGCTGCGCGTCGACGAAGACGGCCGCGGTCCAGAGGTGCAGCGTTGCGTAGCCGCGCCAGGGGCGCCAGGGCTCGGCCAGTCGGATGGCTTCGGCCGGCGTTGTCGCACCGAGCGCGCGCCTCAGGATCAGGTCGCCCGACGGGAACGCGTCGTCGTCGCGCAGGCAGCGCAGGGCCACGTAGTCGGCCGTCCACGGCCCGATGCCCTTCACGGCGAGGAGGCGGCGGCGAGCGTCGGCATGGTCGACGTGCGGCGCGAGTTCGAGGCCGTCGGCGAGCACGCGCGCGAGGGCTTGCAGGGCGGCGACGCGGCTGCGCGTGATGCCGAGGGCCGCGCGGAGGTCTTCGGTGTGCGCGTCGGCGACGGCGGCCGGGTCGGGGGATGACCGGAATCCCAGCGCGTTCATCGGTGAGAGCGTGGCGACGAGCCGTCCCTGAAAAGTGCGGGCGGCAGCGAGCGAGACCTGCTGCCCGAGCACCGTGAAGAGCGCGGTCTCGGCGCCGTTGACCGATCCGGGGATGCGCAAACCGGGGCGGGCGGCCACGAGCGGTCCGAGTCGGCCGTCGCGACCGAGGCCGGCGGCGATGCGCTCCGAGTCGGCATCGAGGTCGAGCCAGCGGCGCAGCAGCGCGACGACGGCATCGCGGTCGTCGCCGTGCGAGAGGACGAGATGAACGCGCACAGACGACGACACTGCCTGTGAGGGCTGGGCCGACCTCGTGTGACCGTTTCGTGATCGCCCGAGCGTCGGTACCGACCGCGTGGAAGGCGATGCGGCCTCCGCCGTCGCCGCTGTTTCCGCTATCGTCGCCTCGTCGCGACCGGCCTTCGGCCAGAAGATCGTGGCAACGGCCGGGCCGTGCGGGCCGTCGACGGAGCGGGTCGTCGTGCCTGCCGCGTGATCGACAACATCCAGGCCGGCGACGACGTGTGCGTCGAGGAAGCGTCGCAGCGAGCTCACATCGAGCGGCCCCTCGACGGGAAGGAGGGTGTCGATCTCGACGGGTGGGGTCATGTCTCGATTCTGGCGCACCGATCGAGGCAGCCTTCGCCAGAAATTCCTCGTCCGATACCCTGGAGCCGCCGGGGGGCAGACGAGTCCTCGGCTGCGAGCGACGAGGGGACGGATGACGAACGCAGGCGCACCCCTTGACGATCCCGGTTCCGACGCCACGGGTGTTTCCCTGGCGAAACCGACCGATCACGCCGCGCGGGTTGCGGCGGCGAACTCCGGCTCCGCCATCAGCGCCCAGCCCGCGGCCCTGTCCGCGATGCCCGTGGCCCCGTTTGATCCGGCTGGCGCGCGCTCCCTCTCGACCACGCGGTGGACCCTCGCGCTCGCCCTGTTCCTCGTCTTGTCCTTCGGCCTCGCCTGGCTCGTCGCCGCTCCGCTCTGGATCGACGGCGGCCTCGCCAATCCCCTCGCGCCGCAACTGGCCATCGCCATGATGCTCACCCCGACCATCGCCGTCGGGGTCGTCATCGCCACGGTCGACCGGGGCCGCAGGCCGCTGCGCCGTCTCGGCCTCTGGCCGCTCACGCCGGCACCTCGATTCCTGGGCTACTGCGCCATCGCGCTGTTCGGCACCATCGCCCTCGTCTTCGCGTCACTGCCCGTCGGCGCCCTCTTCGGCGTCTACCCGGCCGACTTCGTCACCTTCTCGGGCTTCCACGAGCTCATCGAGCGGTCCATCGCCCGGGCCGGTCTCACGGGCGACGCCGCGGCGCTGCCCGCCCCGATCGCCCTGCTCGTCGCCGCCCAATTCCTCAACGTGCTGATCGGCGCCCTGCTCAACGTGCTCCCCGCCCTCGGCGAAGAACTCGGCTGGCGCGGATGGCTGCTGCCGCACCTCCTGCGCCTCGGCCTCGTGCCCGCGCTGCTGCTCTCGGGCCTCATCTGGGGCCTCTGGCACGCGCCGCTCATCCTCCTCGGCTACAACTATCCCGGCGCGCCCGGCTGGCTCGCGCTCCTCCTCATGGTCGGCGTGTGCACGGTGACGGGTGCCGTTTTCGGCTGGTTGCGGTTGCGCTCAGAGTCGGTGTGGCCCGCCGCCATCGCCCACGGCGCCTTCAACGCGGCCGCGGGGCTCTCGATCGTCTTCGCGGCGAGCGGTCAGGAGGTCGACACCGTTCACGCGGGCATTCTCGGCTGGTCCGGATGGCTGGTGCCGCTCGTGCTCGTCGTCGTGCTCGCCGCGACCGGGCAGTTCCGACCGTCACCCGCCTGGGCCGAACGAGCCGGGCGCTCACGCATGTTCGTGAGCTGAGATCATCCGCCCTCTGTCGCGCAAAGCTGAACCTTCGCGGCCCGTTCACCTGCCGGTTACCGAGCGGCCAGGGCACCGACCCCGCCGCTACCTACTGTCGAAGATCTGGGGGCGCCGCCGTCGCAGTTGGCACCGGCATCCGACACAACCGAGGGAGGGCGAACGGATGTCGCACACCATCGTCGCCGCGAACAGCACCGACGTCTTGATCAAGCCGGCGCCCGTGGCCATGGTGTGGACGGGCGCCGGTTCGTCCCTCGCCGAGATCGCCGTTCCGGGGGTGGCGCTGGCAGAAGGGGATCTGCTGGTCGCCGTGGAACTCGCGACCGTGTCGGGTGCCGATGTGCGGGCTGTCGCCGAGGCGACGGGTGCACCGCTCGTCTTGGGCCACGAACAGGTCGGCCGCATCGTGGCGATGGGGGGCGCCCCCGGCTCAGACGGCGTGTCGATCTCGGGCGGGCGGGCCATCGCGGCCGACGGCCGGGAGCTCGTCGTGGGCATGCGCGTGGTGTGGGCCGAGACCGTCGCCTGCCGCACGTGCAGCCGCTGCCTGGCCGACGCGCCGCGGGACTGCACCCGGCCCTCACGTTACGGGCACGATCGCGTGCACCGCGGGTGGGAGCTCTCGGGCGGATTCGCGAGCCACGTTCAGGTCCTGGCGGGCACGGCCGTCGCCATCGTCGACGAGACGACGCCCGCGACCGTCCTGGCGCCGACGCCCGGGGCCGTCGCCCGCGCGGCCGCTGCCCTGCGCACCGCCGCCACCCTCCGTTTACTGTCGGTGGGCAGATCGGGCCCCAGCTGCGGGCTCGACGGCCGAACCGTGCTCGTCGCGGGCGCCGGGATGATGGGTCTCGCGGCCGCCGCGCTCGCCGCCGAGGCTGGGGCCGTCGTCATCGTGTCGGAACCGGATGAGGCGCGCCGCCAGTTGGCGCTCGACTTCGGCGCGACCGCCGTCGCCGACCCGTCGCTCGGTCGCCGGGCCCCCGGCGGCCTCGGCTGGGCTCTCAACGAGCTCGCTATCGCGGGTCGCGAACCCGTCAGCGTGGCCATCGAGACCTCCGGTGCGCTAGCCGCCGTGGACGGGGCCCGCGCGGTGCTCGTCGACGGTGGCGTGCTCGTTCTTGCGGGGGCCGCCGACGCAGTGGGCACCCCACCTTCGACCGAGAGCCTGGCCGCGGGCGGTGACATCGCGCCCGCTGCTCTCGTGCGACACCGCCACACGGTCGCGGGACTGCACGACTACCTTCCCGAAGATCTGCTGCGGGCTGTCGAATTCGCCCGGATGGCGTGGCACCGGCATCCCTTCGCCGCCCTGGTCGGCGACACCCTCCCCCTCGCGCGAGCCAACGACGCTCTCGACCTCGCCGCGGCGGGCACCCACGTCCGCGTGGGCCTCGTCCCCTAAGCGCGCCCCAGCGCTCAGCGCTCACCCTTCAGCGTTCGGCGCTCAGCGCCTAGCGCGCGGCACGCGGCGGCACCCCAACGTTCAGCGCTCAACGTTCGGCGCTCAGCGCTCAGCGCTAGCGTGCGGCGGCGGCACCTCGACCGGGCACACGACAGGGCGGGAGCTCGAAAGCATCCCGCCCTGTGGGGTGTGGCCCGGCCGCCACCTGTATCACCGAGCGTGGCCGGGCCCGTAGTGCGACCTACTGGAGGGCGTCCTTGACGGCCGTCTTGGCCTTCGAAAGGAGTCCGCCCGGGTCGGGCATGGTGCCGTAGAGCGTCGGGTCCGGCGTGGTGGGCGGCGGCATAGGAACGCTCGACGTGGGGCCGTCGTGGTAGGTGAACTCGCCGTGGCCGTCGGGCGTGGGGCCCGAGGCCCAGGAGCCTTCCTTGGCGGCCTGGCCGTCCGAGAAGTTGAGGTACTGGTAGGACACGTCGCGCTCCTCCTTGTCGATGGGGAACTTGTTCGGCACGGGCAGCATTTCGAGGCCGTCGGTCTCGAGCTCCTTCGCGGCCGTGATCCACTGGTTCTGATGCATCGTGTCGCGGGCCAGCAGGAACGACAGCAGGCTCTTCACACCCGAGTCGTCGGTCATGTTGTAGAGGCGGGCGACCTGCAGGCGGCCCTGCATCTCGGCGTTGGCGTTGGCCGTGAAGTCGGCGAGCATATTGCCGGATGCCGTGATGTAGCTGCCCTGCCACGGGTTGCCGTTGCTGTCCACCGGGCGGGCACCCGCGCCGGCGACGATGGCGTGCTGCACATCGGTTCCGCCGATGACGGCCGCGAGTGTCGGGTCGTTCTTGACGGCGCGCTCGGTTTCTTCGGCGGGGGCCTTCTCGAGCAGCTGCGCGATCATGATGGCGAGCATCTCGACGTGGCCCATCTCCTCGGCGCCGATGCCGTAGAGCAGGTCGCGGTACTTGCCGGGGATGTGCGAGTTCCACGCCTGGAAGCCGTACTGCATCGCGACGGTGATTTCACCGTACTGACCTCCCAGCACCTCCTGGAGTTTGCGGGCGAAAAGCGCGTCGGGCTTATCGGGGGTGGCGCTGTGCTGCAGTTTTTGGCGGTGAAAAAACATCTACTTCACTCCTTCACTGGTCCGTCACGCGCCTTGAGGGGGCGGGCTGGATGCCCGGCGGCTGCGCGTTGGACCCCACGTTAGGGGGGTGCCGGAATCGTCAAAAGAGGGGAGACAAATCGAAGGGACGTGTCTTAGAATCGCGGGTTTCGGTGTGGGGGAGACGCGTGGAAACGGCGCAGGATGCGGCGCCACGGCAGCTCGTCGGGCCAGTGCGACCGCAGCGTGTGCATGCCCCGGTCGAAGCGTGTGGCGAGCGACGACATGCTGCGGAACGGCCGCGCCGAGATGCGCATGTCGACGGTGGGGACGAAGCGCACGGGCCAGAGCGGGTCGAGGTGCAGCGAGACATCCATATCGTCGTGCAGGTGGGAGTCGTGGCGGTGCACGTCGCCGCTGATGCTGGCCCAGGCGTCCGCCCTGATGGCGCAGTTCGAGCCGAACAGGGGTGGGCGCCCGAGCGCCAGGCCGACGAGCGCGAAGTAGGCGCCGAGATAGGCGAAAGCGCCGACGTAGCGCAGGGGTGCCGGCCCGTCGTGGAAGGCGGCGGGACCCGTCACGGCGGCCGGTTGTGGTTCGCGCAGCATGGCCTCTTCGACGCGTTCGAGCCAACGCTCGCCGGGCACGCAATCGGCGTCGAGGCGCGCGAGGATGCTGCCCGTCGCCGCGTCGAAACCGGCCGAGGATGCCGCCGGGATTCCGCGGCGGGACTCCCTGACCACGCGCGCGCCGAACTGCCGGGCGACGTCGGCGCTGTCGTCGATCGACCCGTTGTCGACGACCACGATTTCATCGGGTGGTCGCGTCTGGGCCAGCAAAGCGGTCAGGCACGTGCGCAGGTGTTCGGCGTCATCGAGCACCGGGATGACGACGGACACGGTGGATGGCGGGAGGGGATCTGTCATCGTCCTCGAACTGTAGAGGACCGACCCCGCCGTGTCCTCCCCCTGGACAGGTCGCCGCCGGGGCCGTATGGAGGGTGTGGTTCGGTGCCGACGGACCGCATCGCGCAACCGTCACCGCCGACATCCGGGGCGTCTGTCGGCGGCGGCCGTTAAGCTTCACAGATGAGTCGCACACCCGCACGCCGTCAAGAACCCGCCCCGATCAGCCGCGACGCCCTCCTCGCCCTCGAGCCGGAAGACCTCGACGAGGCGTTGTACAAACGCTCGGGTCTGCCCGGTCGCGCCAATGTGGCGTTGCTCGACATGGCCTCGGAGGCGCTTCCGCTCGACGAGCTGCGCCGCCTGTCGGGTTCGCGCGAGGAATTCCTCGCCATGGTGGGCGCCGCGGGTGTCGCCCGAGCTTTCGGTGGCCCGCACGACCTCGCCGAAGAACTCGCGAAAGATCTCGACAAGCTCGCCGTCGACCCGCGTTGGCGCGTGCGTGACGCTGTGGCCCGCGGTTTGCAGAAGGGTGCCGACGAGCACGTCGAACCCGTCCTCGGTCTGGTCGAGGGCTGGTCTGACTCGGGCGATATCGTGCTCGTGCGCACGGCCGTCGAGACGGTGTGCGAGCCGCGCGTGCTCGAGAACGCCGCCGCCCGCCAGGTGGCCGTACATGCGTGCGAGCGCGCCATGGCCCTGCTCGCGCAGGTCGATGGGCCGCTCGGCGCCGAGGAACGTTCGCTCGCCGCCACCATGTCCTACGCGTGGAGCATCATCGTGCTCGCCGACCCCGACGAGGTGCTGCCGCTCTGGCACGCGCTCGAGCAGGACCCGTCGCCCGTCGTGCAGCGCATCGTGAGCGACAACGTGACGAAGACTCCGCTCGGGCGCCTGCTCGACGAGCGCGGCTAGGCTCTTCGCATGGCGGTCACGCAGGCGCACGAGGGTGTCTTCAAGCATCCGACCTATCCCGGTTTGTATGTCGTCGATCCGGCCCAGGCGCACTCCGCCGCGCGGGCCGAGCTGTCCCTCGAGGCGCTGAGGGAGGCCGCCGCTGCGCGCAAGAGCAGCCGGCGAGTGCGAACCATCGTCATCTTCGTGATCACGCTCGTGGTCGTCTTCGCGATCTTGAGTGCCATCGGCTACAACACGTTCTCGAGCATCTTCATCGCGATCGGCGCTGGCATCGTGGTCGACTCCATCCTGTTGCCGCTGCTCTACCGCCCCGGCCAGACGGTGCCGGCCGACGACGTCATCGAGTCGGGGGCCGCGCTCAGCCTGCAGAGCCTCGACGGCTACGGCGTGCCCGTCGGCGACTCGACGCCCTGGTCGACACTGTGGCAGCTCGCCTCGGCATACGCCATCGTCGACGACGAAGAAGCCGCGCTCGACGACCTCGAATACTGGCAGTGGCAGGCCGACGCAGCTTCGGGCGGCGACAACGCATCGGTGCCGCGCGGCGCGGCCCGACGCTCCGAGGATGACGACGAACCCGGAGCGGAAGCCGTCACCGAAGCGGATGTCGACCGCCAACGTCTGCGCCGCGACCTCGCGCTCGCCGAAGCCGACTCCCTCGCGACACGCCTCGGCTACCCGCCCGCGCCGCGCACGCCGGGCCACCCGCATCCGCTCACCGAAACGCGCCCGGGCGACGACCTCGTCTGATTCGTGGCGCCAGCGTCGGAGCCGTGGCCTGAACCGGCCTAGCGGGCCTGGGCGACGAGTTCGGCTCGTGAGCGGGCGCCGGCCTTGCGGAGCAGGTTCGAGACATGGAACTTGACCGTGTTGTCGCTGATGCCGAGCGTGCGAGCGATGTCTTTGTTGCGTGAGCCCGAGGCGAGAAGGCGCAGGACTTCGCGTTCGCGCGGGCTGAGAGTCACGGCATCCGTCAGATGATCGGGCTCGGCCGGCGGGTCGAGGGGGAGGGCGATCGAGAGCTCGGAACCCCAGCCGGGTGTCGACGCCACGTTGAGTTTGCCGTCGAGGGCCGTGACCCGCTCGGCGATGGGGCGGAGCGAATCGTCGTGGGCCGTGAGCTCGCCGCGCCCGTCGTCGCGGATGCCGATGAGCAGATTGAGGCCGTCGCAGTCCCACTGGATGCGCACGCGGCGCGTCACCCCGGTGTCGACGAATGCCAGCACGGCGCTGCGCACGATCGCGCGCGCGGCGTGAGCGACCTCGCCCGGCAGGGCCCGGCCCGTGACGGGTGGCTCGACGAATTGCACGTCGAGGTCGCCGAAGCGGGCCAGCGGGCGCAGATCGGCCTGCAAGCGCGCGAACGCACCGACGACGGGTTCGAGCATGGCCTCGCGCTGCTCGTCGGTCGCCACGCGGATCTGAACGAGCGCGGCGGCCGCGACATCGATGGCCATGGTGCGCGCCGCCGTGTCGGAGAGGCGACCCGAGCGCAGGATCGCCAGGAGCGACTCGAGCGCGAGGGCCTGCCGGTCGGCCTGCTCGGCGGCCGTGTGCGCGTGCTCGAGGAGCAGCTCGCGCGTGGCGAGTTCGGCGGGGGCGGGCTCGGTCTGCATGCCACCCACCCTACTCTCGCGACCCACCCTGTCCGAATGGGTAGGCCGAACGCTTCCAACGGGTGGCCGCACGGGTGCGCCGACCCTCGCAGACTGGAGGCATGCCCGCTGACTCCGACATCGAATCGACCGCTCTGGCCGCCATCATGGCCGAACTCGACGCTCTCGCCGAGAACGTCGACGACGGCCAGCTCGACAAGGTCGCAACACTGATCTCGCAGGCGGACCGCGTGTTCGTCCAGGGCGCCGGCCGCTCGGGCTTCGCGCTGCAGATGACGGCCATGCGCCTCATGCACCTCGGCCTGACGGTGTTCGTCGTCGGCGAGACTACGACGCCCGCCATCCGCGAGGGTGACGTTTTGCTCGCCGCCAGCGGTTCCGGCACCACCGGCAGCGTCGTGAACGCCGCCGAGACGGCACGTTCGGTTTCGGCGCGCATCGCGGCCATCACGACCGCGGCCGATTCGCCGCTCGCCGATCTCGCCGACGTCACGGTCGTCGTCCCGGCCGCCACCAAGCTCGACCGATCCGGCACTGCCTCGGCGCAATACGCCGGCAGCCTCTTCGAGCAGGCCGTCGTGCTGATCGGCGACGCTGTGTTCCACCAGCTGTGGAAGGCGTCCGGGCTCACGGCCGACGACATCTGGCCGCGCCACGCAAACCTCGAGTAGGGCTCACGCTTCTCGCTCCTCCATCCATCGACACCCGTCAAGGAAGAACACAATGAAACTGCAATTCGCCATGGACACCCTCACGACCGACGCCGCCCTCGAGCTGGCCGCCGCCGCCGCGCCGCACGTCGACATCATCGAGCTCGGCACCCCGCTCATCAAGAGCGCCGGCCTCAGCGCCATCACGGCCATCAAGGACGCCCACCCCGACAAGATCGTCTTCGCCGACCTCAAGACGATGGATGCCGGTGAGCTCGAAGCCGACATCGCCTTCCAGGCCGGAGCCGACCTCGTGACCGTTCTCGGCGTCGCGGGCGACAGCACCATCGTCGGAGCCGTCAAGGCCGCCACGAAGCACGGCAAGGGCATCGTCGTCGACCTCATCGGTGTCGCCGACAAGTCCGCCCGCGCCAAGGAGGTCGTGGCCCTCGGCGCCCAGTTCGTCGAGATGCACGCGGGCCTCGACGAGCAGGCCGAGGACGGCTTCACGTTCGGCACGCTGCTGACCGACGGCACCTCCTCGGGCGTGCCGTTCTCGGTGGCCGGCGGAATCACCGTCGACACCATCGAGTCGGTGCAGGAGTCGGGCGCCGACGTCGCCGTTGCCGGCAGCGCGATCTACAGCGCCCCCGACGTCGGAGCGGCTGCAGCGGCACTGCGCGCCAAGATCAAGTAGGTCGTCAGTCGGCGAGACAGATCGTCGTCAAGATCACATCGGGGCCCGGGCGGGCGTAGGAGTAGGTATCCAGCCAGTCCGCCTGGGCAACGAATTGATTGCCCACCGCCGACGCCGAGTCGGCCTCGGATGCGATCCCCTTCGATTGCCAATACGCGCGCACGCCGTCGAGGTCGTCGGTCGCGGTCGGAAGCCGTTCCTCGCCCTCGGCCACGAGAGGCGCGCCGTCACCGTCGACCAAGAGACTGGCCGAGAACGAGTAGCTCCAGCTGGTTCCGGGTTGCGAATTCTCGAGCGTGCACTCCTCGGCCAAAGCCCGCACCGGTAAGCCATTCGAGGAGAACGAATTGTCGGGATCGCCGCCGAGGATCTCGACCGTGCGATCACCCAGCTCGGTGAGCTCGGATGCCGCGCCGCCGTTCGAGAAGTGCGTCTCGGCGGCAGTGGGCGGCTGAGCCTTCGACACCACCTCTTCGATCGCCTGAGGGATCTGGAATCCGAGCAGGATCAGGTTCGAGGGCACCGCGAAGACGAGCACGATTATCGATGCGACGAGCGCGATGCGCGAGAACCGCGGGTCGCGTCGCAGGCCGCGCACGGTCACGATGAGCACCACGAGCGGGATGCCGAGACCGATCGCTGCCCCGACCAGGAACCAGACGAGCAGCACGACGTCGTCGGAGTCGCCGCCCGCCCCGCTGAAGTCGCGAGCCAGCAACGCCGAGAACTGGATGATCCAACCGATCAGCAGTCCCACCGGCATGAAGATCGCCGCGATGACGCCTCCGGCCCGCCCCGGCGTGAACGACCGTGCCGCGTCGAGACCTGGATCGGATTGTTGTCGTACATCGCTCACGGTGCGCCCCTCGCTGTTGACCTGCTCACATCATTCCCGTGCCGACGCCGCCGCGCGAATCGGCCCCGAGCACGGGGCGCTCAAGCGGCCGCGGCGCACCTGCGCGCCGATGCATTCAGATCGGTATGCCCAAAAGCAAGAGGCTTGTCAGGACCCAGACCTCGACGTCTACTAGCTGCATGGAAATGATCTACTACGCGAACGATGTCCTGCGCACCGGCACGGACATCTCGCGGGCGGTCCTCGCCTATGCGGGGGCCCTTGCCCGCCGAAAGTCATCGGCCACGGTCGATATCCCCGTGCGACGCGATGACGGCACGGTGGGTCGGGCCAACCTGCTGCTCGGGCCCGCGAGCCAGCTTGTCGCCGAGGCATACACCGGCGCGGAGGACGAAATCGAGGATGACGAGCTTGTCGACACGCTGAATGCGCGGATCAAGAATCTCGACGGCGGGAGCGGGCGCCCCTTCGACGAGGACGAGCTCCAGAGCGTCGACGACTACTCGTGATAAAGGCCCGCCTCGTCAATCCCTGCGCGAACGCATTGCGTTTATAGGACGACGCGAGGATTGTTGAACCCACACCAAACGGAAAGACGCCATGGGAAAACTCACTTATGACGCTTCGCTCGTGATCGATTTCGATGATCGGACTCTGGCTCACCTGCAGATCGTCATCACCGCAAAGCTCCGCCGCCGCGAATCCTTCATCTTCAGCTGGCGCGACGACGCCGACGTCGGAGATGGTCGCACCACCGTCTGGCTCGACCCGACGATCTCTCTGGTCTACAAATTCCTCGGCGGGCGTCCGCCGCAAATCAACAAGGCCTGGATCGAAGCGCTGACCGCCACAGCGAACTCTCCCGGCGGCCTCCACCTTGTCAAAGAACCCCTGGTCTAAGGAACTCATTACATGCGACGTGTCGACATCACCTATGGCGGGACCATGTACTCGCTGCCGCGCACCACGGTCGACGAGGTGAAACGCACGATCGAGGAAGCGATCTCGGCCCCCGGTCCTCAGTGGATGACCGTGAACTTCGGCGAAGGCAAACCGCAGCCCGTCGAGATCCTCATCAGCTCAGACGTGTCGATCGCGCTCGCGCAGATCTCGACCGAGGACGACGAGCGCCCGGATGTCCACAGCGACGAGTTCGGCTCGCTCGCGCACACGCGGGCGAGCGCAACAGACCCCGACACCGGCGACGGCCACTTCGAGCACGAGCACGAGCACTAGCCGTCTGACTTCTGGGCGAACCCGCGTTGTTCCCTCTGCGCGGCGCCCGATTCTGCGACGTGCCGGGTGAGGACTTCCTCTCCCGCGGTGCCCTCGTAGTCGAGGATCGTGCAGCTGCCGCACGAGATGTTCGCGCGGGGCGCTCCGAGGGTGTCGACGAGTTCTTCGCCCCAGGCCGAACGGTCGTCGAGGACGAGATAGGACACGCGGCCGCCGTCATAGTCGGCGAGGTTCACCATCCACGGCCGCGCGTTCAGGTATTCGTCGATTTGCAGCAGGTGCACATTCGGCGCGCCATAGGTCTTCAGCCCGCGGATGGCCCAGAACTGGCCGGCTCCCGTGAGCGTGCGCCCGGCCAGCCACCCCTCGAGACAGGCTGCGCCGGGCAGGTGTGCGCGCGACACCGACGCGGCGACTGCGGAGCCCGCGCCCACGATGCCGCCGATCAGCAGGACCACGAGTAGCAGGCCGAGGGCGGCGGGGCGCGGCTTCAGCGAGGGGGTCTGCTTCGGCGAGGGGGCCGGATGATGGGGCGCAGAGGCGGTCGGTTGTGCGCGGTCACGTCGCGCGAGAGTCAGAGCTGGTCCCGCAAGAAGTCGTGCGCGGGGCTGGCCGGCTCGCATCTTCTCGCCCACCGTGTCGAGACCCGAGCCGATGAGCGCGGGCAACACGAGCAGCGGCGCGAAAGCGAGCGGTTGCAGGTAGCGCGTCGCATTCGTGCCGACGAGAACGGAGCCGATGGCGACCGCCAGGACCGTGACGGCGGCGAGCAGGAAGAGGAGTTGGCGGCGCAACGGGAGCTGCCGCATCCGGAGCGCGGCGATGCCGGCCACGAGCGTCACGCTGCCGAGGGCGGACAGGAGAACGAGCTCGATGACGCCCGTCGGTCGCGAGAACATGTCGGCGATTGCCGCGCCGTAGAACCGCAGGGGCGTGAGGATGTCGCCGATGTGCAGGTAGTTGGCCGGGTCCATCGAGAGGTAGGGGGCCAGTGGTTTGCGCAAGAGCACGCCGCCGAAGCATCCGGCGATGAGGACGAGGGCGGGAACCAGGGCCGTGCGCCACCGGATGCGGCCGAGACCCGCCAGGCCGAGCAGCGTCACCACGGCGGGCGCGGCCGTCCAGACGCCATAGAGCGGGTTCGACGTCACGCTCACGACAGTGAGGATGCCGAGCCCCACCAGCAGTGCCACCCGATTGCCCGACGCGGCCGAGGCCGGGGAGACGTTCGGCGGTGCGGGCCGCGCGGGTCCCTCGGACGCATCCGACGCTACGGACCGGGTGGTCTCGGTCGGCGCGTCACGGGCGACCATCCGTGCGAGCAACCAGGCAGCCGCCAACATGGCGAGCACGGTGGGGTAGTAGTACGTCGTCGTCGCGAGGAGCGAGAAGAGCTCGAAGGAGTCGGCGTTCGTGGTCGATTCGAGCAGGGTCGCGGCGAGCGGGACGGCGAACGTGACGAGGCTCACCGCCACGACGAACCGCCGGCCGCGCCCGGGAAGGCTCAGCCCGGCGATCAGCCGGATCAGCGCGTAGAGCGCGACGAAGTTGAAAATCGCGTTGACGGTGAGCGCGTCGAACGGGTTCGCGGTGAGGAACGCGAGCACCAGATAGACGGGGATCTCGATCAGGAAGATGGTCGTCGACATCGCCCATTCGAAGGGCTGCCCCGCCTGCAGCGAGCGTTCGAAGAGCGGCAGGATGACGGAGTCGCCGTCGAAGAACAGCAGCCAGGAGCGCGACGTCAACAGCAGGTGCAACACCGCGAGCAGGGTGAGGAGCAGGGCCGCGAGAATGCCGAGCAGATCGATCATCCAGGGGGACCGCACTGCGCGCCGCGCCCCCCGATCATCCCCGCCGTGTGTCACGGTCACACACTAGGGGGCCGGGGTCGCGCAAAGCTGCGAACTGGCAGCGTGAACGCGCAGCGAACGCTGCATGTCGCCATCTGCCGAGCCCACCCGCGGATGCCCGCCGAGCGAGCGGAGCGGGTGGGTGGCGTGACGACGCTGCTCAGACCGCGCCGGCACCCGTCGTCACGAACAACCGGTTGTTCCACGGGTCGTCGAAGCTCACGGTGCGCCCGTCGTCCTGGCGCTCGACGCGGTAGTGCGCCAGGCGCTCGCCGAGGGCCCCGAGCGCATCGCCGTCGGGCACAACGATGTCGACGCGACCGAGGCCGAGTGCAGGCATGCGCGGCCCGGCGCCCCGGGAGTTCCAGACGTTCATGGCCATGTGGTGGTGGTAGCCACCCGCCGACACGAAGACGGCCGTGTTGCCGACGGCGGCCGTCTGGTCGAAGCCGAGCGTGTCGACGTAGAAGCTGCGGGCGGTCGCGACATCCCCCACCGAGAGATGGATGTGACCCACGCGGGCGCCGCCGAACAGCGTCTCGTCGCCCGGCGCGTCGGCGGCCTCGTCGGTGAGGTGGTCGGCGAGGTACTGGTTGGGGTCGAGGAAGATCGTGTCCATCTCGACCTGGCCGTGCACCCAGCTCCAGTCGCTGCGGTCGCGGTCCCAATAGAGTTCGACGCCATTGCCCTCGGGGTCGGTGAAGTAGAAGGCCTGGCTGACCAGGTGGTCGGCGCTACCCGTGAAGGTTCGGGGCGCGTGGCGGGCCACCGAGTAGAGCGACGCCGCGAGGGCGGCCTGCGTGTCGAAGAGGATGGCGGTGTGGAACAGTCCGGCCGAGCCGCTCGGTGCGTGCGCCAGGGCGGGGGAGTGCTCGAGGATCACGACGGGCGTGGTGCCGCGGCCGAGCGTGACGGTGTGTCGGTCGGCGCTCAGCACGCGCAACGTGACGGCGTCCCGGTAGTAGGCGGTCATGCCATCCAGGTCGGCCACGAGCAGCGTCACGGGGCCCATCGCGGTATCGGCGGCGAGCTTGTCGCCGGGCACGGGCGCGGCAGCCTCAAACGTATTCATATTCATGAAAACGGATGCTGCGCCCGCGGCATTCCCGATCAGGCCCGCGGCTCGGACGACCCGTCCCGCAACGCACCCGACGCGGCCTTCTCGGCCAGCCCCACGCGCGAGTGACGGCGGCTGTAGGCGAAGTAGATGATAAGGCCGAGCGCCAGCCACGCCGCGAACCGTACCCACGTGAGCGTGGTGAGCCCCAGCATGAGCCACAGGCACAGCGCCGCCGACAGGATCGGCAGGAACGGCGACAGGGGCACCTTGAAGGCGCGCGGCAGGTCGGGCTGCTTCTTGCGCAACACGACGACGCCGATGCTGACGAGCACGAACGCCGACAGGGTGCCGATGTTGATCATCTCTTCGAGCACGCCCACCTCGGTGAACCCCGCGATGACGGCCACGAGGGCGCCGACGATGATCTGCGTGCGGATGGGCGTCTTGCTCTTCGACGACGTCTTGCTCAGCCATCCGGGCAGCAGGCCGTCGCGGCTCATGGCGAAGATCACGCGCGCGAGGCCGAGCAGCAGCACCATGATGACGGTGGTGAGGCCCACGAGGATGCCGACCGAGATGATGCCGGCGGCCCAGTTCGCGCCGACGGCCGTGAAAGCCGTGCTGAGCGAGGGATCGTCGGCTTCGGCGAGGGTCGTGTAGGGCACCATGCCCGTGAGCACGAGCGTGACGCCGATGTAGAGCACGGTGACGATGCCGAGGCCCGCGAAGATCCCGCGCGGCAGGTTCTTCTGCGGGTTGCGCACCTCTTCGGCGCTCGTGGCCACCACGTCGAAGCCGATGAAGGCGAAGAAGACGAGGGATGCTCCGGCGATGAGTCCGAAGAAACCGTATTGTGCGGGCTGCGCACCCGTGGCGAAGGCGAAGAGCGATTGCGTCCAGACATCCGCTGCCCCGCCCTCGGTGGGAACGGACGGTGGGATGAACGGGGAGTAGTTCTCGGGGCGGATGAAGAACGCGCCCACGACGATGACGAACAGCACGATCGCGATCTTGATGATCGTGAACACCGAGCTGACGCGCGACGACAGCTGCGTGCCGATGGCCAACAGGGTGGTGAAGATGGCCACGATGATGAACGCGCCCCAGCTGATCTGCACCCCGAAGACGTCGAGCGTCTTGGGCACGTCCCAGCCGAGGATCGCGAAGACGTCGGCCAGGTAGATGCCCCAGTACTTGGCGATCACGGCCGCCGCGGTGAGCATCTCGAGGATCAGGTCCCAGCCGATGATCCAGGCGAGCAGCTCGCCGAGTGTTGCGTAGGTGAAGGTGTAGGCCGAACCGGCGACGGGCACGGCCGAGGCGAACTCGGCGTAACACATGATCGCGAGCGCACACGTGATGGCCGCGAAGACGAACGCGATGGTGACCGACGGGCCCGCATAGTTGGCCGCGGCCTTGGCGCCGACCGAGAAGATTCCCGCACCCACGGCGACCGCGACGCCCATGAGCGCGAGGTCGACGGGTCCGAGCGAGCGCTTCAGGCTCTGGCCCTCGAGCTTGCTGTCGGCCAAGGATTCTTCGACACTCTTCGTGCGCCAGATGCTCATGGTGGATCTCCCGATGGTGCGTCCGCCCGTGCGGCGGGGACTATCGAGGATGGCAGATGCCTCAGGTTCCTGGCAATCCGTGTGACGGCTCGCCGCGCCGGCACGACCGAGGTGAAAGGTTCGGCCGCACCGGCGAAGGGATCAGAGGGCGAGGGATCAGTAGGCGAACTGCCACATGTAGCGACGGCCCTCGAGCGCATAGCCGCGCGTGGCCGCGTAGTGTGCCGCGAGCCGGAACATGAGGCTGTAGAACACGACGGGGGCCACGAGCGCGCGCTGGTCGGCGGCGATGCCCGGCAACTCGAGGTCGCGGCCGTCGAGCACGACGGTCTCGCCCGAATACTGCTCGAGGAAGCGCAGCACGCGCTCGCCCATGGGCCGCGTCTCGTCCTCGCCGAGGAACAGGAAGCTTTTCGTGTTCTTGTCGAAGACCTCGAACGGGCCCTGGAAGAACTCGTCCGAGTTGATGGTCTGCGCGTGCATCCACTGCATTTCCTGCAGGAAGCAGCTCGTGAACGTGTTGCCCGGTCCGATGAGGGGGCCGGATGCCATGAGGTAGGTCACCGGCACATCCTTCATGTCCGCGGCGATCGCGGCTGCGCGCGGCTCGAACGCGTGGACGGCGGCTTCGAGCGCGGCGGGGAGCGCGCGCAGGGCGGCGAGTTCGGCATCCACGGCCACGCCGTCGCGTTTCAGGATGGCGAGGGCCACGAGTTGCAGCAGGATCTGGTTGCCCTCACCCGACTGGGCGACGAACGCGGTGTCGAGGGCCTGGGCGAGGGGCCCGTCGGCCTTCAGCGTGACGGCCGCGACGGAGGCTCCGCGCGAGACGGCCCACTCGGCGGCCTGAACGGTCTCGGGCGTCTGGCCCGTGCCCGACAGCGTGATGACGAGCGTGTCGGCGCCTACCGACGGTGGTGCGCGAAAGAAGAACTCGTCCGAGTTAACGGCCACCGACGGGGTCAGGCCCTTGCGGTCGAGCTGGTACTGCGCGGCCTGCAGGCCCACGTAGGAGCCGCCAGCGCCGACCCAGAAGACGCGACGAAGGCTCGGCATTCCGCTCACGAAGGCGTCGATCTCGGGCCAGAGCGAGAGCGCGTGCTCGCCCGCCGAGCGGTAGGTGTCGGGGATGTCGGTGACGGCTGTCTCGGGGTTGTACGTACCGTTCGTCACGGTGTGTGCTCCTTTATCTGGGTGGTCGGCGACGCGGATGCCGCCGACGCGGTGTGTGGTTGAGGAAAATGTGAGGCGGCCCGCGCCGACAGGGCGATGGGGATGCCATGCCCGAAGGCCCCGGCGGCCGCGCACGTCTCCGCGGCGGCCCGGGCAGCCGCGGCCAACAGCTCGTCGACGTCTTCGCCGCGCAACAACCCGACCAGCACCCTGGCGACGAACGTGTCGCCGGCTCCCAATGTGTCGACGACGGTCGCCGGTGCCGCGGGTGTCGTCCAGCGCTCGCCGCGCGTCGCCAACAGGGCGCCGCGCTCGCCGCGGGTCACGAGCGCGTAGGCCGCCCCGGCGTCGAGCGCGCGATCGGCGAGGGCTGAGGCATCCACGTCGTCGAGCGAGCCGCCCGAGAACGTGGCCAAAAACGTGTGCGGCGCAATGCGCTCGATGTGCTCGGGATCGCGGAAGATGGCGAAGTCGTAGGAGACCCGCGTGAGGCCGCCGAAAGCGGGGATGAAGGCATCCAACCCCGAGGTGGCGCCGACATGCACGGCATCGGCCGCGGCGATCAACTCGAGGTCACCGGCCGTCGGCTCGAATTCGCTGACACCCTTGGCCGACGACAGGAACACGCGGTCGCCGTCGACATGCCCTATGACGCAGTGCGCCGTGTCACCGCCGTCCATAACGCCGACCCCGCGGATGTCGACCCCCTCGGTCTCGAGCGACGCCACCAGGTGCCGCCCCGCCGCATCCGCCCCCACGCGCCCGATGTAGCCCGTGCGCGCCCCGAACCGCCGTGCGAAAACGGCCACGTTGAGACAGTTGCCACCCGGATACATGAGGCCCGCTGCGTCATAGCAATCGACCACGTTGTCGCCGGCCGCCACGAGCGTCGGCGCGCGCCGGCCACCGGCTGGTCCCGTCTTTGCACCGACGGGACCAGCCGGGTTCTGCGCAGCGCGGCCGAGTGAGCCCCCGGTCACCGACCCACGGGCGCGAAACGACCCGCGCCGAAAGCGGTGAGCAGCGGGCTCTTCTGCCCCGTCACGATCTCGTCGGCCACGAGCTCGCCCACGATGAGCGCGAGCGTGGCACCCGAGTGCGTGAAGATGGCGTGCAGCCCCTCGATCTCATCGATGGCGCCGATGAGCGGGTCGCCGTCGGCCGGGATGGGTTTCGGGCCGACGCCGTAGTGCGCCAGCTCGAGCGCGGGTGAGCCGGCGAGCACGCGGGATGCCTCGGCCAACAGCCCCTCGACGGTCGAATCGTGCACGGTGTAGGTGCCGTCGCCGTTCTCGACGACCTCCTCCTCCGACCATCCGGAGTCGAGCACCAGGTGCCCGTGCGGGGTGGGGCGCACGGCCACACGCGGGGTGTTGAGCACGGCCGTGAGCGCTACGTCGACCGGTTTCGTGGCGACCAGCAGCGAAATGGGCGTCTGCTCGCCGACCTCGATGCCCAGTTCGCTGAGCGCGCGCGGCACCCAGGGGCCCGTCGCGAGCACGACGTGGTCGGCGGGGATGGTCTCTCCCGATGCCGTGAGTGCGCCCGTCGCCCGGCCGCCGTCCACCTGAACGGTGGTGCGGCCCACGCCGTCGCGCACGACGCCGCCCGCGGCGCGGAACGCGGCCAGCAGGTGCTCGCCGAGCATCGGCAGGTCGACCCAGCCCTCGCCGGGGTTGAAGATGGCGCCCTCGGGGTTGATGGCCGTTGCGTCGACGCCGGGGGTCCAGCTCGCGACGTCATCGGGGGAGAGCCAGCGGGAGTCGTAGCCGATCGACTTCTCGTGCAGGTGGCGCTCGCGGTAGGAGGCATCCGGGCCGGCCCACGTGAGGCCGCCGTCGAAGCGCACGAAAGCCCTGCCGGCGGCGTCGACGCCGCCGGTGCGTGCCACGAGCGTGCGGTAGCGGTCGATGCCAGCCAGGCGCAGGGCGTGGTATTCGGCGCTGCGCTCGCCGGCCGAGTTGAGCCACGAGAGCGAACGGCCCGAGGCGCCCGAGTTGAGCGCGGATTCGGTGACGAGTGTGACGGCGGCACCGGCCGCGGCGAGCTGGGTGGCGGTCGAGATGCCCAGGATTCCGCCGCCGATGACGACGACGCGGGGGGACGAGGAGGAGGTGGTCATGAGTGAGATTCCTTCGAGCTGGTGATGAGAAAAGATCAGGAATGGATGTCGGCGCGCAGGCGTTCGATGAGGTCGAGCACGTGCAGCGCATCGGCCGGGTCGACGGGCAGCGACCCGCCGCGCAGCAGGGCGTCGGCGAGCTGCCGGTAGAAGAGCGGGTAGGAGCCGGGGTGGGCGGGCACGGGTGACGTGTCGCCGTCGATGCCGAGCAGCCCCCAGGCGGTCTCGGGTTCGACCCCGTAGCCCTCGTCGGTCGGCAGCAATCCCGATTTCAGCTGCGCCTCCTGACCGTCGAGACCCCACTTCGTGTAGGCGCTCTCGGAGCCGAGCACGTGGAAGCGGGCCCCGGCCTGCGCGGCGAGCGAGCTCATCCAGAGGTGTGAGCGCACGCCGCCGCGGTGCAGCAGCGCCACGAACGTGTCGTCGTCGGCGCGCCCACCCGGGCGTCGGGTATCGATCTCGGCAGACGCCTCGACGACCTCGCCGAAGAGCTGCACGGCCTGGTCGATGAGGTGCGTGCCCAGGTCGAACAGGATCCCGCCGCCATCCGCCGCGGTCGTCTCGGCTTTCCACTCCTTCGCGAGTGTCGGCTTCCACCACTCGAAACGCGATTCGAAGCGGTGCACGGTGCCGAGGTGGCCGTCGTCGATGAGCTGCCGCAGTGTGAGGAAGTCGGCGTCGAGGCGCCGGTTCTGGAACACCGTGAGCGGCACCCCCGCGTCGGCGGCGTGAGCGATGACCTCGCGGGCCGCCGCGCTCGTCGGCACGAACGGTTTGTCGATCACGACGGCGAGCCCCGCATCGATGGCGCGGTGCGCGAGCTCGGCGTGCGTGACGGGCGGCGTGCCGATGACGACCAAGTCGAGGGCCAGGGCCTCGGCGCGCGCGAAAACGTCGTCGGCGTGGGCGAGGATCTCGGCCGCCGGGTGCAGTTTGGCGGCATCCGCTCGTCGTTCGGCGTTGGCCGTGACGATGGCGGCGACCTCGAACTCGGGGTCGGCGGCCAGCAGCGGGCCGTGGAAGACGCGGCCCGAGGTGCCGAAACCGAAGATGGCTGCGCGCAGAGGCATCACAGCACCTCCGACAGGAAGCGCTGCAGGCGCGGGCTCTGCGGGTTGTCGAAGAGGTCCTCTGGTCGGCCCTTCTCCACGATCTTGCCCTCGTCCATGAACACGACCTGGTCGGCCACGCGCCGCGCGAACTTCATCTCGTGCGTGACGACGACCATGGTCATGCCGCGCTGGCCGAGGGATGCCATGAGGTTCAACACGCCCTTCACGAGCTCGGGGTCGAGTGCGCTCGTGACCTCGTCGAAGAGCATGACCTCGGGCTCCATGGCGAGGGCGCGGGCGATGGCGACGCGCTGCTGCTGGCCGCCCGAAAGGTCGCGCGGGCGGTGGTCGGCGCGTTCGGCGAGCCCCACCTCGGCGAGGCGTTCCGCGGCGATGCGCAGCGCGACATCCTTCTTCATGCCCTTCACGTGTTGCAGCGAGAGCGCTACGTTCTCGAGCGCCGTGTGGTCGGGGAACAGGTTGAAGTGCTGGAAGACGAGGCCGATGCGGCGGCGCAGGGCGTCGGGCTTCTCGGCCAGGGCGCTGTCGCCCGCGATGCGCACGTCTCCCGACTTCGGTTCGTGCAGCCGGTTGATGCCGCGCAGCATGGTCGACTTGCCCGAGCCGGAGGGCCCGATGACGCACGTCGTGGTGCCGGGTTGCACCTTCAGGCTCACGCCGCGCAGCACCTCGATGGGGCCGTAGGCGAGCGTCAGGTCGATGAGCTCGAGGCTCGACCCGCGAAACAGGGTGCCGTCGGCGACGGGCAGGGGGGAGGTGTAGGTCACGTGTTGCTCCCGTGGGTGAGGGTGACGGAGGGGGTGGCGGGCGCTTCGTGACGCGGCGGGATGCCGGTGGCGGGCGTTCCGGGGGATGACGGGGTGGCGCCGGGCCCGGCGGGGCTCTGCGGCGTGACCTCGTCGAGTTCGTCGAGTCCGCTCTTCGGCGGTGCCGGCTTGCGGCGGCCCGCGCGGAACCGGTTGTCGAAGTAGTTGACGAGGTGGGTGAGCGGCACCGTGATGACGAGGTAGAACAGGCCCGCGAGCACGAGTGGCGACAGGTTGCCGGTCAGGACGGCCGCGTCCTGGCCCACGCGGAACAGTTCGCGCTCGGACACGAGCAGGCCGAGGAAGTAGACGAGGCTCGAATCCTTCACGATGGCGATGAACTGGTTCACGAGGGCGGGCAGCACGCGGCGGATGCCCTGCGGCACGACGACGAGGCGCATGGCCCGGCCGTAGCTCATGCCGAGCGCGCGGCAGGCTTCGAGCTGGCCGCGGTCGACCGATTGGATGCCGGCGCGGAAGATCTCGCCGATGTAGGCGCTCGCGATGAGGGCCAGGGCCAGGATGCCGAGCGGGTAGGGCGACGGGCCGAACAGCTGCTGGCTGAACCGGGCGAAGCCCTGCCCGATGAGCAGGATCGTGAGAATGGCGGGCAGCCCGCGGAAGATGTCGGTGTAGATGCGGGCCGGAATGCGCAGCCACCGCGATGTGGAGATGCCCATGACGGCCAGGATCATGCCGCCGACGACACCGATCACGGTGGCAGCGGCGCTGATGATGAGGGTGTTGACGAGTCCGACGGTCAGCAGCTGCGGCAGCACCGCGAGCATGGCGTCGAAGTCGAAGAAGGTTCGGACGATGTTGTCGAGCCAGTCCATTTTTGTCTCTCAGACGTGGATTCGGTGGGGAGGTGTCGAGGGTGTCGGGGGGCCGCGGCCGGCGGGGGGGCCCCCCCCGCCCCCCCCCACGGC
>Ga0308159_1000421_pt1 | contig 99530 bp, 51 predicted proteins | sample PhyCR1_FD_201040 | JGI IMG/M metagenome (GOLD analysis project Ga0308159, IMG submission 201040) | Phyllosphere microbial communities from UC Gill Tract Community Farm, Albany, California, United States - DLSLC.R1 | ecosystem: Host-associated > Plants > Phyllosphere > Unclassified | place: USA...
AAAAAGATTGCAGCGGATAGCGGGAAATAGCTCCTGATTATTATTCAAATAACAAATACTGAAATCTCAAATTCCAATCTATGCGTTGAAAGACTTCGACTTCGCTCAGCAGGACAAAAACTTTGCTGCTATATATATGTATACTGAAAAATAAACCCGACAGTCCCGAAGCCTCGGGATGAAAACCTGTCGGGTTGGATACTAATATATATAGGTGTATTATTTTAAGGGAACTATATCATAGGTCTTCCCTTTTTGTGTATCGAATATTACTGTATAACCAATAGTGGATTTTTCACTTTTTAAATTTACATTTTTGATAACAAAAGGTTCCGCCGATCTTACTTTGCAACTTCCTCCATTGTTAGATTTAATTTTCGTTTCAATCATTTTTCCTTCATTCCATTTTATATCTACGGTAAAATTTCCTTTGGCCGTAATACCTTTGATTTCTCCATCTGTCCAAGCATCTGGAAGTGCAGGAAGTAAATGAATTTCTTTATTCTGACTTTGCATAAGCATTTCTATTATTCCCGCAGTTCCAGCAAAATTTCCGTCAATCTGAAATGGCGGATGCGCATCAAAGAGATTTGGATAAGCTCCTCCATGTCTGCTATATTTTGGATCATTATCTTTTGTTAGCCTTAACTGATTTTTGAATAACTGATAGGCATGATTTCCATCTAAAAGTCTTGCCCACATGTTTACTTTCCAAGCCAAGCTCCAACCTGTTCCATCGTCTCCACGCAATTCCAGAGTTTTCTTTGCGGCTGCTGCAAGTTCAGGAGTTTTTAAAGGAGAAATTAAATTGGCCGGATGTAAAGCGTAAAGATGCGATGTGTGCCTGTGATGCGGATCTTCATCTTCAAAATCTTTGTACCATTCCTGTAATTGTCCTTTGCTTCCAATTTGAAAAGGCAATAATTCGCCTGCAGCTTTATCTACTGTTTGTCTAAATTCTGAATCAATGCCAAGTACTTTAGAAGCTTCGCTAGTATTTTCAAATACATCTTTTATAATACCAAGATCCATTGTTGAAGCTGTTGTTACAACTCCTCCTTTTTTTCCATCATAGAAATATTTATTTTCAGGAGAAGTCGAAGGCATCGTTACCAAATGTCCGTTTTTATCTTTTTGCAACCAATCTAAACTGAATTCTGCCGCACCTTTTATAATAGGATATACTTTCTTTAAATATTCTTTGTCGCCTGTATACAAGTAATGTTCCCATAAATGTCTGCTTAACCAATTGGCTCCCATATACCAATTTGCCCACATCGGATCTCCTTTTCCGAAATCACCAACAGGATTTGTCATCGCCCAGATATCTGAGTTATGATGTAAAACCCAACCTTTTGCGTGATAATAACTTTTGGCAGTTTCAGCTCCTGTTACAGATACATTTTTTATGTATTCGTCAAGCGGAAAAAATAATTCGGTTAAACTTGCCGATTCCACAGGCCAATAATTCATCTGTAAATTAATGTTGGTGGTATAGTTACTGCTCCAAGGCGCGCGAAGTTTATTGTTCCAGATTCCCTGTAAATTTGCTGGTGTATTGTGCGTACGCGATGAAGAAATTAGAAGATAACGTCCGTATTGAAAAAATAACGCTTCAAGTCCGGCATCTTTTTCTCCTTTTGCATATTGCTCTAATCGAATATCGGTTGGAAGATTATTTTTCTTAGCTTCTTTTTGATTTAATTGTAATGAAACTCTATTGAAGAATTTTTGAAAATCGGCAATGTGCTCTTTCAATAAAACATCATATTTTTTGGTAACTGCTTTTTTTATTGGAGCTTCAGCAAACTTGTGTTCATCTTTTCCCTGACTGTCTGGACATTTGTCGTAACCATTAAAACTTGTCGCAGCAGAAACAAAAAGCAAAATTTCTGACGCATTTTTAATTACTAATTTATTCCCGTCTGCAGTAACTTCGCCGTCTTTAACAACTGGTTTAATGATCAATTCAAAACGCATTCCTCTACACCCCGTTACATCCTCATAAACAACTGGTTCTTTATTGTAATCAATATAATTTGGATCTGAGTGTGAAGGTGCTTTTCCTTTTAAAACCAAAGATTTATTTTGCACCGATTTTTCATTTCTTAAAAGACTTGCCAAATCAAGGGTAATAGAAAGTTTTTTTAACTGATCTGCCGAAAGTTTAATCACAATACATTGCGCGGGAGCTGAGGCAAAGATTTCTCTTGTATAATTTACACCGTCAACTTTAAAATTTGTTACTGCTAATCCGGTTTGAATGTCTAGACTTCTGTTGTACGAATCTGTTTTTTTTCCGTTAAAATCCTGATTTAAAATCAAATCTCCCAAAGGCATAAAACTTTCGCTGTAAGGCCCTTGCATGTTTTTAGTCAGGTTGTACGCTTTATCAAAATCTTCTTTGGTAAGCGCTTCTCTAATTAATGCCAGGTTTTTAAAAGCATCGGGATTTAGATTCTTCTGAACAGGTCCGCCGCTCCATAAAGTAGCTTCGTTTAACTGAATTAATTCAGAATCTACTCTTCCAAAAACCATTGCGCCCAAAGTTCCATTTCCAATAGGAAGCGCTTCCGTCCATTCAACAGCGGGTTTATCGTATTGAAGTTTTAAATCTTGCGCATAACACGAAAATCCAGTAATTATAGAAACAAGTATATAACCCTTTTTTAAAAAATGATGAAGCATATATTTTTAATTAATAATTTATAATTAACAATTCACAATTAATTAGTTCATTTTCAATTTTAAAACTGTTACAGAGTAAGCAGGAAGACTTAATTCTTGTTTTCCTTTTGTTATTTTGTAATCACTTTGTTTTGGAGTGATTTTTTTAGGATCTGCAAACGTATTTTCGTCTTGTGTACTTGAACTCGCTAATCTAATTATAGTTCCTTTTGAACCTAATTTTGCACCTTTTAAATCAATACTAACATCCTGACTTGTTGCAGCGGTATTAACAATTTTTACAATTAGTTCTTTACTGTTGACATCTTTTACTGCCGATGCATATAAATCATTCTGACCTATTAAAACTTTTCCATCTTTTGTAATACTCAACAAATCTGTTCCTTTATTGGTTGAAAACAATTGTTGAACATAATAATTTGCTGAACCATATGATTGTAAATTATTGAACCAAATCATATCTGGTGTCCATTGCCAGGCATCTTCGTGAGCCATCAAAGGTGCGTAAGAAGTCAATTGAACTACTTCTGCATTTCTTTCTAAACCCGTCATAAAAGCGGCTTCAGAAAAAGCACATTCCCAATTGTTTCTGTTATTCGGATTTGCTCCTGAAACACTTTGAGCAGCATATTCTCCAGCAAATATTTTTGGTCCTTTTCTGTCGTAGTTATCATAACGTCCTGCATTTTCTCTGAACCATTTTGGACTTTCATAATAGTGTTCGTCTACCAATTCTGCGTTGAGTTTTTTAAGTTCTTTCATTGCATAATCAAAATGCTCGCCTTTTGGAGAAGGTCCAGCTCCTGATACAATAATAATGTTTGGATATTTTGCTTTTATGGCTTTTTCAAAAACTTTATATCTTTCAATATACGCTTCTCCCCATTGTTCATTTCCAACTCCGATATATTTTAAATTGAATGGTTTTGGATGTCCCATATCCGAACGCATTTTCCCCCACTTTGTCGTAACATCACTGTTTGCAAATTCGATCAAATCTAAAGCATCCTGAATATATGGATCCAATTCGTCCATCGGAGCTAATTCTCCTGTGTTGTATTGACACGCCATCCCGCAACTTAAAATCGGAAGTGGTTCTGCTCCAATATCTTCAGAAAGTTGAAAATATTCAAAAAATCCTAATCCGAAACTTTGAAAATAATCGGGAGTTAATTTATGATTAAATTCTACATTCCAACGGTTCATCATGGTTTTTCTCTCGTCTACATTTCCAACAGATTTTTTCCACTGGTAACGATCTGACAATGTTCTTCCTTCTACAATACAGCCTCCAGGAAAACGTAAGAAACCTGGTTTTACATCATACAAAAGTTGTACAAGATCTTTACGAAGTCCGTTTTTTCTACCTTTCCAAGTATCTTCTGGAAATAACGAAATCATATCTAAATCTATAATTCCTGTTCCTTCAAACGTAATTTTAAGCTTTGCTTTTGCCTCGGTTTGAGTTGCTGTAAATTGTGCGGTATAATTTGTCCATTGCTCTGATTTTGGAACAATGCTCGTTTCTCCAATTACTTTTTGATTCTTATCAATTATCTGAATAATGATTTTTTTTATTGCTCCATTATGATTGGCCGCTTTTAATGAAAGATTGTATTTTGCATCTTTCTTCACTCCCATTCCTCTAAAGCCTTCGTTTATTAAAGCATAATTTTTTGCATTATAAATTTCTACCCTGCAAAAATTAGTATTAGTCGTAGTCGTATTAATAGGAAGCGCAAATCCTGATTCTTTATTTAATGAAGATCTATTGGTATTAGGCTGCTCCCATCCCATTAAAGGTTTTTCAAATTCAAAAGATCGGTTTTTAATCATTTCAGCGTAAAGTCCGCCATCTGCAGCAAAATTGATGTCTTCAAAAAACAAACCAAACATCGTTGGCTGAATTTTAGTAATCGTTTTGGAAGCGTCAACTTCTAAAGTCGTTTTTTGGGCATTTGCACAAATACCGCTAAAGAACAAACTGCTAATGATTAGTGTTGAAATTACGTTTCTTTTCATTGTACTATTTTATATTGAGAATATACTTGCAATATATTAATTTATCTTTTTAAAATCCTGCTTATAATCTTGAAAAAGTATCACACTATAATAGTTTATCGTGACTTTATAAACAGAGAAGTTCTCTTAGCTAAGATTACTTTTTAATTGCCTCATATTTATTTGGAAAAGCCGCTTCTCCATCTAAATTAATCACTTTTAAAACATCAACATTTTTACTTTCTACCGCATATTTATAATAATCTGGCTTGTTTTTTCCCCATTGAACGGTACAATTTTGAACTTTGATATTTTCTGCTGTGTCAAAATAAAAACCCGAAGTGCTTCCTTTTACAAAACCTTCAACATTTGCGGGACGTCTATCATAAACTCCGCCAGGAAAAGCAGTCGTTTTATCCATATAAACACTCACATTTTCAAAAACAATATTCTTGATTTTATCTTTTGATTCGCCACTTACAAAAACACCGTTTTCTCCTGTACATTGAATATTAGTAAAATAAATATTTCTAATTTCACCTACTTTTCCTTCTGTTGCTCCTTTTGGAAAACGCCAGTTTGCATCTTTATGATTTCCTTTTGCTCTGCTAAAAGCGGTTACATAAATTGGTTCTGCTTTTCCCCACCAAGTATCGGTATTTAGTTTACTTTCAATTATAATATTTGAAAAAATAACGTCACTTACTGTTCCTTCATCTCTGTTCTGAATTCCTAAAGCGCGATTACTGTTTTTAATGATACAATTATTGAAAACCACTTGTCTAATTGCATCCATATTTTCTGAACCAATTTTAATGGCACAACTACTGCTGGTCATGGTACAATTGGTAACTGTAATATTTTCGCAAGCACCAAATTCTTCAAATTCTCTTCTGTTTTTCAAACAAATACAATCGTCACCGCTTTCGATATAACAGTCGCTGATTCTCACATTTTTAGAGTGATCCAAATCGATTCCGTCGCTGTTACGTACTTTTAAACTGTTTAATAAAGTAATTCCGCTGATCACAACATCATTACAACCAATTAAATGCACGGTCCAATAAGCCGAATTTCCGATATGAACATCTTTGATTCTGATATTTTTTCCTCCAATAATGGTCAGAACGTGAGGTCTTGGATCTAATATATTAAATGGTTTTAAAACATAGGCATCTTCTTCTTCTGCGCCCATAAAAGAAATTCCATTTCCGTCTATTTTTCCGCTTCCGCTGATGGTAAAATCTTCAATATTTTCTCCGCCAATCCAAATTGTTCCTTCTCCCGGATTGGTTCTGAATGCACTTTTTGTATATAATTTTTCATCTGGACTGGCCAATAATTTAGCTCCAGATTCAATATGTAGATCTACTTTTGATTTGACATCTATTGGTCCAGATAAAAAAGTAAACGGCGCCGGAATTAAAACTCTTCCGCCCGTTTTGCTGCAAGCGTCAATTGCTTTTTGAATGGCAACTGCATCATTGGTTTTTCCGTCTCCTTTTGCTCCGTATTTTTTAATATCGTAGATTTTCTGTGCTGAAATGGTCAGTGAAATACAGAATGTAAGTATCGCAATTATAGATTTCTTTTTCATATTTTTTAATTTATTTAATCTCGCGAAGTCGCAAAAAGTATTTTTCTTAAGTTTTTTTTAAATAAACTTTGCGACTTCGCGACTTTGCGAGATTTTTTTATTCAAATTCTTATTTCCAAAATTTTACCAGAAAACTGTATACAAAGCCACTAACACTCCACAGATAATAAATGAACCCACAATAAATTCTGATGAAACTTTGAACATCGATTTATCTACTTCAATTTCATGTTTTTTAGCTTCTTCTTCAGAAACTGGATTTGCCAAACTAATACCCACCATTATAAATACAATAATGAAGAAAACAATCGTCATTCTGTCTAAAAATGGATAATCTGGGAAAGCGCCTTCTGTCCACATTGGCAAAAACTTTAATATTGCTGCCAATGGCACGGTCAATAATGCACCAGCAAGTCCAGCTGTTGGCGTTGTTTTTTTCCAGAACATTCCCAATAAGAAAATGGCCAAAACTCCCGGTGAAAAGAATCCAACGTATTCCTGAATAAATTGATATGCCTGATCTAATGATTTTAATGACGGAGCAACAATGGCTGCGATAATCATGCAAACTACCACGCACAATCTACCTGTTCGAACGAGTTTTTTTTCTGATGCCTGCGAGTTGAAATATTTTTTATAAATATCTAATGAAAAAATAGTCGAAATACTATTGGCTTTTCCTGCCAGAGAAGCTACAATTGCAGCGGTTAAAGCTGCTAACGCCACACCCTTTAATCCTGCGGGAAGTAAATTCATTAAAGTTGGATACGCGTGATCTGGTTTTAAAACCCCAGCTGCGTCAACCATTTCCTGTTGAAACATTCCGTTTTCGTGCATCACAAACATGGCGATTCCAGGTAAAACGGCAATAATCGGAACTAAAAGTTTTAGAAAAGCAGCAAATAAAATTCCTTTGCGAGCAGTTTTCAAATCGGCTCCTAAAGCTCTCTGCACAATATATTGATTACATCCCCAATAAGCTAAATTGTTGATTAACATACCACCAACTATAACCGACATTCCCGGTAATTCTGTATAATGCGGATTGGATTTGTCTAAAATCATGTGTAAATGTCCTGGCGCTTCATCAGCAATAATCGAAAGTGCTTTTATAACATCTTTTCCAAAACCAAACTGATCAGAAAGTAATGTTAAGGCTAAATAAGTAGTTACCAATCCGCCGAGAATTAGAACAATAACCTGAAACATATCGGTGTATCCAATTACTTTCATGCCGCCTAAAGTCACAATTACAGAGAATAAACTTAAGCCGATAACACAGAATTGAAAGCTGACAGGAGCGATAGATGAAATGGCTAAGGCACCTAAATAAATAATTGAAGTAAGGTTAACAAAAACATAGATTAACAACCAGATAATAGCCATGATAGTACTTACTGTACCGTTATATCTTTTAGCCAAAAATTGAGGCATTGTAAAAATCTTATTTTTCAGATAAACGGGTAAAATAAACATCGCCACGATAATTAATGTCGCAGCCGACATCCATTCGTAAGAAGCTATGGCAAGTCCGATAGCAAAACCTGAACCGCTCATTCCGATAAAGTGTTCCGCAGAAATATTAGAAGCGATTAAAGAAGCTCCAATTGCCCACCAAGTAAGTGAACCTTCGGCTAAAAAATATTCGTTAGAACTCGTTGCAGCAGTTTTTTTGCTTCTGTAGATATACATTCCATAGCTTGTCACTATGACGAAGTAAATAAAGAAAACAATGTAATCTGCGGTTTGTAATACATTCATAATCTTGTGGTTATTGTGTGGTTAGTTAGTAAAATGTATTCTGAACAATTATCATCCCGTCCCGAAGTTTCGGGATCGGGACTATGTGTTAGAAACTAGTTTCTTTTTATTTTCTTTTATATTTTAATGCATCCTAAAATCTATGTTTCTATGTGTTTAAAAATATTATCTACGGTTTATTCTAAATTTTTAGAAACCATTTTCTTTTATATAAAAAGTACAGTAAAATAAGCTGTACGACAGTGACTGATAAAGCAACGAAAAAAGGCTGCCAAACGATTGATGTATAATGTATCAATCCGCCGAAAACGTAATCTGCTGTGTGTTTAAAATCTATTAAACCTTCTGCGGCGATATAAATTAAAATAGAATTTGAGCCAATTAATATCAAAGGAAAAGCCCATTTCTGAAATCCAAAAAGATCGATTATCACATAAAAGAATACAAAAAATAAAATACTGAATCCGCCCACAAAACACACAAAAGAACTTGTCCATAAATGTTTGTTAATTGGAAAAATGATGTCCCAAATTAAACCTGTAATAATTAAAACCACAGCCGTTAAAGCCATTAAAAGCAATTTTTTGTTTATTGAAAGCGCAGATTTTAGTTTTAAAAATGTTCCAACAAAAACGCCTAGCAAAGCGGTTGCAATAGCCGGAATTGTTGACAATATTCCTTCTGGATCGTAGACAATACTGTGTAGTCTTCCAGGTAATAAAAGTCGGTCAATGTAACCTTCTAATGAACCTTCTTTTGTTAAAACTCCGGCTCCAAAACCCGGAACTGGAATCCATTTCATGGCAATGTAATATCCAATCAAAATTCCGAAAAACCAGATTACTTGCTTTTTTACATCAAAATTCAAGAAGATGATTCCGGCAAAAAACCAAGCTAAACCAATTCTTCCTAAAACACTTGCAAAACGCGTTTGGTCAAAACCATCAAAGCGCAATAATCCATTTACTACAAATCCCAGAACCAATAAAATACAGGTTCTTCTTAACATAGAAATGTATATTTTTTTCTTTTCGTCTTTTGGTAATTCTTCTGGAGATTTTACGCCAGCCATCTGCATCTTTTTTTCAAAAGAATATGGCATCGAAACTCCGGCAACAAATAGAAATACAGGAAAAATCATATCATAGAACGTAATTCCATTCCATTCCGCATGATGCAATTGCGATGACATCCAGATAAAAACAGGATACGGAGCCGCTTCAGCAAGAGCATGAACAATATGTTCGCCGCTCATAATCCAAAACATCACAAATCCGCGCAATGCATCTAAAGAAATTAATCTTCCACTTTTAGTGTTACTCATTTTAGTTTTCAGTTTTCGGTCGCAGTTTTCAGTTCGATTTTGAGTGTTAGTCGCGGTCTCAGTTTTCAGTAGCATGAGACTGAAAACTGAGACTGTGACTGAAAACTAAAGCAACTAGTTATCTATATTAAAGTGGTTTAATGACAAATCCGTAGCTATACTCGCTTTGAATAAGTTGATATTGTTCATGAGGCGGTAATCCCCAGCTGTTGTCGCCTCCTAATCCGCGTTGGGTTAAGTCGACGCAAACGACAACTTCTTCTCTTGGAGTAATATCGCTGGAGTGAATATTCTTCTTCGAAATTCCTCCGTCAAAATCACTCGGATAATTATTCAATGTACTCATACCTAAAGGCTGCAGACCTTTTATTTCCAAGCCGTTTCCTTTGTTGCTTGACAATTTAAACCAGCGTATATCGGTCTTGTATCCATTTTCTTGTGGGCGTGTATAAGGCACATACTGGTCTGCAACTTTACTGGTATAAATTCCTTTGAGAGATGCGGTTTTTCTGTCTGGATAATTTTCTAGCGGTCCACGTCCGTAATAATCCAGGTTTTCTAATGTATTTTTTAAAGTGAAAATCATTCCGAAACGAGGTAATTCTGGTACCGTATTATTTCCTTTTTTATAAGAAGCCTGAATTTCTAAAGAGCCATCATTTTCTAATGCATATTTGATAGTGTAATCTGAAGCAACATCATTCAATTTTAATTTTGCAACGATATATTTTTTGCCGTTTTCTTCAGTTTGCTGAATGCTTTCTAACGACGTATTTTTTCCAGCTGTTCTCCAAACATTGGTTCTAATCTGCATTTTATTTCCGATATCATTATCCGTTGGAGCTCTCCAGAAATTTGGTTCCGGATATTCTTTAAAATACTCCTCGCCTTTTAAACTGTAATACGAAATCAATCCGGTTTTCTTGCTGATTTTAACGGTAACATTATCTGAAGTCAAAACAAATTCTTCTTTTTCATCCTGCACTTTTGCTGCAGTTGCTTTTTCCGCTTTCGCGAAATATTTACCGTCTTCGATTACAAATTGTTCTTTGGCAATTTCGAAGTTTTGAGGCAGTAATTCTGAACCAATTTTCGTGTTAGCAAAAACATTCAATAAATATTCTGTTCCGTCTTTTGATTCTAATTTTGGTAAATCAATTTTAAATTGTTTTTTCGTTTTCGGATCCAAAGCAACATTCAAAGTTCCTTCTTTAATTACTTTTCCGTTTTCTAAAACTTCATATCTAAAATTGTATTTATTCAGATTGGTAAATCCGAAGTCGTTATTGATTTCAATAATTCCATTTTTAATATCAACCGCTTTAAATAAAATATTCTGATATACTTTCTTTACTTCAAAAGCTCCGGGATGCGGCGTTCTATCGGCATAAACCAGTCCGTTATGGCAGAAGTTTTCATCATTTAAATAATTCTGACTTCCCATATCGCCGCCATACGCCCAATATTCTCTGCCTGCATCATCTTTCCTTTTATAACCTTGATCAACCCAGTCCCAAATGAAACCGCCTTGCATATTTTTGCTTCCGCGAATGATATCCCAGTATTCCTGAAAATTTCCGCTACTGTTTCCCATCGCATGCGAATACTCACACATAATAAACGGACGAGCTACTTCTTTACGAGCTGCATATTCTTTCATGTATTCAATCGTTGGATACATGGGACAAACGATATCTGTATTTTCGTTTTCTTTTGCTTGTTCAAACTGAACCAATCGAGAATTATCTCTTTTTTTGATCCATTTGTAAGCGTCATGAAAAACAGGTCCGTTTGCACTTTCATTACCTAATGACCAGATAATTACAGACGGCATATTTTTATCTCTTTCGACCAAACTGTAAATTCTGTCCAAATGTGCTTCTCTCCATTCTGGAAGATAACCCGGATTCGTTTTTGGATTCATCCATTTTAAAGGCTGTCCTTCTACTCCCATTCCGTGGCTTTCGATATTGGCTTCATCCACCAAAAACAAACCGTATTTATTACATAATTTGACCCATAAAATATTGTTCGGATAATGACTGCAGCGAACTGAATTGATATTCAGTTGTTTCATCATTTTGATGTCTTTCATCATCGTAGCTTCGTCCTGATAATGACCCGTTTCCGTATTATGTTCGTGAATGTTAACTCCATGAACCATTAAGCGAACTCCGTTTACTAATAACTGACTGCCTTTTAACTCTACTTTTCTGAATCCGATTTGTGTGCCAACGGTTTCTACAATTTCATCCTTTGCATTTTTTAAAGTCAGCACCAACGTGTATAAATTCGGCGTTTCACTGCTCCATAATTTTGGACTCGATACATTTTGAGCAAAATTTAAAGTCTGAATTTTTGAACCTTCTACATTGGCATTCAATTCTTTTACAAATACATTTTTTCCAGAAGCATCAACTAATTTGGCAACTAATTTTTGATTGTTAACCGAAGCTGAAGTCAGATTTTTTAAAGTAATATCAACACTCAAACTTCCGTTTTTGTATTTTGCATCTAAATCTGGTTTTGCAAAAAAGTCTGCAATACGCACATTATCTGTACTGTATAAATACACATTTCTGTCAATTCCAGAAAGTCGCCACATATCCTGATCTTCCAGATAGGAACCATCGCTCCATCTATAAACTTCAATTGCTACATTATTTTTACCTGGTTTTAAATACTTCGAAATATCAAATTCTGCTGGACTTTTAGTGTTTTCTGTGTAACCTACTTTTTGTCCGTTTACCCAAATATACATCGCTGCAGTTCCTGCTTCAAAATGAAGAAAAACATGTCGGCCGTTCCAGTTTTCTGGCAAAACAAAATCTCTTTTATAAGATCCAACAGGATTATCCCAATGATTGATAAAAGGCGGATTTTTTTCGAATGGATAGGTTATATTGGTGTAAATCGGCACGCCGTAACCATTCAGTTCCCAATTCGACGGCACTTGAAGCTCTTTCCAATGCAGCGTACTAAAATCTGTTTTATAAAAATCTTTCGGACGCTCATCTGGTGTTGGCGACCAAGAAAATTTCCATTTTCCATTTAAAGAAAAATACCAAGGTGAGTTTTCATACTTATCAATTATAGCAGAAGTTTCATCTGCGTAAGGAAGAAACGCAGCGCGGGCCGGCTCTCTGTTAATTTGAAAAACTTCTGGATTTTCCCAATCGTTGCGGTTTTTTTCTTGAGCCAAAACAACGTTCCCGAAAAGTACGAGCAGGCTCAATAAAAATATTTTGGTTATGATTTTATGCATTCTTATGGTTTTAGATAGCTGGCAATTATTAATCTAACACTTAGAAACATAGTTTTTCTTTTATTAAAAAGCGATTCAATTATTTCAAAAAATAGCTATGTGTGGAAACTAGTTTCTTCTGTAAATCTTTCACATTCAAAAGAAAAATCTATCCCGAAGGACGGGACTATGTGTTTGTATAGGGCTTTTAAAACTTCAATTTTTCTGGCAAATATTTAGCTACTAATTCTTTATAATAAGGAAGTAATGCTTTTACATCTGGTTTTACTGGAGCTTTTGTATATAAATCATACGGATTGAATTTTCTAACCCAATCAAACATCTCGATATCTTTTTCATTCATTAAATGCGAATACGCATTTTCTTTATGCTGTGAATAAAAAGAGTGATAACGAATCATGTATAAAGCCGGATCTGGAAGATAATCTTTCATAATCTGATACAAATATTCATCGTGACCCCAGCTCATTTTTACATTATCCAGTCCGCAGTTTTCTGTGTAAACGCCAAATTTGGTATTGAATCTTTCGTCTGTAAAATCGGGGTTTTCCTTAAAAAATTCTGAATAGACAATTTTATCTGAATACGCACATCCAACAGGAAATGTATCTCCTACAACTGCCCATTGCGGTTCTCCAAACAAACATAAAACTTTACCTAAATCATGAATAAAACCCGTCAATACAAACCAGTCCGGGTGTCCGTCTGCGCGAATGGCTTCTGAAGTCTGCAAAAGGTGTTGTGTTTGATCTAAGTCAATATCTGGGTCACTGTCGTCTACAAGCGTGTTTAAAAACTCAACAGCTTCCCAGATTGACATTTCTTTTCTATTAAATTGCAGAAATTCCTGTTCTTTACTTGTTACGAAGTCATACGTTTGATACGTGTGGTTTATTCTGTAAAACTCTTTAACTGTTTCTACTCTTTCTGAATCGACATAATTTCTGAATTCCTCTTTCTGCTTTTCTTTTACGTCTTCATTTTCTTCCGAAGGATCAGGATAGCGCATTAACAAATCATCTTCCCACTCGTCTAAATTATTTAATGGATTGTCTGTGTCTATATGCTTTTTCATAATGGTTATAGTTAAAAGTTACAAGACAAAAATAGAATTACATCTCTTTTTCAAAATGGATTAATACATCAAAAACATGGATAATTTTGAATATTGTAGGAATTTAACTCATTAAATATTTAAAAAGGTATTTTTTGTCATTTCTACGGAGGAGAAATCGCACGCGGGATTCGACAAAGACTAATTGCCTACATTGAGGAAATTCTTGTGTGATTTCTCCCTTCGGTCGAAATGACAAAACTATCGCAAAATCTTTGTCAAAGTTTTAAACTTTGACAAAGATTAATCCCTATAAATTTGTGGAAATTTGTGCGATTTGTGGTAAAAAGAAAAAATCCTATTAATCTGTGTAATCTGTGGCAAAAAAACTAATTAATAAGCTTACTCGGCGGAAAGCCAAACTGCTTTTTAAAGCATCGACTGAAATACAAAGGATCATTAAACCCAACCAGATTCGTTACTTCAGAAACATTATATTTTTTAGTCTTCAGAAGCTCTGCCGATTTCTTCAAACGAATGGTCCTAATAAATTCGTTTGGTGCCAAATCGGTCAGTTCTTTAATTTTTCTGTATAATTTAGAAGAACTCACGCCCATTTTATCGCAGAGAAAATCAGTCGAAAGATCTAATTCGCTTAAGTTATCATTAATCAAATTGGTAATTTTCTCCATAAATTCTTCATCAATTGGAGAATGTGTCAGCATACTTACCTTGCTTTCTACTTCTCCTGAGAATTTTTGTTTCAGTTCCAATCGCGATTTAACAATATTTTCGATCACGGTTTTAAGTAATAAAGGCTCAAAAGGTTTGGCTAAATAACCGTCGGCGCCCATTTCGTAACCTTTTACTTTATCCATATTCTCGCCGAGAGCAGTTAACATCACCACCGGAATATGACTGATAAATTCATCATTTTTAAGTTGGCGCACAAATTCCAAACCATCCATAACGGGCATCATAACATCGGCAACACATAAAATTGGTTTTATCTGTCGGCAGATTCTCAAACCTTCTTCGCCATTTTCAGCATCGTAAACTTTATAATAATCAGACAAATAATCAACCAGATATTTTCTAAGCTCACTATTGTCTTCAATTACCAGTATTTTTTCTTTCATCTCGGTATTCTGAATGATTTTCTTGGCTGCTTTTTCCGGAATAAGCATACTCAGATTATCATTTTTCAAAGCATATTCAAAAACTTCTTTTTGTTCGTAAGAAGCACGGTCAATCGGAATTTCAAATCTAAAAGTACTTCCTTTTCCGGCGGTACTTTCAACGTTAATAGTTCCTTTATGAATGGCGACTAAAGATTTCACCAAGGACAAACCAATCCCCGATCCTGTATTATTGTCTTTACTGTTTGAAGCCTGATAAAAACGTTTGAAAACTTTATCGATACTTTTTACTGGAATTCCAATTCCATCATCCGTCACTTCTATTACCAAAACGTCTTCAACAGTATCTTTCAATCTGATGTATAAATCGACATTTCCGTTTTTATTCGTGAATTTCAATGCATTAGACAATAAATTATATAAAATCTTATCGTATTTATCATTGTCTAGCCAACCATGTATTTCTTCATCCTCAGCAATAAAATTGAGCTTGATTTTTTTATCATAAGCCATTTCCTTAAACGAATCAAAAATGTTTTTTGAATACGATAAAATGTCGGTTTTGGTCACTTTCAGTTTTAATTCACCCGACTGTGCTTTTCTGAAATCGAGCACCTGATTCACCAGATTCAACAATCTGCTGGCATTTTGATAAATTAGATTGTATCTGCTTTTTTCGTAATCTGTTGCGTTACTGCTCTCATCCAAAAGTTGTTTTGCAGGACCTAAAATCAACGTTAATGGCGTTCTTAATTCATGCGAAATATTTGTAAAGAAACGTAATTTCTCATTGTTCAATTTAACGTCATGTTCTCTGTTCACTTTCTCTGTAAGAAGTTCTTGTTTTAAACGAATTCGATTTTTGATTTCTTTTCTAATGAAATAAAATATGGCAAACAAAAGTGCAAAAAATAGTAAAAATGAAATCGGAGTTAACCAAAATGGCGGAAGAATCTTTATTTTATAAGAAACCGTTTTACTCCAATAACCGTCACTGTTGCTCGATCTAATTTTAAAAACGTAATTACCGGGATAAAGGTTGGTGTATTGAACAATTCTTGAACTACTATTTGTTGTAATCCAATTTTTATCAAAACCTTCGAGCATGTATTGAAACTTATTCAGTTTTTCATTGGCGAAAGAAGGTGCAGAAAACTGCAAAGAAAAGTTGCGGTTTTTATGACTTAGTTCTATTTCTCTTCCGTAATTCAAATCTGTTAAGAGCGGAATTTCTCCATTGATTTCCATTTCTGGGAAAACCTCTTCGTTCTGAATTTTAAACTCCGAAATAACTGGTAATGGTGACCAATTGTTTCGCTTCATTTCTGGTGGTGAAAAAGAAATAATCCCATTTTTACCCCCTAAAAATATATTCGAATTATTGAAAAGAAAAAAGCCACTTGAACTAAAAACATCCAATCTGTTTCCGCTATTTACATGATAAATACTGATTTCTTTTAAATTTGATTTAACGAAAGCGATATTGTTATTGTTGATATTCAGCCATAAATTTCCATTTGCATCTGAGAGAATATCGGTAATCCATTTTCCTGAAAGCTCTTTAAGATTTTTTACCGGTTCAAATTCATTTACTTTCGGATTATATAAACACAAACCAAAACGTGTAGAAGCCCAAACTTTTCCTTTTTGATCCACTAAAACATCACTAACATTTTCGTCGTGAGGCACTCCTTTTTCTTTGACAAAAAGCGAAGAATAAGTCTCGATTTTTCCTGAGTTGATGTTGTATTTTACAACTCCGGTTTCGGTAGCAAACCAGATATTATTTTTTGCATCTCTCTCAATGGCATTAATTTGAAAGTCCGGTAAAAGTTGACTTGAAGTCTGTACTTTTAACGTTTTGGTGTTCAAAATTACAGCTCCTTCACCAAAAGAACCCACAATAATGGAATTTTCATCGAAGTTGTTAAAAGCAAAAACTGGTGATTTTTCAAAACCGACTTTAATTTCTTTGGATGAATTTGTAGTGTAATTATAAACCAAAACATTCCCATCCCAAAGTCCACAATAAAAGATTTTGCCATCATTAGAATAAATACTGGCGATATCTTTTCCTGTATTGTGTAGCGGAGTCGAAATTTTTGTGTTAGAAATATAAAGTCCGTTGTGATAGGTGGCTACAATTATTTTATTGTCGTACGTTTTGGCAAAACCTCTAATACGCGGCGCCTGATTTCCTATAGATCTAGAAATATCTTTGTTTAAAGTAAACTGATTTTCATACGGATCATATTTATCCAAACCATCTTCTGTGCCAATCCATAAAACTCCAGATTTATCAAAATAAAGTGATGAAATCAAATTATCGACAAGCGAAGTATCATCAGACAAAATAGAATAATACCATTTGTAATTTCCTTTTTGAATGTCTTCAAGTTGTTCGCAAACCAGAAGTCCGCCCAAAGTACCGACCCAATATTTTCCGTCTGGAGCACGGGCAACCGATAAAAAGTACGGTCCTAAAGCGCCTCTAACTTGTTTGTTTTCGATATATAAATTAACAAACTGATTCGTTTTTTTATCTAATTTGTATAATCCTTCGCGAGTTCCGACGAAAATATCAGATTTGGCGTCTTCGTAAATAAAATTCAGGTATGGATTTTTGATGTTTGAATAAGGAACAGAAAGTGTGTAATTGTTGATCTTCACAATTGCTCCTTTGGCATCCATTGTTATTTTGGCGACGCCCGATTTCTCGTAACTTCCAATCCAGATATTGCCTTTTTTATCTTCAAAAATTTCTTTAACGTATTCAAAACCTTTGAGTTTTACTTTTTCAAAACGATTTTCTTTCAAAAAAAACAAATACGTTCCTTTTGTTTTTGTACCTACCCAAATTCTCTCAAATTTGTCTACATAAACCGATCGCACTTCATCATCTGGTAAACTATTTGGATCGTCTTTTTTATGGAAAAAAGTAGTAAAAACATGCGTATCCATTTTGAAAAGTGTCAATCCTTTTCGAGTACCAATCCACAAATTATTGTATTTTGCGTCTAGTTCTAAAGCTGTAATATCATCATTGTATAATTTATTTTTTCCGGGCGTAGAACTCATGTAATTTTTGAACTGATACCCATCAAAACGGTTCAATCCTGAGAAAGTTCCAAACCACATAAAACCTTTCTTATCCTGTACAATATGGCGTACCGAATTATGAGACAATCCGTTATTGTCATTATAATGCGCGAATTTTATATTCTGTGAATACGAATTATAAAAAACGACAAATAACAAGAATAGTATAAGAAATTTCGGTCTCATGTAAATAAATTATAAACGCAATTTAACCTTTTTGATTTAATAAATATCAAAATTATTTAACAGATAAATTACCGATTTTGTTATTTTTCAAATCAATCTTAAAATGATCGGACGGGTCGCCGTTACTGGTTTTCCAAAATATTTCTGACCATAAAATCAGTTTTGGATCATTTGACTTTTTTAACTCCTTGCAGATCAATTCATATTGTTTTAATCTTTTTTTTCCAATTTCAGGAAAAGCCAATTCATCGGCACTTTTTAATCGATAAAAATCGAAAATCATATCAAAACCTGTCCATTTTTCAAAATCAGAAAGAAGTAATGAATTTGCTTTTAACTCCTTCTCGATTTCTGCTGTGTTTTTATTTATTTCTAATAAATCTTTCCCAGAAAGTTTCTCGATTGACTTTAAGAAATCAGCTGGAAAATCTTCTGGAAGGAATCTTAAACGAACTAATTCTTTTAAGTGCCAATTGGTAAATTCTTTATAATCTTTCGCTTTCAGGATTTCCTTATCCCAAATATTTTCGCTTTTAACCTCTTTTAAATGCGCATATTCTTCTTCATAAAAAGGAAATAAATTATTGAATTTTTCCACTTTTCCCACAACTATTGTTTCCACCTCAAGATCTGAATTGGAATGAATCGTCAATATTTTATAAGCCGGCATATAAGCTGCCAGCGATGGCGTTTGAATATTAAAAATCGTATTTCCTTTTGCTGTTGTTCGCACTCCTGTATCGTTGATGTGCATGTGTCCGCCAAAATGAACCTGAATTCCGGCATCGGCAAATTGCTGTGCCACTTCTTCATTTGGAACTCTTTGCAACTGCATTTTATTGGCACCAAAAAGCTGTTTTAATTCAGGCGAAGCATCATCATTAAATTCAACCATCGGATAATGACTGAAAGCGATCAATACTTTTCCTTTTTGTTTCGCTTCCGCGGAAACTTTCCTAACCCAATTAATGAGATGACTTTTGTAAATTAGAACGTTATTATAACCTGTATTTGCTCCAGAAAAATCATTTGGATTATTAAGTTCTCCTGATAATTTCTCATTTGGCACATACGCATTGGCATCGATTGCCAAAAGCCAAATTCCTTTTACGGGTTCGACCAAATAACTCGCATCGGGAAGATACAAATTGGTGTTTTTAATTACATACGTTCTTTTGTCTAAAGCAGATTCTTTTTGTGCTTTTTCAAAACTATAATTCTGATAATTGTAGTCTGAAAATGGTGTTTCCCAATACAAATCGGATTTTTTAGGAAAGAAACCAAAATCACGCATTTCGTTAATGGTTTCTTTGTAACCCCAGTTTTTTATATCGTTTGTAATTATCGGTTCCAATTCACTTTTGCTTTTATTGAAATTGTTTGGTGAACTGCTGATGATCTGTTCTTTTCCTCCTTCTCCTAAAAAATCTGTTTTAACGGCATCTTGCTCAAATGGTTTTACAACATCATGATTTCCTGTTGTCACAAAAAATGAAAGTCCGTATTTATTGGAATATTCGTTAAGAATTTTTCGCAATCCGCGAACGTGAACGGGTTGTCCGTCATCGCTGAAATCGCCTGGAAGCACGACTTGTTTAATGCCTTTTTTTACAATATCGTTTAAAGCTTCTAAAAAGGCAAAATAGTTTTCGTTGAATATTCTCGTAGAATGCAATTGAGAATTCATCGTTCTGATATTGGCATATTCGCCCGTTACCGGATTTGGAATTCCTTTATACTTATTATCTTCAAATTTGGCGTAAATATCCTGTAAATGGGCATCGGCTATAAAAGCAATTTGCGTTTCTTTTTTTAAATGTGTTTGTGATTTGCAGGAATTTAAAGAAAATAAAAATAGTATTAGAGCCGATATTCTTAACATGTGAAATTGCTTTAATTTTTAAAATAAATAATATTATTTTGAGGATTGGATTTTTTGCTGCGACAAATTATTATCGATTACGGCATCTACAGTTTCTTTGAGTATGACTTGTTTTTGTTTTGTTTTTGGTAAATCGATTTTTTCCATTTGTAGATTTTGAACATCATCAAACACAAAAGCTGGTCTAAAATCAGCATCATCTAAAGTAAATTTGATATTTTTCATACTGATGCCTTTTGCGTGTCTTACATAAAATCCGTACGCTGGAAGTTCTCCAAACATAGAAAATTCAGGGTAATCCTTAACAGCTTCCGGTACTCTTTCTAATCCGCTAACGGGAATATAAGCCATGGCTTTTGATGCTCTTCCCGGATAGTTGATTTCGATATTTTCTAAAGTAACATTTTCGATAGCAAAATCTTTTAAACCCACAATCGAAGATGGAAATGGATTATGAAAAAAGTCGACTTCTGGTCCTCGAACATCATAATTAATATCAGGGCGACCAAAAGGAACTTGAACTTTAATGTTTTTCAGACTAACATTTTTTATACTACCTGGCTTGTCTCCAGTTCGATTTCCTAAACGAATAAAAATAGCATTTCCGGTATTGATCGCATTTATATTAGAAACACTAATGTTTTCAGTTACAGCTCCATCAACCGATTCAATTGCAATTGCAGAACGAAATGTATCGTAAACTTTAATGTCGTTAATGACCACATTTTTAAAGCCACCAAAAGAAGCGCTTCCAAATTTTATGGCGCTGGCGCTCGATTTAATCGTACAATCTGAGATATAAACCTCATCATTGAAATAACCCGGATAATAGGATTTTAAGCAAATTCCGTCATCAGCGGCGTCAATATCACAATTGGTAATTTTTACTTTCTTGCAATCTGTAATATCAACTCCGTCGTTGTTCCAATAGGAACGATTTACAATGGTTAGATTATTCAGGATAAGATCTGTACACAATTCAAAAGAAAGTCCCCAGCACGATGCTTCGCCTGCTTTTATGCCTTCTATTAAAACTTTACTGCATTGTGAAAAGCGAAATAATTTAGGTCGCATCGTTTCGTTCGGCCTGTTTCTGCGGACCGTATAATTGGGATCAACAGCGATTCCGGCATGGTGAAGACTATCAATATTCAAAGCTAATCGTAACCCCTGACCATCGATTTTTCCCTTGCCTTTAATTTCAATATTTTCAGCTTTATGAGCGAGTAATAAAGCCATTTGAGAATTATCGTCTTTTTTTGGAGAATTGGGTCTTCCTTCAAAATTCATATTGAAATAATCCTTAGGATTTGTACTTCCTAATAAAACAGAACCTTCCTCTAGAAAAAGGCTCACATTGCTTTTTAAAACCAAACTTCCAGATAAAAAGGTGCCTTTTGGAAAAACTACGCGACCACCTTTATTTTTAAAAGCAGCATCTATTGCTTTCTGAATTGCAATTGTATTTACAGTTCTTCCATCTGCTTTTGACCCGTAATTTGTAATAAGAAAATCTTTTTGGTTGTTCTTTTGCGCTTCACTTCTTGCAGAAAAGACCAAAAAAAATACCAGCAGGACTGTAGCTTTACATTTTAATTTTGACATTGTAATTTTTTTAATTTATGATCAAAACAAAATATTATAACTGCAAGCCTGCTGGCTGTATTAAGAATATATTTTAGGCTATTTGATGTAAGCTTCTAATTTATCCAAAGTGTTCAATTCAGTTTCTCTTGCGCTTGAAGATATAATTTTTGTTTCTAATTTTGTTGCAGGTTTTGAAATCAATAAATATTGTGTTCCATCATCTTTTGTTGTTACATAATCTTTCGGATTATACATAATTGCTGCACCAATTTGCACTATTTCGGCCGCAACATCTTCTGGGTGTTTTCCCCAAACTGCGATGTAATTTGTTCCTTTTTTAGTTCCGAAATCTTTAAAATAATTGATTCCTGTCGCAAATTGTACTTTTTCTCCAGTTAAAGAAACAGCTTCTACTTTTGCTTCTCTTTTTCCAGAAAATACCGTTACGCGAACTAAGATATCTACTTTTTTCCCTTTGTAGGGAACTCCTCTTGAAATCATTTCCATCCAAGAAGTGGTTTCTGTTTTTCCAACACGAGCCAAACGATTCGTCACCGGATTTAAAGGCACTACTTTTTCTCCATCCCAAAGTTTGACACCGCCTAAACCGACAGTTGATGCCACTTTATAATAATCTGCTCCCCAGCCTTCTTTTTGTTGTTCTGGCGTTGGGTACCAATTTGCTTTTTTTAATTCTAAACCCGGTTTTGCTTTAGAATAAACATCAATCGCTACTTTATCACTGAAATAAATTCGCAGCGCCATCCATTCGTTTTCAACTGCTGGGCCATGATGTCCGATTGTTTTGTATAAATCTCCTGATTCTGAGCCAATATCTGTCAGATACGTAATTTTATCAGACTTCATATACAAACTCGTGTCTGTATTATTTTGTGCAAAACAAAAGCCGCAAAAAAGTAAAGAGGTTACAATAGATAATTTCATAATTTAGATAGTAAAGTTTAAGTGTAATTCCCGTAAATTTAAAAACAACTTTTAATAATCTACCAAGAATTCTGCTTAATGTTCAGAAATTATCAATTTATATCTAAAATGTGAAAATTTTAGAATTCTAAATCTAGCATTTTTTACTTTTTACTTATCAATCACTTTTACCAATGTTGGATTTATTCCCAGCGGATTTTTAATGATTTTACAGATTAAAGGAAATTCAGGATTTTTTACAATCCACATTTCGGTTTCGTCAATTTGTGCGTTTACGTGTAAAGTATCGACCAATTTCCCATCAATAGAAAAACCTTCTTTATCCTGATTTTTATTTAAAACGTAAGTTGTATTATTGTACACAAACGAACCCTTTTTCACCAAATCCTGATACGCTGATCTCGAAATCATAAAAAAGGTTTCTGTTGGTTTTAAGTTTAAAACTGGCGCATATTCACCTTGGTTAAAACTTAATTCCGTTCCATTATTTAAAGCTTCTGGAAGCATTACAATAGTGCTTTTTACGCCTCTTGTGTCGAGTTTAAAAGCGAGTCCATCGTTTGCTGTCTGAGCGATTAAAGATAGACTTCGGGTTTGACCGTGAAGTTTGCATACGTATTGCAGTTCGGTATTATTTTTTAGGGTCGGAATGTAATTTTGTGCTGTTCCTTTTTGATAAACAGTACAGAAAAACAGCATTAAAAGTATATTTCTCATCTTGTTTATTTTTTTTATTTAACTGGTGGTAAAATTGTTGTTCCCCAAGTAGAAGGTTTCGAATCCATTTCTAAAATTAATTCGCCTCCGTTATTAATATCATCATGCATAATCCAAGCCTTATTGTACGGTTTTCCGTTTAATGAAGCCGATTTTATATACTTGTTTTTATCCGTCATTTTCTTAGCCGAGATTTTAAACTTTTTTCCATTTTCCAATTGCATTGTAGTTTCTGTAACCAAAGGCGTATTGATCAAATAATACGGCTGTCCCGCATTTGGATACAATCCCATCATGTGGAAAGCTAGCCATGAAGACATCGCGCCAGAATCGTCATTTCCTGGTAAACCTTCTCTCGAAGTATTGAAATTATTTTTAATAATCGATCTAATTCTGTCGCTGCTCAAATACGGTTTTCCAATCCAGTGGTACAAACATGGAGTTAAAAATGAAGGTTCATTTGCCACATTATACAATTCTGAATCGAATAAAATATCCAGTCTTTTTTCAAAAGCTTTTTCTCCTCCAGATTTTTTCACTAATTCTGGTACATCATGCGGAATGCTCAACGAATATTCCCATGAATTTCCTTCGTAGAAAAATACGCACCAGTGGCAGACATACCAAGGCGATTCGATAATAACTGGCGTATATTTAAAAGTTGGTTTTTGGATTTTTGATTCACCAAAAATAACGTCATCCAGCCATTTTCCGTCTTTGTCTTTTGGCATAATGAAACCTTTCGCGCCATTATTTTCATAATCAGAACGCCATAAGTTTTGCCAACTGTCGGCCTGTTTCATGTACTGATTGTATAATTCTGTTTTTCCTAAACCCTTTGCAACAATGGCAATATTATAATCGTTGTACGAATAATCGATTGTACGGTTTCCTGCGCGATCTGTACCGTAAGGAACGTAACCTAATTTCAAGTAATCCATTAAGCCGCCTCTTCCTTCTTTCTCTTCATTTCCTCCTGGCGGAACCGTTGCATCCTTTAGCATCGCTTGAAGTGCTAACTCATAATCGATTCCCTTCAAGTTTTTTACAAAAGCATCAGCTAAAACAACTTCCGCATTAGATCCACCTTGAGTTCTTCCGTTGTCGTTTCCGCTTCTTCCTTCTGGTAGATAACCTTCACGTTTGTAAATATTCAACATCGCATTGATAATATCAACTTTTCGTTTAGAATCTATTAAGGTTATTAGTGGACTTGAAGTTCTGAAAGTGTCCCAAATCGTATAAAAATCATCGTAATACGGTTCGTCATTGGTCCATAATGGATTTTCTCCTGTTCTGTCCACCGGCATAATCATCGTGTGATACAAACCTGTATAAAACATTTTTCTATATTCATCTGAAGTGTCTTTAGAAAGCTGAATTCTCCTTAATAAATTTTCCCATTTGTTTTGTAAGGTCGTCAAAACGGTATTAAAATTCCAATGTGGAATTTCAACTTCGATATTGTTTTTTGCTTTTAATTCACTCAAAAAAGATATTCCGATTTTGACATTCAATTCGTCTTTTCCAGAGTTTCCGAAAGAAACCAAAGCGGCAGTTTTCTTGCCAGAATCAAATTGTGCTTTTTGATTGTTATAAAATTTTCCATCTTTAAAAGTGACATATTTAGCTATTGGCTGATCGAAAACAGCATAAAAATAAACCGTATAAGCACGTCCGTTGTTCCATCCGCCACGGATTCTGCTGTAACCCTGAACTTCGTTATCTGATACAATTTCGATTTGTGAACCTACAAATTGCTGTGCTTCTCTTGCATCTGGAATTTTTTCTTCACCTAAGAAAAATCCGGGATCAATTTTTAATTCTTTTGAAGCATTTTTTGGATACGTAATGCGATAAAAAGATACTTTTTCACCCGTCGTTATTTCTGTTTTAATTTTATTTTCTTTGAAAACAGTTTCATAATAACCCAGTTTTACATTTTCCTCAGCTCTAAATGAAGTCTGATCCATCTTGTCTAAAGCTCCAGAAAATGGCATAATAGAGATGTTTCCATATTTCGGACCTCCGCCTGTTCCACTCACGTGAACTTGGCTGAATCCTGTAACTTCTTTTGGTATTGGTAACCAGCCACTATTCGGACTCGAAGTACAATCGGGACTTGGTTTTACCATTCCGTAAGGACAAGACGGGCCAATAAAAACTCTTCCCACGCCTTCTGAACCGATCATCGGGTCAACATATTGGTGAACGGTTTGGGCATTAATCGCTAATGTAAACAAAAATGATATTCCTAAAAGTATATTTTTACTATATATTTTCATTACTTATTTATTTCTTAAACTTTGAATTTCTTTAGTTTGCCAGAGATTTAAGGGATTAAAGTTATTTAAAAAATAATCCAAGTATTCAGTGGAATCTGTGGCAAAACTTATTTTGACATTTCTAAAATTAACTCTCCGCCATTCGTAATTTCCTCATGCGAAAGTGTAAAATTTTTAACTTCTTCACCATTGAATTTTATGTCTTTTATGTACACATTTGCGGGACTATTATTTGGAGCTTTAATGATTAATGTTTTTCCTGAATAATATTTTGGATTTAAATCTATTGAAATTTTATTGAATATCGGACTTCCAATTTGGTAAACGGCTTCTTTATCTGTTCCCCCGTTCATTTGAAATAATCCCAATTTTAGTAAGACATTCAAACTTCCCATTAATCCCTGATCTTCATCACCATTGTAACCCGTTGCCGGAGATAAACCGCTGAAGGTTTCTTTGACTACATTTCTCGTCCAATATTGACTTAAGTCTGGTCTTCCTAAAACAGTAAAAATATTCGAAGTTTGTATAGAAGGCTGATTTCCAAAATTTATCGGAATTCTACTAGATTCTGGATGTAATTCTGCATCGTGCGATGTACCAGAAGTATATTTCTGATTTTTAGCTGTTTCAAATTGTTCATTTAATTTAGTGACAGCTTTTTCTTTTCCTCCCATTAAATCTGCAAGACCCAAAATATCATGCGGTACAAACCAAGTCGATTGTGCTCCGTTTGATTCTATAAATCCGTTTTCATATTGGTACGGATCATAATTTTCTCTCCATTTTCCTTCTACATTTTTCGGACGCATCCATCCAACAGACTGATCAAAAACATTTTGATAGTTTTTTGATCTTCTCATAAAATAGTTATAATCGTCTTCGTGATGTAGCTTTTTAGCCAATTGTGCCAAAGTCCAATCCTGATACGAATATTCTAAAGTCTGGCTTGCTCCGTCTTCGTGACTTCCAAAATTTCCGTCAGGAAGCGGATACGGTACATATCCTTTTTCTAGATAATATTTTAACCCGCCGCCAATACTGGTTTTGTGTTCGTAGCCGGCTTTTGCCATAATTCCGCCTTCCATGTGCCCTTTTTTGAGCGCGGTATAAATGTCTTCTAAATCTTCTTTTACAATTCCTTTTTGAATGGCGCTTACGATAAATGGCGTTGCCGAAGCTCCTGTCATTACGTACGTATCATTACCGCCCGCAGGCCCACGCGGGATGGATCCGCCGTCTTTGTAATACTGCATTAGTGAATACGCAAATTCTTCCATAATTTCCGGATAAACCAATCCCCAAAGATTATTAATTGTCCATTGTGCACCCCAAAAAGCATCTGAATTATAGTGGTTGAATTTTGGTTTTCCATCTGCGTTTAATGGTAAATGTCCTACCCTGAAGATTTCTCCCGTGTTATCAGGGTAGGATCCATTTGCATCACTGATCTTTTTTCTCCCTTGCAATGCATGCCAAAGATCAGTGTAAAATCTTCTTTGGTCGGTTTCTGTTCCGCCTTCAATTTTTATTCTTCCTAATAAATCATTCCATTCCTTTTTAGAATCTGACACCGTTTTATTGAAATCCCAATTTGTCAATTCGGTTTCCATATTGATGTTTGCATTTTCTATTGAAGTATAGGAAATCGCAACTTTCATTAATAAGACAGGATTTTTTTCATTAGAATGAATCAAATAATTTCCTGTCGCATTGTCTTTTTCTATAGTAGCAATCTTCTGATTGGTTTTAACCTTAAAAAATACCGTTAATGGTTTTGGACGTCTAAAATTAGTACTTAAAACCAAAGATCCTGAAAGTTCATAATCATTGTTCTTTTCTAATTTTCCATTGGTATTTTCGCAGGGACCTAAAATAGTGTTTAGATTAAAAAGTACTGCTTTTTGTGCTTTTGAAGGAAATGTATATTTATGAAAACCAACTCTTGTTGTGCTTGTTAATTCTGTTTGTATTTGATAACGATCTAATTTTAAAGAATGATATCCCGGAGTTATCAATTCAGTTTTATGACTGAATTTAGAATAAAAGTCTTTAAAGATGCTTGCTTTATTTTGAGCCGAAACGGTTACCGGCATTACCGATACGCCGGACAACTGCCATTCGTGAACGTGGCTGAAACCTTTTACGGTATCTGTAGTATATTTATAACCGCCTCCCCAATCGCCTTTAATCTCAGTATCGGGACTTAAATTAACCATTCCAAATGGGCGACTTGCAGATGAAAAGTAGAACCATCTTGAATTTTCAGTGTCCAACAACGGGTAAACCAAATCTGTGATTTGTTTCTTTTTTGAAGAAACTGATTTTTGTGCGTTGCATGACACTAAAAAAATAAGGGTTAAACTTATTACAATACGTCCTATTTTTGAGATTTTATTTAATTCCATGTATATGGGCAATAATAGGTTAAAAAGTTTTTTTGTGTGTTTTCTTAATATTAAATCGAAAGAAAAAACAAAGAATTATCTTGAATTTATTGGTTTTATTCAAGCATCTAAATAAATATGAATGTCACAAAGCTTAATTTTTCAATCATCCGAAACGGCATTTAATTAAGCTTTGTTTCATTCAAAAAAACTAAACTGAACTGATTCTCACGAGCAACTGAAAAAACCAGCTTACTTTTAAAAAAAAGGAGAAGAATTTTGACGCTCTTCTCCTTTTAAAATTAATTACAAATGCGTACTCAACTAAATTCTTATAATTAATATCCAGTGTTCTGTGTAAGAGCTGGATTTAATACCATAGCGTTTGTTGGAATTGGAAACACACGACGATAAACATCTGCATTTGTTTTGTAACCATATGCACTTTCATATTTTCCAAAACGGATCATATCATTTCTATGCCAAGCTTCCCATGCGAACTCACGACTTCTTTCTTTATAAAGTTCTTCTAATGTAATTCCGCTTAAAGCGGCAGAAGTTGTACGGTTAGAACGAACCATGTTTACTAAAATAACAGGTGTTTGTCCTAATGTTGCGCCACCTCCACGAAGAATTGCTTCTGCTTTCATCAAAAGAATATCAGAATATCTTAAGAAAGGAACATCATTCTTCTGATTACGGTTTGTTGATGTATTATCTGGATAGAATTTAATGTTTCTATATCCCATGTTCCAGGCAATTTCATCATTTCCTAAATCAAATAAAGCTACACTTTGACGAGGTACTATATTTGGTGTTAAATTTACCTGATACGTATAACTAGCACCACCATCTGCTCCTGTATAAAATTGATCATAACCTTTTTTAGTCGTGGTAACTGTTACTGGAGTTACACCATCATTCATAAACTGAAGTCCTGTAAGCCATTGTCTGTTACGAATATCATTTGGATCATTAAAGTTTGCATAGAATTCTGGCAAGGTACTTCTAGGTGCACTTGGCGTGAAAGAAAGTCCGAACTTAGTTCTTTCAGAACGAGGTACATCATAACGTGAATGGTACATTTGTCCGTTGTAACCTACTGTAACTGCAGCAGGATCGTAAGGAACAGCAAAGATGAATTCTTTCATTGCCGGTCCGTTGGTTGGATAAAACATTTGCAGGTAAGTCGCTCTTGGCTCAACTGCATATAAGTTTGAATTAATTACCTCATCACAAGCTGCTACAGTTTCGTTGTAACGTGCTGTTCCTGTGTAAATTTCAGCATTCAAATATAACTTAGCCAACATTGCATTAGCCGTTTGTTTATTTGGTCTTCCGTAAGTTGTAACTCCGGCTACCGGATTCAAATTAGGAACTGCACTTTTTAATTCTTTCTCAATAAAATTGAAAACATCTTTTCTTGGTGTTTTGGCATGAGAAGTAAAATCTCCGTACAAAGTATCCAAAGGAACATCTCCATAACTATCCATTAACATGAAATACGAAATAGCACGCATTGTTTTCAATTCAGAAATCAATGTTTTTTTCTCCGCACCTTCTGGCATTGTTTGTCTTAAAATAGAAATAGCCTGATTGCTTGTTCCGATTACTTTAGACGACCAGTCGTAAAGACTTCCAATAATTCCATTGTCAGCATTCCAGTCGTGAAAGTGCATGGCAATATAGTTTCTGTTATCAAACCAGTTTCCTCCTCTTGACGGCAAAATAGCTTCATCTGTAGACAAAGATTGTGACCACCACCAGGCAAATGAAAACTCACCTCTGAAAGCTGCATAAACCGGACCTGTTGTTTGAATATATTGTGTTGAATTCTGAGGGAAAACTTCAGGTGTCAACTGTGTTGTAATAGGCACTTCAAGATCGTCGCAAGACCATACTAAACCAGCCAAAAGAACTGGAAGACCTAAATATTTTAATATCTTTTTCATAATTTTTGCTTTTAATTTTTAGAAGATCACATTTAAACCAAACATATATGTTCTGGTTTTTGGATAGAAGTTATTAGAATCTACTCCTGGAGCTGTTCCTCCTTGTTCAACCTCTGGGTCAATTCCTGAGTATTTAGTAATTACAAATACGTTGTTTATCGTTTGATAAATACGAATATTGTTGATGTACCTTCCTACTTTACCAAAATTGTATCCTAAAGTCATGTTGTCTAATCTTAAATAACTACCGTCTTCTATAAAACGATCGGAGTATCTATAAGAGTTAAGGTCATTTGGTGACTCGTTTCCTGCGTCAACTAAAATATTATTGGTCATTGCTGTACTCGGTCTAAACAAGTCTGCTCGGGTTGCATTGAAAATTTTGTTTCCAAAAACTCCTCTGAAGAAAACACTTAAATCGAATTTTTTGTATTGAAAGTTATTTCCCCATCCTAATAAAAGTTTTGGCTGAGCACTTCCTGCGTAATGATAATCTACTCCATTTAAAGGTGTAGTTGTCAAATTGCCGCTTTTATCATAATACTGAGAAACTCCGTCAGCATTTTTTCCTGCATATTTCAATGTAAAGAATTGTCCTAAAGGTTTTCCTTCCTTAAAGATTTGTAAAGTACTTCCTGTTTGTCCACCTCCGTCAGGCTGAACACGACGAATAGAATCTCCTCCAACAAAGAACGGGCTTGTTAATTTTACAATCTCATTTTTGTTATGGGCTAAGTTTAAGTTTGTAGTCCAGCTGAAATCTGCTGTTTTAACCGGAGTAGTGCTTAAACTAAGTTCGATACCTCTATTAGACATTGTTCCTCCATTTGCTACAATTGAACCTACTGGTACTAATACCGGATTAACATTATAGTTGAAAATCATGTCTGTTGTTTTCTTGTCGTACACGTCGATAGAACCTGTAACTTTTCCTTTCAAAAGAGAGAAATCAAGACCAATGTTTGCCGTAGCTGTTTTTTCCCATTTCAAATCTGGGTTAGAAGCCTGGTTAGGTCCGTAAGCACCAATTTGTTGTCCGTTGTAATAGAATGTTCCTAAACTTCCAGAAATAAATTGTGCTGTGTAAGCATTAAATCCTGAAGAGTTTCCTGTTACACCCCAGCTTCCACGTAGTTTTAAATCACTAACGAAATCCTGACCCTGCATAAAACTTTCTTTGTCAATTCTCCAAGCTCCACCTACAGAAGGGAAATAACCCCATTGATTGTTAGCTCCAAACATAGAACCACCATCTCTTCTGATAGATCCTTGTAAAAGATATTTGTCTTTGTAGTTGTAATTTAAACGTGCAAAATATGCAATCAAACGTGTTTTTTGGTATGCTTTACTATCTCCAAAGTTTACTACATATCCGTTTACAGAAGTATAATTACTTAAAGCAAGGTTATTGTAACCTACATTATCAACTGGAAAGTTTGTTGTTGTAGCCTGGAAACCGTCTCCTAAAGTATTTTCCTGCCAAGAGTAACCTGCAACAGCTTTTACTTTATGAGATCCAAAAGTTCTGTCCCAAGTAAAGAAACTCTCAATAATGTTGTTCGTGTTTTCGTATGCATTTCTTAAAGCAGAACCGTTTACACCAAAATTAACCAATGTTTTTGTTTGAGGTGGATCTGGGTTATTGTAAAAGTTCGCACTATTATATTGTGAATAATAGCTGTCATAAAACTCACCATGAGATGTAGTTAATTTTTGGTGCGCTAAATTCAAGTTATATGTAATTCCAAACGGAAGTTTTACTTCTGCTGTAAGATTACCAACAAGGTTGTTTGTTGTTGTTTCATCTGTTCCGTGTTCAATCAAAGCAACTGGATTGAAATATCCTGGGCTAACAAAATTTTCATAGAAAGATCCGTCTGCATTTCTTACTGGAGAAACCGGAAGATAACTCGCTGCTTGCAAAAGTACTGTGTTACGTTGTGGTACGTTTTGGTAATCTGTTTTTGAATTGGTAACGTTTAAACCGAATTTCACTTTATCATCAAAAGCAAATTGCTCAACAGATAAACGTGCAATAATACGTTTGAAATCACTTTTTAACATTACCCCTTCTCTGTTAAGAGACGTAATACTTGCTGTATAATTTCCGTGATCTCCTCCACCGCTCATAGATAAATTATGACTTGTAGAAACTGCACGATTTGGTCTCATAATTTCTTTTAACCAGTTTGTGTTTGCTCCTTTATCATTCTCAGGTGTAAAGTTCAAATTGTTTTTAACTGTAAAAGCTCTTAACTGATCTGCATTCATCATATCCAGGTTGTTTGAAACTTCTTCAAAACCAACATATCCATTGTATGCAACTTGTGTTCTTCCTTTACTTCCTTTTTTAGTAGTTACCATGATAACTCCGTTTGCAGCACGGTTACCGTAGATTGCCGTTGCAGCAGCATCTTTTAATACATCGATTGTAGCAATATCATCTGGTGAAATAACAGAAATATCTACTCCCGGAATACCATCAATTACGTAAAATGGACCTTGAGAACTGTTTAACGTCGAAACTCCACGTAAAACTACAGAAGCTGTTTTTGTCGGGTCACCACTTGAAGAAATATTCAAACCAGAAACTTTACCTTGTAAAAGTTGTCCAACATCACTAATGGCTCCCTTGTTTAATTCTTCTGCTTTAATTGAAGTTACAGAAGTTGTCAGGTTTTTTCGAGAACCTTTTCCGTATCCCACTACAACAACTTGTTCAAGATTATTTGTAGTAGATTGTAATTTAATTGAATAATTAGATTTTGTTCCATCTAATTTTAAAGTTTGATCATCAAATCCAATATAAGAGATTACTAATACTGAATTTTTATTTGAAACTGAAAATTTAAATTTCCCATCAAAATCTGTCGTTACAGAATTTGTTGTACCCTTTTCGAGTATGTTCGCGGCTGGCAGAGGACTGCCTTTGTCGTCTAAAACTACACCGGACACTTCTGTTTTTTGTGCCCAGGTATTAATTGAGAAGCCAAAGAAGAAGGCTAATAATAAAAGTTTAAGTTTTTCCATTTTGATACTGGTTATTTAGTTAAATAGTATTGCCGAAATTAGTGCTAAAGAAATGTTAACAAATGGACAAGTTATTCATAAACATGGATAATTTCTATAAAGTCAACAACGGCAAGGGTTTTAAAGGTTATTATTAAAAAATTCTATAGTCAAAAACTTATTAATTAATCGATTTCGTAAAATTTTCAGGTCATATATTATGTCGGTTTTTAAAGTTATGGTTAAGTATTAAGTTAAATTTTATTTATATACGTAGTAATTATCAGAGAAGTCGATTTTTAATTCTTTTCTGTCCAATTTATTTCCCAATTTTTAATCAATTCTCTTTCTTTTGTTTCGTCAAATGAAGTATTATTTACGGCTGATTTTTTGAAAGCTTCTAAAAACATTTTCCATCTTGGCCAGTAGAATCCTTTGTACATTCCTTTCCATGATCTTGATGCATAATCATTCAAATGACCTTCTCCTCCCCACAGCGTAATTAATGTTTTAGCATTTTTTGCATACAATTTAGAAACCGCAGGAGAATCTCCATAATCAGCAGCCGATTTTACCCATTGGTCTAAACTATTTAATGGTTGACCAGACATTAAAGCATCAATTTCTAAAACCTGTTTTTCTATCTTTTTAAATAATTGATCTCCTTTTGCAATATCTTTTTTCTGATACGCTTTTACACATGCCATCAAATCTTCATCAATAGTCAAAGAATAATAATGTCTGTAAGCATCGATTAAATCATACTGAATAAAATTGTTCTTATCGTATTTCTTCGCTTCTTTAGTTAAAATGTCCAAAGCTTGTTTTAGTTTTTTCTTGTCTCCAGGATTTCCTTTAAATTCTGTAATTGTCGCTGTCGGACGCTTGAATAACAAATACGCTCCAGCCCTATCATTCCACCAGCGTGTTTCCCAGTATTTTACATTGTAAACAGATTCTAATAATAATTCCCATGCCTGATAAACTGGTTTTGTAGTTGTTCTCTCGTATCTCGCATTTAAATATTTTGTCAACCAATCGCTTACAGGTTGTTCGCCTTTACTCCACGGAAGATCATAAATATATTCATATACAACAGCATTATTATTCAAACCTTCTGGCATTGCACCATAACCGACAACATTTCCTTTTTTTGAATTTTTCAATAAACTGGTCAATTCATTTTTATAGAAATTCAGATCTCCGTAAACAGGATTTGATCCACCATAATTATGTACGTAACCATAAGTCCATTGTTTCCCGTAGAAAGCTTCCTGATTTTCCCAAACTTTATAGCGGTCATTGGCATAATCCTGAACCATCACTTTATCATTTGGAACTTTACTTAAAAATGCACTTGTTGCTTCTTTTGTCCAAAATTCTTTATTGTCACCAAAAAGCCAACCTTGCATTACCCATGTTGCGCCAGGAGCAGCTTCATTTATCGTTTCATAAACGGCACTTCCATAATTAGAAAGTTCTTCATATTTATTATGTTCAGAAACAGGAGGTTCAATTTCATTAAATGAGTCAGCTAAATAGAAATCTGATTTTCCGTAGGTCTTAATGTAAATTTCGATAAAACGTTTTCCTATTTTTTTGAATAACGGATCTTTTGAATCTAAAAGAAAAGTACTGGCAAAACCTCCACCAGACCATGATTTCAGTTCTGTGATTTTGGCTTCTGGATGTTTTTCGGCGAAAGCCTTCGGAACATATCCACTAAAAGCAGGCACAACAGGATGCATGTCTAATGCTCGCATTCTCTCCAGAATTTTCTTCTGTAATGCTTCTTTTTTAACAAACCATTCTTGTGGCAACGGACCTTCAAGACTATTAATATTTCCCATACGCTGCCAAGGCAAAAAAGCCGGACCCGCAAAATGTGATTCTAGTTGTGTATTCGTTAATCCGTACTCTTTCCATAATTCCTGCCACACTGCTTCCTGACCTTCCATTGCTGTTGGAAGATTGATTCCGTGAAAAGCCATCCAGTCTATTTCCTGTTCCCAGCGTTTCCAATCCCACCAAGGAGTAGTGTAACCAAAAGTACAAGCATTTAAATATTCTCTATATTTAAAAGGTGTATTTCCTTTTTTTGAATATTTAGGCCATGTTTTCGGAAGATTAACTTTATTTCCTTCCCAACTTACGATTGCTGCTCCAATATCTCTCAGAAAATTATAAGCTGCATAACAAATTGCGTTATTGTCTGAACCTTTTATTTTTACCAGATTGTCGGTTGTTTCAATTTCAAACCAATTTTTATGTTCGTTTTTATTTTCAATAATAGTTAGTTCAAATTCGTTAGCGCGATTGCCAATCAGTCTTTCCAAAACAGCATGAGCACTTTGTGTTTTCTCATCACTTTTACAGTATCCTTTTATAGTACCGAAAAAGAGCAACGCAAAAACGAGCGCTACTATTTTTAAGGAGCTTTGATTTTTAATGTCAAAATTCATTCTTTTCATATTAACCTATTTAATAAATTATAATCTCTCTAACAAAAAAAGGGAGATTAACCTAGTAATTAATCTCCCCTAACTAATAAAAACTAACAAATATTTACTAATCAAATAACCCTCTGATTTTTTGCTTTAAACCAAACAAAACAAGCATTTAAATCAACAAAAACTCGTGTGGAAGTAATTGGTTTTTGAATTGAAAATAAAATTACTGCCATTACTATTTGTAAAGATGGACAGATTAATCAAAAGAATAGACATTTTCTACATAAGCCATTTATAAAGGTGTTTTTTACACTTTTTCGCTTAAAAATCTATTTTAAATTGTTTTTAGCATCAAATAACATTGCGGTACACAGACAATTTTTTCTTTCTTTACTCATCAAAATGGAACAATTGACGCAGGTTTTACAACTTTCCCAAAAAACTTCATCTTTAGGAAGCTGTGAATACGTTACAGGTTCAAAGCCAAGTTCATGATTCATTTTCATTACCGCCGAACCCGTTGTTAAACTAAATATTTTTGCTTCAGGAAATTTTTGACGACTCAATTCAAAAATCTTTTTTTTTATTCTTTTTGCAAGTCCAGTATGACGAAATTCGGGTGCTACAATTAATCCGGAGTTGGAAACGAAATGACCATCATCCCAAGAGGAAATAAAGGAAAAACCTGCCCACGTTCCATCCAAAGCGAAGGCAATTACAGCTTCTCCATTTTTTATTTTTTCCTTCAATAATTCATTTGAGCGAGCTGAAATTCCGGTACCTCGTGCAATAGCAGATGAAAGCGTAACTTCCGCTATTTCTTTTATCCACGGTATATGGTTATCACTTGTTACTTCAATATAAAAATCTTCCTCGATAGCTGCATTGTGAAGTAATGCATTTTCTTTCTCATCAATTTCAATTTTTAAAATTGGTAGCTTATATTCTAGTGTTCTCATGTTGTTTTTTTATGTGTTTGAAAGTTTTCTAATACTCAATTTAAAGTCCAAAACTCCTAACCACTTAAATACAAACAACTTGATTTAATCTTCAATACTTCGATGCTTATCAAAATGATAATATGCTATCAATTTGGCATAAAAAAAAACTCCTTAAAAATAAGGAGTTTTTCGGCAGCCGGCGAGCGCCTGAACTGAATAGGTAATTAACTAAATCTCTGTCCTGCGGGTCCAGACAAACCTCGCCGACTTCCTTTTTTTCTTAAAAGGTCGCATTTGCTTAACTATGCAGTGACTTTAATAGTTTGACACTATCTTGAGATTCAGTCAAGATGTAAAATTATGAAGTTTGGAAATTCAATTTCTTACAAAATATTCTTTGAAATTTACAGTATTCAAATGTTTGCAGAATTTTTTATGACGTTATTTTCTAGAAATATGATTTTAGTAATCATTCTAAAATTGTAATTTAGAAGATAATTTTTCATTAAAATGTATAAAAAAGCACTTTTTCCTATAGTTGACAATTCGAGAACTCTTTTAATTCTTGGCACTATGCCAGGCGAGCAATCTATTAAAAAACAACAGTATTACGGAAATAATGGAAATCATTTTTGGAAAATTCTTTTCACCATTTTTGAAGAAGAATTCAGCACAGATTATGAGCAGAGAAAACTGCTCCTGCAAAAATATCATATTGCTTTGTGGAATGTTTTAGGAAGCTGTAAAAGAGAAGGAAGCAGTGACGCCAAAATTACAGAAGAAGAAATTAATGATTTTGAAAGTTTTCACAAGCAATATCCTAATATAAAATATGTATTTTTCGAAAGTAAAGCTGCCGAAAAGTATTTTAAAAAGTACGCAAAACCTCAGACAGATATTACGTATACCACGCTCCCATCTACAAGCGGACTCAATGCGAGATTTACACTTGCAGAAAAAACTGAAGAATGGAAAGTTGTACAGAAAATTAGCTCCTTAAAATAATGTAAGTTTGAATGTTCTATACAACTTTCTATCTACTTTTTATTTTAGTTTTTCTTAGTTAAACCCTCATTTGTATCTTTCAAAAACTTGATTAAACCAGTCATGTAAGTACTCTGATCATCGTACATACTCATGTGGCTTCCTTTTTCACAATAAAGATACGTTCCGTTTTTTACCTGAGTTGCAATCCATTTCATGTGTTCAGGATCCATTGTGTCAAATTTTGCCCCAATTGATAATGTTGGAACTGTAAGTTTTGGAAGCTCTTTGGTAACATCCCATTTTTCTAATTTTCCGGACAAACCAAATTCGCTTGGACCTTGCATCGTAACGTATAACGATTGATTAATTTTACTGAATGATCTGTTTACGGGTTCTGGCCAAAGATTAGCATCTAAACGTAAAATATGTTTTGAATAAAAATTAGGTATCAACAACTTCATATATTCCGGATTTTCAAAATCTTTATTTTTTTCGATTTCTCTGATTCTCGCCAAAATCTTCGGATCCATTTGTTTTGCCAATACATCGTCGGCATATTTATCGTACTCTATGGCACTCATCATCATATTAGAAATAATAAGTCCTTTTAGATTTTGCTGGTATTTAATTGCATATTGTGCGGCTAAAATTCCGCCCCAGGAATGACCTAATAAATAAAAATTATCTTTATTCAAATTAAGCGCTTGGCGAACTTGCTCTACTTCTTCTACAAAACGAGGTAAATCCCAAAGGGCAGGATCATTCGGGTTATCAGAATTTCCAGTTCCTAATTGATCGTAGTAAATAAACTCAATTCCTTCTGCAGGTAAAAAACTTTCCATACACTCAAAATATTCATGAGTAGCGCCAGGTCCTCCATTCAAAAGCAATAATTTTATTTTCGGATTATTTCCAATTCGTTTTGTCCAAACCTTAAACTTTCCCTTTGGAGTATTAATTTGTATCACTTTTACGCCACCGGTTTTGATTCCCGAAGTTGTATCCTTTAAATATGCTGAAAGATTTGAAGTTTCTTTTTCTACCTTATTTTTATTGTCACAAGCAATTAAAAACAATGAACTTAAAGCTACTAAAAAGATTTTTTTATGAGTAAACATGAGCATTTGGTTTTAAATTATTACTATTTTTTCCAGTGGTAAGATAGCAATTTTTACTTTGTAATAAATTCTTTGATTACTAACGCCTGAGTGCAGAAATAAAAGAAAAACACTAATGCAATAGCAGAGAGAATAAATGAAGTTTAAAACGATAATTTAATGTTCCTAAATTTAGCCAGCGGATTGCTATTATTGTGATAATTTCTTTGTTAGGATGATGTAGTAATTTACTTTTCTGCGTACAAAATGTATTAAGTCAATAAGTATGAAACAATAGAGTATAATAAAAATAAGGAAGGTGTGTTCCATCTGGAGCAGACCTTCCTTATTTTTAAAATTTCTATGTAGATTCTTAATGCTCTACCAAAACATTCTCTGCTTCTGCATTTGCTTTATTTTTTTTGTTTGTCTGTTTTTCGCGCATCACGCCCCATTTCAGACACGTTGCGCCCCATGAAAATCCTGCTCCAAAAGTGGTAATCAGTACATTTTGACCTTCTTTAAAATCGTCTTTGAAATCCCATAAACATAAAGGCACGGTTGCAGAAGTTGTGTTTCCGTAACGGTCAATATTTACTTTAACTTTTTCAAAATCAATATTTAAGCTTTCGCTCACAGCGGTGATAATTCTCAAATTCGCCTGATGAGGAACAACCCAGTCAATTTCATCTGTCTCTATATCATTTTTTAACAACGCATCTTGAGAAACCTGGCTCATTGCAGAAACTGCTTTTTTAAATACAAAAGCGCCGTCTTGTTTTAAATAATGCGTTCTGTGTAAAAGACTCTGCATAGAAGTTGGATTTCTGGAACCTCCGGCTGGAACTGCCAAAGAAGAAACGCCGCTTCCGTCTGTTTTCAAAATAGTTTTCATTAATCCGTACTCAGATGTTGACTTTTCTAATAAAACAGCTCCTGCTCCATCGCCAAAAAGAATACAAGTATTTCGGTCTTCATAATCTACGATAGAACTCATTTTATCTGCGCCAACGATGATTAACTTACTGTAACGTCCGCTTTCGATCATGTTTGCACCCATTTCAAGCGCATATAAGAATCCACTACAAGCCGCATTCATGTCAATTCCAAAAGCATTTGCTAGTCCGCTTTTATCGCAAACAATACTGGCAGTTGGAGCTAAAATGTGATCTGGAGTTGCTGTCGCTACAAGTAAAGCTTCAATTTCGTTACGATCTACATTATAATTTTCGAAAAGGTTTTCTATTGCAGCTGCGGCAAGATCAGAAGTTGCTGTCTCATCGTCTGCGATTCTGCGTTCTCTGATTCCAGTTCTCTTGATGATCCATTCCTCCGATGTGTCTACAGTTTCTGAAATCTTTTTATTGGTCAGGATTGATGATGGTACGAAACCACCTATTGCTGTAATTACTGCGCTCATTTTGTTTTTGTTTTTGCTTTGCACTCTATCAACCAATGTCTAATTGCTAAAACATAAACAAACCAAAAAGAAGTATAAAAAATTCACTTAAAATAAATTAAAAAATCTGCACAAAGTATTTTCTCGGTATTACTTAGTATAGAATCTTTAATTTATTTTATTTAAAAATTTATAAAATACTATTTGAGTTCGTAGATAATTCACAATTACAGCAACTGCTGTACAGATAAAAAACCTAATTTCTATTAGTTTTATAAAGCGCTACAAAATTAATTTAAAAAAATCTGATTCAGGCAGGTTATTAAAAATAATTAACAAAACTACTAGAATTGTTAAAATATAATTGTGATATCAGGCAACTAACATTCAAAAATTACAGAATCCTTAAAATCAAAAAAAATCTTTTATAATCCATTTGATGCAACTTATTCAAAAAAACCTTTCAATCGTTACATCATTATTTTAAAAATCAAATTAATCTCTAATTATTCGGAAATGCCAACAAAGTAATATCCAAACATTCCGCCGTGATTCTGGTTTTGCTTATATGAAACAAAAAGCCCCAAAAACCCTATTTTTTAGGCACTATAATTAAAAGATCTGTTTCATAATTTTTAATTTCTTTCTTTATTTAGTTTAATTAGAGCATTCGTCCTTACCGTCTTATACAAGTAATTAACATCTTCAAATTCTTTTTCAATATTCGAATTCATTAAAAATCTATTTTATTCTTCTTTTAAATTATCTAGTTTTCGTCAACAGTAAAAAATTCAGTAAATTTCTGGAATCTGAAAAAAATCAAAATTATTATTGAATTTAATTAACATTGCTTTTTAAACTAGAGAATCCAAATCAGACGATTTGGATTCTCTAGTTTTTTACTGTTTTATGACAATATTGCGATACCAAACATTGTCTCCGTGATCTTGCAAACCGATTTTTCCTTTTTTGAAAGTTCCAAATCCTGGCCAGTCTGCAAATTTACTTCCTGCGATTAGTTTTTTGAAATTATCATCCCAGAGAACTGTTTCTACTACTACAACTCCATTTAGAATCAAAGTTAGTTTTCCTTTTTTACTGATAATTTCGGCCGTGTTCCACTCACCAACTTTTTTTACTGGTTCTGATTTGCTTTGAATTAAATCGTATAAATCGCCTGAACGATGTTTTGTTATTTTTCCATCGTGATGACCGTCGTTATCCAACACCTGCATTTCTAAACCGGTACTGTATGTATTAGGATATTTAGGATCTTCATTAATATAAAAGATGATTCCGCTATTTGCATTTGGCGCAACTTTCCAGTCTAATTTTAAATGAAAATTTTCAAATTCAGCATCCGTTACTAAATCACCTCCTTGTCCATTTTTGGCAGCTTCTGGATCAAAATGTAATATACCGTTTTCTACTTTCCAGCCCGCTCCGGCGGAAGTTTTGCCGTAAGAATGCCAACCTTTTGTTGTTTTTCCGTCAAACAAAGGTTTAAAACCTTTTTGTGCCTGAATTTGTGCCAAAGACAAAAGCAATGCAACAATTATAATTTTTTTCATTTTTCTAATTTTTGATTTTATAAATAAACTGAAATTTAATAGCTATTCTAAATTTACTCAAAACATAAAGAATTAAACTTTACATAAAAACACTCCTTATTTTCGAACTATAAATTTATATATGGTCTGAGAAGTAAAAACTTCATTGGGGCGCAAAATCGTATTCGGAAAAGCAGGCGTATTAACAGAATTTGGATAATGCATGGTTTCCAGACAAAATGCACCATTTTTAGTATATGGTATATCGTTGCGTCCTTTCACTTTTTCGCTCAGCCAATTTCCTGAATAAAATACCACACCTGGTTCAGTTGTATAAACTTCTAATTCACGTCCGCTTGAAGGTTCGAAAGCTTTTGCCGCTAAAGCTAATTTACAGGTTTGGTTTCTCAAAACATAGGTTACATCATATCCATTTGTATATTGCTGTACTTTCTCTATATCTTTTCCAATTGTTTTTGGACAAGTAAAATCAAAAGGAGTTTCTTTTACATTCAAAATATTACCGGTTGGTAAACTGCCGTCCTTAAACTCCAAAAACTGATCTGCAAAAACGGTTAACTCTGTATTTAAGGCTTTCTTTTCTTTTCCTCCAGAAAGATTAAAATAAGTATGATTGGTAAGTACAAGCGGTGTTGCTTTATCTGTTGTTGCTTTATAGTCAATAACCAAATCATTATTATTTTTTAGTGTAAAAGTCACAGAAACCGATAAGTTTCCTGGAAAACCTTCTTCGCCATCTGTGCTTAAATACGTCATTTCAATTGCCTTTTCACTCTTTCTGAATACTTCTTTGGCTTTCCAAATACGTTTATCAAAGCCATTTACACCGCCATGAATATCTGAAGAAAGCGTGTATTCTTTTCCATCAATAGTAAATTTTTTATTAGAAATGCGATTGGCAACGCGGCCAACCGTTGATCCCATTAAAGAATTGTCACTACTTGCATATTGAGAAAGCGAATCGAAACCCAAAACAACGCTGCTCATTTTTCCATCTTTATCTGGAGTTACAATATTGGTAATTGCTGCGCCATAAGTTATCAACTGAACCTGCATTCCGGTTTTATTTTGTAAAGTATATTGAAAGACATCTTCACCGTTAACCTGCCCAATCAACTCTTTATAAATAGAAGATTTATTAGCCGAAACTGACTTTTGAGAAAATATATTTTCAGTAATGAAGAATAGCAGTAAAAATGATAAAAATAGATGTAAGTGGAATTTATTCATTCTCTTTAATTTATTGTGTAATACTAAAATTATTTTAATTTCGACAAATCGTATTGTTCTTCAAGATGTGCAAATCGAGCCAAAATTTCCAGCATTCCGCCATGTTCTACTAAATTGTATTCGCCGTTATCTGCTTCAAATAATCCTTTTTTGTTTTTGTTTTCTTTCAATGCATTATCCAGACATTTTTTGAAACCAGAAATATACCTCAAATCTGTTTTAAAAGATGCATATAACCACGCAGTAAAACCGCATTAAACCAATATCCGTCTCTAAATTTTCCGCTTTGATAAAAATACTCCAAAGAACTGTCTGCCATTTTATTTGCCTTTTCAAGATACTTTTTATCGCCTGTTAATTCATATAAATATACACTAGACTGAAGCATTGTTCCTGTATTATACGAGAATATCGCTTCTCCTATACTTCCATCTTTAACTTTAATATTATCATAAAATAAACCTGTTGGAGTCTGCAGTTTTTGAGTTGTCCAATCATAAATTTTTATCGCGTTGTCCAGATATTTTTTGTCTTTTGTCGCTTTATACATTTTTAAGGCAACAATAATTCCTGGGCCGTTTGAACAAGTGTTTTTCGTTTCAAAATCATTTTCTCGCCAGTACAATCCGCCGCCAAGAGCGTTGTCTGAAGCCGTCATCATAAAATCATACATTGACTTTCCTAAATCAAAATACGATTTCTTGCCGGTTCTTTCGTAAATATCCAAAGCCGTTATTCCAATCCATTGATTGTCATCATAATATCGCTGCCCTTTACTCAATTTTACAATATATTCTCCGTAACCTGGTTTAGGCGGTGCAGGATCATAATACGGCTGCATGCTGTTGAAAATGCCATCAACTAAGTTCGCTTTTTTATCTACTTTTTCAATTTCGTTAGAAGCTTCAAACATCGCACAAAGCGCCCACAACCAACTGTATTCCCTTTTATGTCCAAATTTTGTTTCTCTTTTCGCAGGATCTAAGTCAACAAAATAATAACCTGAAGCCTTATCATGAAAGTTATTCTCAATCGCTGCTTTTAGGCTTTCCATTTCTTTTTTATAAAAATCACTTTTAGCATTTTCATTTCTTTTTTTAAATGAAAAACTCGCGAATAATACCATCGCTGCAAAAAGTATTAAAGTGCCTTTTCTTTTATTCATAATCTAAATATTTTTATTTCTTTTATTTTTTTTAATGAAATTAATCTTGTTTGAATACCGTACTCTGAAGTTCTTCTAATGATTTCCCTTTTGTTTCTGGCATCATAAAAATCACGAAAAGTAATTGTAAAACCATCATAATTGTAAAGATTAAAAACACCACTCCTGCCCCAATTGTTGAAAATAAAAACGGAATTGCTGATGGAATTATAGCCGCCAAAACCCAATGCGTCGATGAACCAAATGCCTGACCGCTCGCTCGTAAATGATTCGGAAAAATTTCTGAAATAAAAACCCATATTACAGCGCCTTGTCCAATCGCATGCGAAGCAATAAATAAAAACAAGAAAAGAGGGACTTGTATACCTTGCCATTTTAGAAAGAAAGCAACCGAAACTAATCCCAAAGAAATAATGTAACCTATTGAACCTATATACATTAAAACCTTTCTTCCTAAAACATCAATTAAAAAAACACCAAAAAGCGTAAAGACTAAATTGGTTATTCCAATTCCGACGCTGCTCATTAGTGCTGCGCTTTCTCCTAATCCTGCTTCTGCAAAAATTCTTGGCGCGTAATACAAAAAGGCATTTATTCCAGAAAACTGGTTGAATAAGGCAATTAAAAACGCCAACATTAATGGAAACCGGTATTTTTTTAGAAATATGGTTTCTTTCTTTTCAACTTCATTTTCATTTATTGAAAAATGCATTTCGTGTATCAAATCATCAATTTTTGCACTAGGATCAATTTTCTTTAAAACCAATTCTGCTTCCGAAAATTTAGATTGAGATATAAGCCATCTCGGACTTTCTGGAATCGTAAATACAACAATCGTATAAAAAAATGCTGGAAAAGCCATGATACCAATCATCCAACGCCACGCATTTTCGCCTGCATCTCTCAATAAATAATTGGATAGAAAAGCCATTAAAATTCCCAGAACAATATTAAACTGATACAAGGAAACCAATCTGCCACGATCTTTTGCAGGAGAAATTTCAGAAACATAAGCTGGAGCTGCAATTGTAGAAGCTCCAATTCCTAATCCGCCAAGGAAACGGAAAAAAGCAAAAGTCCACGGATCGTTTGCCAATGATGAACCAATTGCAGAAACCAGAAATAAAATTCCGATCCAAATTAGCGTTTTTTTCCTGCCTAATTTATTTGTCGGAATTCCTCCAAAAATAGCGCCTGCAACGGTTCCCCACAATGCCATTGCCATTACGACAGCACCATGAAAAGCATCTGAAGTATGCCATAATTCCTGAAGTTTTTTGTCTGCTCCCGAAATAACCACGGTATCAAAACCGAATAAAAATCCGGCCAATGCAGCCGTGATTGCCCACAAAAGTATTTTATTCATAATAAGATTTTTAGATTTCTTCTAAAACAGCAGTCCAACCGCCGTTTCGAACCATTTTTATTTCGATAACCGAATTCGAATTCGCTTCAGCACTCTTTTTTCTATAATCCATTGCCTGATAACCGGCGTTGATTCCGTCTTCGAATGAAGTTACTTTATACGATTTTCCGGCTTTTAGAAAATTGAAATTCAGTTTGAATGTTCGTTCTTTTTCAGCATTGTTAGTAATTCCGCCAATAAACCATTTGGAGCCTTTTCTTTTGGCAACAATGGCATATTGGCCTGTTTTTGCTTCTAAAGCAACCGTTTCATCCCAAGTTGTTGGAACAGAAGTGATAAACTCCGTACATTCTTTTTCGCGATAATAAAGTGTCGGATTATCTGCCAGCATTTGCAAACCACTTTCAAAAACCACAAATAAGGCCATTTGATACGCTCTCGTTCCGATACTTGCCGAATTAGGTCTTTCGGATCTGTACACTTCTGGTTGCATGCTAATCATCGCTCCTGGAGTGTAATCCATTGGACCAACGGCATTTCGAATGTATGGAAAATACAAACTGTTGTCTGGTTTACAGCCGTCCATTTGTTCCATTCCTCTAACTCCTTCGTAGGAAATTAAATTAGGATATTTGTATTCTAAACCAGAAGGCTTGAACGCACCATGAAAGTCCACAAATATTTGATTTTTAGCAGCTTCCTTTACTACTTTTTCATAATAATTGACCATTACCTGATCGCTTCGATCCATAAAGTCAATTTTTACTCCAGCGATTCCCCAGTCTTTAAAGGTTTTAAAAAGCTCCATGTTTTTGTCGACCGTTAACCAAGTCAGCCACAAAACGATTCCAACATTTTTTTCTTTTCCGTAGCGAATGAGTTCGTGAACATCAACATCTGGATTTGGCGAATAGGGATCTGTCGTACTTTTCGCCCAACCTTCATCCATAATAATATATTTGATACCAAATTTCGAAGCAAAATCAATGTAGTATTTATAGGTATTTAAATTATAACCCGAAACAAAATTAACGTCTGGACCATAAGGCGTTGCGCCGTTCCACCATTCCCAACTTGCTTGTCCGGGTTTAATCCAGGAAACATCTTTTAACTCGCTTTTTGGAGCTAATTTTAAAGTCATGGTGTTTTCAATCAATTGTTTGTCATTTTTGGTAATGACAAAATAACGCCAAGGAAAATTTCGTGTTCCCGAAGTTTTGGCGATGTAATCTGCTTCTTTTAGAATTTTAAGGCTTCTATCTCCGTCTGGACCAAATTCCAAAGGTGTTTTTGGAAAAGTAGAAACTGCTCCATTTCCCGTTCCTTTTAAAAACATTCCCGAATAATCAGACAAATCCGATTCGCTGATTAATATTTTATATTGTTTTTTCGAATCTACTAAAATCGGAAGCGTCGACATTTTCGCGGAAGCGTTCCATTCACTAGATTTTATATGTGAATATTCTTCTTCGCTAGACGTTTTGAAATTTCCTGTCTGCTGTAAATGGACCAAATAATCTGTTGGGAAATTTATCGCAAATTCTTCATTTAAAACTTCAATTTCTGCTTTTTTAGAAGTGATAAATCGATACGAAATTCCTTCATCAAAAGCTCTAAATTCAACTGCATAATTGCCTTTAAAACTTAGAATTAAATAATTGTATGAATTAGAAACTGTAGAAAATTTTAATGGAATTACAGGTTTTAAAACTTCATTTACTTTTCCTGTTTTATTGTTGATTAATTTCGGATTTACACCTAAAGTTTCATTTTTTAGAAGCAATGCCAAATGATTCTTTTCGGTTAAAATTTCATTTCCCGCCGAAATTGAATAATAGATTTTATCTCCTAAATTGATCGAAACTTTTAATTCGCCATTTGGAGAAACCAATTCAAAATTTGTTTTTTGTGAATAGGAATTACACACTCCAAAAAACAAAAACAGAAATACCAATAATTTTATTTTTTTCATTTAAAATCGTTTTTATATGAATAGCCCATTTGCTGAAATAGAATAAATAAGTTTATTTAGTAAATAAAATCAAATTTGATCTCTTGAAATCTGCATGATCTACGTGAAATACTTTTTACACATAGATTTTTCACGCAGATTTAAAAAGATTATAGCAGATCTAAATCAATTTCATCCAACGAGTTGTTATATTTATTTTGTTTCCAATTGTATTTCGCCACCATTTTTGAATACATCGTGAGAAATGAAATAACTATTGATTTTAGAGCCATTGACTTTAATGGCTTCTAAATTTCTTTTCCCATTGGGATTTCTTAAGGTTACTTTTTTTCCTTGCGGCGTTGTCCACGAAACTTCTTTAAAAATAGGAACAGTTACAATATATTCTGGATCTGCTGGCGATAAAGGATATAATCCTAAAGCTCCGAAAACATACCAAGAAGACATTTCGCCTGCATCGTCCATTCCGCTCATAGCTAATTTTTCGGGACCAATTCCGTACATTGTATCTAAAATTTCATCAATTACTTTTTGCGATTTTTCAGGTTTATTGATGAAATAATACGAAAATGGCGCTTCGTGATCCGGCTGATTTCCGTGACAATATTGTCCGATAAAACCAGAAATATTCCAAGCAATGTAATTTGGATTCCAAGGTTTTGTAAAAAACTCATCCAATTTTGCTTCAAAAGTTTTTTCTCCACCATATAATTTTACCAATCCCGGCATATCATGCGGAACGAAAAACGAAAGCTGCCATGCATTTGCTTCTCTATACATGTATTCGTAATACGGAAATTCTGGATTAAAAGGTGTAACCCATTTCCCATCTGCCAATCTTCCACGCATAAAAGTCGATTCTTTGTCAAAAACACTGGCGTAATTTTTAGAACGTTTTACCAAATCATTATAATGTTCGGTGTCATTCAATTCTTTCGCCAATAATGCAAGTGCATGATCATCATATGCATATTCTAAAGTTTTGGTCACTCCGGCATTGCCTTTTGTTTCTACAACAGGATTTTTAATATCTTGCTCTGGAACGTAACCTTTTTCAATGTATTCTGCAATGTGAGGTCTTGTTCCGCCTTCCTTGTAAGCGTTATTTAATAACAATTCGTAGGCTTTTTTAATGTCATAATTTCGGATTCCACGCAGGTAAGATCCTGCAATAAAAGAGGCCGCGTGATCCCCATGAAAAAATGTCGGAATAAAACCTTTAATTTCTCCTTCATTAATAATCGAACTAATAACATCTGCCGTAACATCTGGTGAAAAAATACTCAATAAAACCAATTTATTTCTGTAATCATCCCATAATGAAGGAAGTGTGTAATAACGATAATTCTCTTTACGCACTTTTCCTGCTTCATCAATAAATTGTCCGTTGACGTCGCTTCTTAAAGCTGGCCATAAAAACGATCTGTACAACATGCTGTAAAACATCACATTTTGCTGCTGTGTTCCACCTTTTACCTGAATTTTAGAAAGTAGTTTTTCCCATTCTGAACTTCCTTCTTCAAAAATTTTAGCGAAAGATTTAGCATCAGCTTCTGCTTTTAGGTTTTCAATAGCATTTTCTACGCTTACAAATGATAAAGCGATTTTAGCGGTAACGGGTTTGTTATCGCCATCTTTGATATTGACCAAAGTATACCCCCCACTTTTTGCCATTTCTTTTGCGTCTAATTTCTCAATTGGACTGCTTAAAGATGCGTAAAAGTATATTTTCTCGCCGCCTGTTCTTTGAAATCCGCTTACGGCATTTGAACCTTCTTGTTTGATTTGCCAATCGTCTACATGATTGTTTGCTTTTCCTAAATCAAAAAGTATTTTTCTTCCCTTATTATTTTTGAAAGTATATTCGTGAATTCCACAATGCAAAGTCGAAGTCAGTTTTACCTGAACATTATAGTCTTTCAAATACACTTCGTAATACGCCGGACTCGCTTTTTCCTGATCGTGACTGAAAGAAGATTTATAAGGAAATGAAGCACCTTCTGAAACGGGCAATAACGGAATATGGCATAAATTCCAGTGTCCTTTATTGGTATGGGTGAAACCTAAAATTTCGGTATCTTCATATTCGTAACCTGCTCCAGATCTGTATTTTGTCATCGGACTTAACTGAACCATGGCGTTTGGAACAGAAGAACCCGGAAAAACCAAGCCTGCCCAAACACGCATGTCTTTTGGAGGAATATAACCAATTATTTTGGTATCTAATAATGGCGCGGTTCCAATAAACGGATTGACCAAAGCTGTATATTTTCCTTTAGAAAGGCCTCCACCTGATTTTTGAGCAATAGTTGTCAGGCTCGCTAAAGACATTGTAAATGTCGCGAGTATTATTTTCTTTCTTAATTTCATAATTTTAAAAAATCAAAATCGGTTACAAGTTATAACTCCAGCAATTTGGGATTGGTTTTATAAGTATCCCACAACAGCTCTCCAAACAAAGTGTTTGTCCAAGCAAACCAAGATCTGGTGAAGTTTTTAGCATCATCTTTATGGAAAGATTCATGCATAAATCCGGTTTCTCCGTGAGAAGCTTTCAACATTCTGATGCAGTTTTTAATTTCATTTGCATCTGAAGTTGTGTATGCTCTCATTACCAACGACATTGGCCAAATCATATCCATTCCAACGTGCGGACCTCCAACTCCTTCTGCCACTTTTCCTTTGAAGAAAAACGGATTGTCTTCTGAAAGCACAAATCTTCTGGTATTTTGATAAATGGGATCTTTTACGTCGATTGCATCCAAATAGGGTAAACTTAACAAACTCGGAACGTTTGAATCATCCATCATTAAATGACCTCCAAATCCGTCTACTTCAAAGGCATAAATATCTCCGTGTTTTGGATGTTTTACGATCGCGTGTTCTTTAATTGCTTTTGAAACTTCATCTGCTAAAGCTCTTAGTTCTTTTGCTGTTAAGCTGTCTTTTTTAATAGTTTCCATCATTTCTGCCGCTTGATTCATACTGGCAACAATGAAGAAATTGGAAGGAATTAAAAAAGAAAAAACAGTTGCATCGTCACTTGGTCTAAAAGCAGAACAAACTAATCCGACAGGTTTTACAGGATATCCATAACCTTTTAACGGTCTTGTATCGGTTGCAAATTGTGTGGTTCTTTGGAAAGTATATGGATTTTTACCATCTTTTTGCTGCTGATCTCTGAACGTCTTTAAAGTCGTTTTAATCGCTTTTACCCAATTTTCATCAAATGGAGAAACGTCTTTGGTGTTTTTCCAATAATTGTAAGCCAAACGAATTGGGTAGCAAAGTGAATCTATTTCGTATTTTCTTTCGTGAACGCCCGGTTTCATATCCGTATGATCGGTTGTCCACTCGCCTTTTTTGTTTGGATCGTTGTAAAATGCATTTGCATACGGATCTTTCAAAATATATTCTGTTTGTCTGTTGATTACTCCGGCTATCAGGTTTTTCAATTTTTCATCTTTACCTGCAAAAGCCATATACGGCCAAACCTGCGCTGAACTATCACGTAACCACATCGCATCGATATCTCCTGTAATTACATACGTATCAGGACGTCCGTTTTTTTGTGAATAGGTTACAGTAGTATCCAATGTGTTTGGGAAACAGTTATTAAACAACCATCCTAACTCTTTATCTTTTACATTTTTTTGAAATTCAGCTATTGTTTTTTCAATAAACTCACTTTCAAAATTTCTTTTGTTTTTAGGAACTCTGACAATTGGAAAATCTTTAACAACAGCTTTTGTTCCTGCCACTATTTCTAAAGGATCGATAAGTGCTAAACTGCTAAATAAAACGGTGTTTTGGATAAATTTTCTTCTTTGCATAATTGTATATTTTTATAATTTTGAAGGCAAGACCTTCACTTATTTCATTTATTCGTTGGATAAAGAATAGGGAACATCTTCTTTATTGATTCCTCTTTTCTTATTTGGTGTCGATGACATATCAAAATCTAACGTTGCACCTTTCATTAATTCAGAATGACTGAGCCAGTTTTTTGCGTACGCTTTTCCATTGACTTTTAAATCTTTAACATATCGATTTTGTTCGCTGTTTGCTGAGGCATTAATGGTAATTGTTTTGCCGTTTTCAAGCTGAATAGTTGCTTTTTTGAACAAAGGCGCACCCAAAACATATTGATCGGAAGCCGGAGTTACGGGATAAAATCCTAAAGAAGAAAAAACATACCAAGCAGAAGTTTGTCCGTTGTCTTCGTCTCCGCAATAACCGTCTGGCGTTGCGTGGTACATTCTGTTCATGGTTTCTCTTACCCAATATTGCGTTTTCCAAGGTTCTCCTCCATAATTATACAAATAAATCATGTGCTGAATCGGCTGATTTCCATGTGCGTATTGGCCCATATTGACAATCTGCATTTCTCTCATTTCATGAATCACTTCTCCGTTAAAATCTTTTGTAGCAAAAACAGGTGGCGAGGAAAAGACTTTATCTAATTGAGAAACAAACACTTCTTTTCCGCCCATTAAATTAACCAAACCTTGTATGTCATGAAAAACAGACCACGAGTAATGCCAGCTGTTTCCTTCTGTAAATCCGTTAAACCACAGAAAAGGATCAAACGGTTCCATAAATTTTCCATCCTTATTTTTTGGACGCATTAAATTGTATTTAGGGTCAAAAAGGTTTTTATAATTTAAACTTCTCTTTTTGTACAAATCAATTTCTGATTGTGGCTTCTTTAACGCCTTCGCTAACTGATAAATGGCAAAATCATCGTACGCATATTCCAACGTTCTGGCAGCACTTTCGTTCACTTCATCATTCGGAACATATCCTAAAGTATTGTAAGAATCAGCTGCCGCACGCCCCACCGCTTTCATCGGACCCGGATTATTGGCACCATGAAGCAATGCTTTGTATAAATTTTCTATATCGTAGCTTTTTACTTTTCCACTTTTCAAATACGCTTCAGAAACTATCGAAGCCGAATTGTTTCCAACCATAATATTTCGCAATCCAGGACTCGACCATTCGGGAAGCCAGCCACTTTCGTTGAATGCATTCGATAAACCTTCCTGCATTTGCGTATTCAATTCTGGATACATCAAATTTAAAAAGGGATATAACGCTCTAAATGTGTCCCAAAAACCAGTATCGACAAACATATAACCCGGCAAAACTTTTCCGTTGTACGGACTGTAATGCAGGACTTTTTTGTTTTGATCATATTCATAAAACTTTCTTGGAAAAAGAAGTGATCTGTACAAAGAAGAATAAAAAGTTCCGAATTGATCAGGAGTTCCTCCATCTACTTTAATTCTTGATAATTCTTTATTCCAAATAGATTTTCCTTTTTCTTTAAGCTGATCAAAAGTATTTGTTCCGATTTCTTTTAAGTTTAATTCTGCCTGCTCATAACTAATAAAAGAAGATGCAACTTGGGCATTTACTATTTCTCCGGTTTTTGTTTTAAACCCAATTACGGCGCCTGCATGGTCTGCTTTCATTTCTAAAGCATTTCCTAAAACATCTCCGTTAAAAGTCGAATTCAATTGAAAATCTTTGTCAAAAAGGATTACAAAATAGTTTTTAAAATTTTCAGGAACGCCTCCGCTATTTTTAGTCGTGTAACCGATAATTTTTCTTTCTGACGGAATAATTTTCACATACGAACCTTTATCGAAAGCATCAATTACGATATACGCTTTGTCCGTTTCAGGAAAAGTAAAACGAAATCTTGCGGCTCTTTCTGTTGGCGTAATTTCGGTTGTAACATTATGATCTGCCAAATAAACGCTGTAATAATAAGGAGTAACTGTTTCTGCTTTATGCGAAAACCAACTTTGTCTTTCTTCTTCTTTGAATTTTAGTTCACCCGTAACCGGCATTATAGAAAACTGACCGTAATCATTCATCCACGGCGAAGGCTGATGCGTTTGCTTGAAACCTTTAATTCGGTTTGATTTATAGGTATACGCCCATCCATCTCCCATTTTTCCCGTTTGTGGTGTCCAGAAATTCATTCCCCAAGGCATGGCAATTGCGGGATAGGTATTTCCGTTTGAAATGCCATAATCTGAATCGGATCCAATTAAAGGATTAACCCAATCGATAGGCTGTTGCGGCGTTATAACTTGCGAATTTTGTGCACTCACAACCGTGAAAGTGAAAAGTGCGAAGACAAGGGCGTTTTTAATTTTTATCACAACTTTAATTATTAATGGAATTAATTACTTCTTTGTTGATTTTATTTACTTCAGAAAAATTCATTTTGTCCACTTTACGATCATACGTCATAAAACCATTTACTTCACCTTCCACGTCTGTTGTCTGCGTATATACCGCTGCTGAGAAACCTGCTTTTGCCTGTTTGATCAGCTGATCTGCGTATTCTTTATATTTGGACGTGGTCTCATCGGTATTTTTAAACTGCGTATACCCCCAGTTTTTATCGGCTTGCCAAAGATGTCCTGTAACCGGAAAACCTATTCCGCCATATTCTCCCAAAACCGTAATTCTTCGGGCATCGTATAATTTCAATTCAGGACCCGGATAATGGTGAATATCCAACATATCTCCCGTTTGAAAGTGATTTCCTCCGCTTGACGAATTTACCAATCGGCTTGGATCATGATTTTTTGTCCATTCTGTAATTTCAACGGTTTTGAATTGTCCCCAAGCTTCGTTGAACGGAACCCAAACCACAATACTTGGATAAGAATACAGATGATCCATAATTTCGCTCCATTCTTTTTTATAAGTTTCCTCAGATTGAGCTGTTCTTTTTAGTTCTGTTCCTTCAAAATATTGATGCATTTGCCAAATCGGACCTTCATCTCCACTCGGCATATCCTGCCAAACCATAATTCCCATTTTATCGCAATGCGTATACCATCTTGCTGGCTCAACTTTAACGTGTTTACGGATCATGTTGAAACCTAATTCTTTAGTTTTAACTAAATCATATTTTAAAGCTTCGTCTGTAGGCGCGGTATACAATCCGTCTGGCCACCAACCCTGATCTAAAGGACCAAATTGAAAACAATCTCTATTATTTAATTGAATTCTCACGATTCCGTTGTTATCTCTTTTTGAAGAAATCTTACGCATCGCAAAGTAACTTTTTACTTCATCAACCGTTTTTCCAGCGTTAATCAACTTCACTTTAACATCATATAAAAATGGCGAATCTGGCGACCACAATTTCGGATTTTTTAAAACAATATCCAAAGATTCTCCTGCTACAGCTTTTTCAGAAGTAATTGTATTTGAACCTTCTAAAACAATTATTTCAACAATATCTCCTTTCGTACTTCCTTCAATTTCTGCTTTTATATTGATTGTATTGCGATCAATATCTGCAGTGGTATGCAAATTAGTAAAATGTTTTCTATTAACAGGCTCTAACCAAACCGTTTGCCAAATTCCCGTTACGGGTGTGTACCAAATGCTTTCTGGATTTTTAACTTGTTTTCCTCTTGGCTGCGTTCCGTCATTTGTTGGGTCCCAAACTTTAACGACTAATTTTTGAGATTTTCCGTTTAAATACGGTGTGATGTTAAAATTAAAAGGAACAAAACCGCCAGTATGCGAACCAATTTTCACATCATTAATATACACTTCGGTTTTCCAATCTACAGCACCAAAATGTAATACAATATCTTTGTTTTTCCATGAATTATCAACGGTAAAATGGGTTTCGTACCAAAGTTCATTTGCTGATCCAACCGTTTTCATTACACCCGAAAGGCTGGATTCTACAGCAAAAGGAACGAGAATTTTTCCGTCATATCCTTTTGGTGCAGTTTGTCCAGCTGGTTGTATTGCGTAATTCCATAAACCGTTAAGATTTTTCCATTGGCTTCTTTCCATTATTGGTCTTGGATATTCTGGAAGTGTATTTTCAGGATCTACTTGTTCTGCCCATTTTGTTTTGATTTTGTCTCCCTGCGGTTTCCACTGCGCTATGCAGTTTAGTCCAAAAAAGAGAAAAAGTATTATGGTGATTTTATTTTTCATTATGATATTTCTTTAGGTTGAGCAGCATAATATAAAACCTGAAGGTCTTTATAACCTTCAGGTGTTACAAAAATTACTAACAAGTACTACTTAAACAAACTACTTAAAATAACCATCTTTATCCAGCTTGGCTGCTGCTTCTATTAACATAACCCCGCTCAATTGGGTTGTTAGATCTGTGTTTGCTCCTGCTGCTGGCGCTACTTTCCAATTGCTTCCAGAAAGCATGGCAGGTCTTAAAATTCCTTTTTTGTAAAAGGTCTGTGCATTAAACTTCAAGAATGTTGCAAATTTTTCTTTATCTGTTGAATTGATTGTCGGATGTTCTGTAAGTTCTACGAAATAACGAATCAAAATACCTTTGAATAATCCGCCATCTCCCTGACCTTCATCCCTTAAAAGTCCTTCAGATAGTAATTTTGGACTTGTTAAAACGGTTCTTCCAGATTTTACAGCGTCGTCAAGATATACCTGATCGTTTGTTGCTTTGTACATTCTTAAACCAGCGCCAATCCAAGTTCCCATATTATAGGTAAAAACCCAGTCTTTGTTGGTTGTAATTACGCCGTTAACTTCAGAAATATTATCCCAAACCGCTCCCGAAACCGGATCAACCAGATTGGCTTTTTGCCAAGCGTAAATTTTCTTAGCCCAATCTAAATCGTCTGCTTTTTTATCAATTTCATACAATCTCATCGCCAGAATTACAGCCGGACCGTTTGAAACTGCATTTTTTTGTCTTGGCGAATCTTGTTTCCAGGTAATTCCGCCTCCAAAAACATCGCTCCAGCTTAGTTTTATTCTGCCCCATAGATAATCAGCCACATCTTTGTATTCCTGATCTTTTGTGGCGTCATAAGCGCGAAGACATGAATTGGCAAGCCAAAGCATATCATCATTAAAAACATTATTATAGGTGTTGTTTCCATTTTTAACTTTGATTCCCTGCACCAAAGCTTTCATTCTGGTTTTGTAATTTTCGTTTCCAGTTCTTAAAAAACCATCTACCAAAACATCTAAAACGTGTGCATTTGGCCAGTAATTGAACGTACTTTTACCGGTGTTGTTTTCTATGAAAGTGCCGTTTGTTCCTAAATACGTATTGTAGGTTGAAGTCTGCAAAGAATCAGCTGTCTGAGCCCACGTATATTTAAATTCCTGTCCGCCAGAACCATTTGGATCGCGCAACGGAATCGCTTCATCATCACAGGAAACTGTCGATAACCCCAATCCTATTACACTTAGTAAAATAATACTATAGCGCATTGAAAATAATTTTTTCATAATATATTCATTTAAAAACGTCTCTTAAAAACCTCTTTCAAGAGACGTTAAGGGTTATTTATAGAACTGTAAAACTGTGTGTGTAAGCAGGTGCAGTGGCACTAAAATTAATTTCTGCATTTACATTTTTGTTGTCTACGGCAGAAGCAAATTTGAAACTGTTGTTCCAGAAATCACTTGACACGGGAACCATATACCAGTATGAAGCCGCTACATTTGCACCGTCAGGTCTGCTGTTGTCTCCGTTTACACTTCCGTACCATTCTTCAGATGTCGTTGCACCATTTACTACTGTAAATTTGAATTTGTAACGCTCATCTCTACCCCAAGATTCTTGTTTGAAACTAATCGCTTTGTTTGCCGCTTTCCAGATTCCACCACCTGCATAAGTGTATTCAAATAAATATTTGCTTTCTGGTGGGAACCATAATTCGATTTTTTTGATTTCTGTCATTTTTGTTGAACCATCACTAAAATCTACTCTGATTTTGTATACTTTGCTTTCTCCTGCGTAAGTGGTTGCTCCGTCCTGTTTTAATTTAGCTGCTTCGATGAAGAAAACTTCCGGAGTTCCATTTTTTCTAGAGATAAATTTGTACGTTCCTGCTTTTAATTTGGTATAAATTTCAAATGTCGTTGCTCCTACTTTTTTAAATGCTTGTGCATCTGCAACCGTTTCTCCGTTTTCAGACGCTGTTCCTGTTATAAACAATTGATCTGGAGTTGGAAAACCGCCTGGTCTTTGTACTTCAATGATACCGGAAACTGTAGATTTTTGAACGTTAATTCCTTTTGATGAATAAACAGTCCATTTTAATTTACCGATAGATTCTGACTGAATTCCAGCCAATGCCGCGATTTTATTCAATTCTGTAAAAGAAAGGTTTAATGTTTTCTGGAATCCGTTTCCATCTGAAGGAATCGTATAAATTGGTTTAGAAAAATCGCCACTTTCTTTATCAAAAACAACATCATATAACACTACTCCATTGTCTTCCGCTTTAGCGCCTTCCCATTCGAAAACTGCAGAACTTTGAGCGCCAAGATCATAAAATTTGTTATTTGCCGGTGAATAAAGTGCATTTACAGTACTCACATTGGTATGACTCATTTCTTCATTATCGCAGCTTACAAGAAATACTGCACATAGTATTAATACCATTTTTGAATAGATATTTTTCATGATTTTATTTATTAGGTTAGTTAGTTTTACCAGTTCGGATTTTGAGATAAATTTTTATTAATCAAACGCTCATCTCTTGGTATTGGCCATAAATAATGTTTAGCCGGATCAAAGGCTCTTAAATTTACTCTCAAGTAACCGTTGTCTACAGAAGACACTCCGAATTTTGCTCCGTGTGCGTAACCATTTAAAACATTTTCTGCGATTTTCCATCTTCTGATATCGAAGATTCTTAAACCTTCCATTCCAAATTCGGTACGACGCTCATTTCTAATTACTTCTCTAAGTCCTGCTTGTCCTAATGCGCTGTTAAAACCTAAAGCTGCTCCATCTGTAAAACCTGCACGACTTCTAACGGCTCTGATGGTCTGGTCCCAAACTGAACTTGTCATTTGGTTCAGTTCGTTTTTCGCTTCAGCGTACATTAATAATATATCTGCATAACGGAATAACATTAAATTTAAACCTGAATTTAAAGATGTTATGTGTTGCGGATCATAATATTTTCTTGTGTAATAACCTGTAGGCGTTGCAGATGAACCTTGTACAAATTCGTCTGTTGGATTTCCTGGTGAAGATCCTGGCTTTATGTAAATTACACGAGATGATCCGTCTCCTTCTTTCCAAACATATTGATCGTAAACTACAGTACCTGTTAATCTCGGATCTCTGTTAATGTAAGGTGTATTTTCATTGTAACCAGAACCAGACTCGTTGATTTTCTTTCCGTTCATCATTAAATAACTGTCTACCAATTCCTGAGTTGGCGCTAAGGCGTTTAATCTTGCTCCGACAGAAAGTGGTGCCATATCAAAAAATTCGCCCCACATTCTAAATTGAGGAACATATTGTAGACTTAAAATATCTTCGCTATTGTATTCATTTTGTGGAAGAAACATTCCTTCATAAGAAGAAAAAAGACCGTATTGACCATAGTTATTTGCTATGAATTGCTCGGTAACCTGAACTACTCCTGCCCAATCGCCTTCGTACAAAAGTACTCTTGCTTTTAATGCTGCTGCGGCACCCACAGTAATTTTACCTCTATCGGCTGCAGCCAATTGTGTATTTTTTGGTAATGCTGGCATAATAGCGTCAAGTTCACTTATAATAAACTGCACTACTTCTGCATGAGGAGTTCTGCTTACCGTTGTAGCTTCTTCTAAAGAGGGATCTTTTTTAAGAAGCGGAATATCTCCAAACCAAGTTGTCAATTGAAAATGCTGAAATGCTCTTATAAAACGAGTTTCTGCTTTCATTCTTGCGATAACTGTCGCGTCTGCATTTGGTACGCGATCAATATTTTCTAAGATCAGGTTACAGGTTTTAATTCCTGCATATCTGTCTTTCCATTCTTCTTTAATTCTTCCTAATGAAGGATCATATAAACCTGCACCGATTGATGCGGCACCAGCGTTATCTCCTCTCCCATTATAAGCATTGTCTGAAAGTGCTTCGTTATAAAAGAAATACTGACTTTTTTGCATTTGCGAATAAGCCGTATTCAGAAAAGTCTGCGCTTTGTCTACACTTGTCCAGTACGTTGTATCTGTAAATTGGTTTTCAGGTACTTGGTCAAGATCTTCACAACTTGTCAATAGTAAAATGGCTACTACTGGTATGAATTTTATTTGTTTAAGTATATTTTTCATTTTATTTCTTTTTTAAAAGCTAACATCAATACCCATTCCGTAATATACCTGTGTTGGATAAGCTCTACCGCTGTTTGCACCGTTAGTAGACATACTGTTATTGAATTCAGAAAGCTCAGGATCAACGAATTTCACTTTTGATAATGTCAGCAAATTTTGCCCTGTCACATAGACGCGGAATTTACTCATTCCTAATTTTTCAGCTGTATCAGGAGATAATGAATATCCTAACTGTACATTTTTAAGTCTAGCATAAGCTCCATCGTATAAATACATATCTGAACCTCTTCTGAAGTTGTTTGTATTAGATTGTGTTCCATTATTTGCCAGACGAGGATATCTCGCATCTGGATTTTGTGGTGACCAATAGTCCAATTGATGCGTATACATCGTCATACCATAATTGTAGTGAAATGGTTCAACAAGTTCCCCTCTAATCATCATGGTTCTTTTTCCAACACCTTGAATGAAAATACTTAAATCGAAGTTTTTGAAGTCCACATTGTAAGTAGCTCCGAAAGTATATCGTGGAAAAGGATTTCCGAAAACGAACTTATCATTGTCATCAATCTTACCATCTTTGTTTACGTCTACATATCTGTTATCTCCCGGCTGAACTGTAATTCCTTCTGGAACTGCTGCGCCTTGAATTTCTTCAACACTTTGAAAGTATCCGTCTCTTTTTAATCCCACATAAGAATTAAAAGGCAATCCTTCGCGAAGAATAACCTGAAGTTCTTCTACTCCAGTTAATCTTTCCTGTCCGCCAAAGTCAAGTACTTTGTTTTTTGAATCTCCAAAATTTACAGTCAAACTCTGGTTAACTGCTTTACCTTTATGGCGGTAGGTTGCTGTTAGTTCCCAACCTCTGTTTCCAACTTTTCCTGAGTTAAAATCTGGAAGATCCGTTCCATAAACTCCAGGAACTTGTGGTGGAACTAAGATATCTGAAGTAACTTTGTCAAAGAAATCAAATGAAAAACTCAACGCACCTTTAAAGAAATCGGCATCAAGACCAACGTTAAAAGTTGCTGCTTTTTCCCATTGAATATCCGGATTTGCAAAGTTATAACCAGTTCCGCTTAACGCGCTATTATTAAATCCGTATGCGTTTTGGAAAGTGAAATAAGTCGTCTGATATTGGTAATTTCCAACATTTTGATTCCCTAAAACTCCATAAGAAGATCTCAATTTAATGTTTCCTACATTATCTCTGTAGCTTTCCATAAAATCCTCTTTTGTCAATCCGTAACCAACAGTAACCGATGGGAAAAATCCCCAACGAACTTCATCTCTAAATTTTGATGAACCGTCATATCTGAAACTAAATTCAGCAAAATATTTGTCTTTATAATCGTAACCTGCGCGACCAAAAAGAGAATTCAGACTACTTTTTGAAGAAGCAGGATTACCGTTTGGATCTGTTCCGTTAGAAGTATAGGAATTTTTTCCAATAACCGTTTCACTTGTCGGAGTTCCTAAATCCGGATCATTAAATTTAGTATACAATGCAGATCTTCTTTCGGTACGATTTTCGTTAGAAACTCCCACTAAAGCACTAACGTTATGATTGCCAAAAGTTTTGGCATATTCTAACATGAATTGTGTATTCAGGTCTAGCGTTTTTTGGTTTTCTTCATTTGTGTCGCGATCTGCTCCGTAAATACCTTGTGGCAGAAAATTTACCTGCTTGGTTCTCGCATACATATTTCCTGACCATGCACGTCCTCCAAAAACACCTTTTACTTTTAAGTCGCTTGTTAATTTATATTCAGCATTGAATGCTCCAAAAATATCATCGTTATCGTATTTTCTAAAACCACCTTTTTCTAAAATTCCTAAAGAGTTAAATTGTTGTAGAACATCATTCGTAAGGAAATTTCCATCTTTATCTTTTTGTGTATAATATAATGGAACCCTGAAAGCATCTACCATTAAAGTACTTGTGCTTGAAGAATGGTCGCTAATTTTTTGTTTTGAATACGCTAATGTAGAAGTCAATTTAAATTTACCATATTCGTTGGTAAGGTTAATTCTGAAATTGTAGCGTTCCATTCCTTTTTTTGGTCCAACGAAATTACTTTCCTGATCCAAATAACCCATTGAAACCAAATAAGTAGAATTTTCGCTGCCTCCAGAAAACGAAAGATTCTGATTTAATTGCAAAGCTGGTTTTACAATTTCTTCTGCAAACCATTCTGTATCACCTTTAGCTTTTAACTCGGCAATTTTTTCTGCTGTAAATACTGCTGTTGATTCACCAGAATTATAAGCCGCTTCGTTTCTCAACATAGCGTTTTCATAACCGTGAACCGGCGCTGTAAAGAATTTTGGCGTATTGAATCCAACCAAACTGCTGTACTGAATAGCCATTGGTTTTCCTTTACTTCCTTTTCTTGTCGTAATCAAAACAACTCCGTTACTTGCTCTTGATCCATAAATGGCAGCACTACCGGCGTCTTTAAGAACAGAAACGCTTTCTATATCTGCCGGATTCAAAGCATTGATATCTCCACCAACAATTCCGTCAATAACAATAAGCGGACTGTTATTTCCTAAAGTACTGACACCTCTAATGTTAATGTTTAATCCGGCACCAGGCTCAGAATTTGTTTGTTGAATGGTTAAACTTGGCGCTTTTCCTTGTAAAGCTAAAGTAGTATTAACATTTGGTCTTCCGTTGAAAGCTTCATTATTAACCTGATCAATGGCTCCAACAACTTTCTTTCTTTTTTGAGTTCCATAGCCCACGACAACAACTTCATCTAAAGCTGATACATCTAAGTCCATGGTCACATTAATAACACTTTTATTATCCACCTTTACGTCTACAGATTTGTATCCAATCATAGAAAATCGCAAAGTCGTACTACCATTTTTTAATGCAATAGTATAGCGACCGTCAAAATCTGCATTAACTGCATTTCTTGGATCACTTACATCTAAAACAGTAGCTCCCGGAAGAGACAAGTTGTCTGAGAGAGAAGTTATAACCCCGGAAACCTGAGTTTTTTGATTCTGCGCGGCAACATGGTTATACCCGCAGAAAAGCAAAGCAATTGTTAGAAAAAAATGCACACGGAGCATCCTTTTCATTCTGCATTTCGAATGTTTCATCATGAAATATTTTGGTTAGTTAGCAATAATTGAGTCAATAATAAAAATGAAAGAGGTTTGGAGAGGAACCTTCTTAAATAGTAAAATAGTGTAGAAAGTTTTTGGTTTGATTAAAAGTTCCGGCAATTCTTAATCGTAAAAAACTAAAAAATCTATAATAACTTATTAACTCTTAGCAAACATACTAAAACGTTTTAGTAAAAAAAAATATTTTTTATTAAATATAATTATACTGTTAATTTTTGAATATATTCTCTTAATTTAGCTTTTATTATAGAAATATATCAAAATTTACGAACGAAAACGTTGTAAAACAAATATAAAATCAAAGGTTTAAATTAAAGTTAAAATGGATATTTGGAGGATTACAAGAATTTAACACATAAAAAACGACTAAAGTCAGAAAACCGAGGATGGATAACTTCTTTTGAGCGACGAATGAAGGAAATATAGTTTTGGAAAGAGGAAAGATGAAAGAGGAAAGAGGAAAGAGGAAAGAGGAAAGAGGAAAGAGGAAAGAGGAAAGAGGAAAGATGTAAGAGGAAAGATGATAGAAAAAAGATCTATATTAAATAGGAGTAAAAATCAAGAAAAAAAAATAAATAGCAGTATATATAATTCAAAAAAAAGCGATGTTTATTTCTGAATTCAGAACATAAAAAAACCTGAAATTAATCAGGTTTTAAAATTTATTTCTGTTTCGCTATGGAGGATTCCCGAATAATTAATTCTGTTTTTAAAACAATTTTCTGATGCGTTTCGGCAACATCTTTTTTCTTTAAGAGTGGCAACATCACTTCCATCAATTTAGTACAGATTTCTACTAAAGGCTGGGCGACCGATGTAATGGTGGGATCGTAAATCTTAAACATATCATTATCATCGAATGCAATTAATCCTAAATCTTTGATTAAGTTTTGATTGGTTTCTTTTAAAACTTCTAATCCGCTTTGTGCAAGATAGTTGGTCGAGAAAAAAACTGCATCTAATTCTTTAGTCTGGTCGAAAAACTTCTTTATGTATTCTTTACTTTTTCCTTTGATAATTTCATTAAATGGAATCTGAAGCACGTGGGGTACCAAACCATTGACTTTTACTGCTTTTTCATATCCGTGCAAACGCCCGTACATCTGACTTTGATCTGAAGCGGTACTAACAAAACAAATGTTTTTAAAATTATTATCGATTAAATGCTGAGTGGCGTCAAAAGAAGCTTGTTCGTTATCGATCACAACGCTGTTGCAATCTAATCCCTCATAAAATCGGTCTAATAAAATAACCGGAATATTATCTTGTATCAGATTTTCAATCGTTTCCTTTATTCCCGGAGAAGGAACAATAATGAATCCGTCAACTTGTCGAAAATTAAACAATGTAATTAATTCGTTGGCTTTTTCGTCATCATTTTCATTGCTGCAGAAAATAACTTTATATCCCTTTTCATAAGCAATATCCTCAAAAATACGAGCCAATTGGGAGAAGAAATTATTCGAAATATCTTCAACCATAAAAACCAGCAATTTAGATTTTCCGGTTCTAAGACTTTGAGCAATCTGATTTGGTCTGTAGTTAATGAGCTTTGCGTAATCTAAAACCTTTTTTGTCAACTCTTTAGAAATATGCTTCTCTTTCGCTTTACCATTCAATACAAAAGAAACTGTTGTAACAGATATCTTTAATTCATCAGCAATATTTCTAATAGAAACAGGTTTTTTCTTCATTTTTTTAGATTCTTTTTTTTATTTTAAATCCACAATTTTGTTCAAATATAGTAAAAGATATTACTTAATTAAAAGTATGGAAGTTCAGTCTTGATTCGTTCCCAGAAAACCTCATTGTACAAATAGCTTGATCCTAGAATACTGGTTTGCTCTGTATTTTCTACAATAGCAATTTTTAAATCTATATTTTTCTGGTTTAAGTTCTCTTGTACTTTAGATAAAAACAAGCGATGTGATTTGGCAATATTTCCTCCGATAATCAGCAAATCTGCTTCAAAATCTTGAATGAAAGGAGCTAAAAATTCAGTTAGATTATTGGCAAAATCTTCAAATATTTTAGTGGTTGAAAAGCTTTCAATTGTCGCAATTTCTTTTACTCCATCTGTCAACTTTTCTCCTGTACTATTTTCATATTCATTTAAAAACCATCTCGTCGAAAAATAACTATCTGCAATACCATCTTTAAAAGTTTTATCCCAAAGACATCCGTTGTGTGGAATGTTGTCTCCTTGCGTAATGGGCAATTTATCATCTAAAAAAGCTGCGCCAAAACCCGTTCCCAGCGTAATTGCAATCGCTTTTTGACCTTGTATAGAATTTCCGTTAAGGCAGCCCCCTACTCCAAAACAACTCGCATCGTTGAGAAATCTAAAGCTTACATTTTTGGTACTTAAACATTTTATAAGTTCTTCTGAAACAGACACATTGTATAAAGATTCATATTTGTCGTTTCCTTCAAACATGGCAATTCCAGATTCATATTGAAAAGGTCCAGGCATCGAAAAAGCAATTCCGATTTTATCTTTTGAAGAATATCCAGTAGTTTCTCTAACGGCATCAATGGTTTGGTTGATAATTTCTGCCCATTTTTTTATAATCACTTCTTTTGAAGCTTTACTATTTACAGGTCCGCTAAAATAGGTTTGAGGAATTATGACAAAGTCGTTACTATCTATGGCAGCGCTGCTAATGTGGCTTCCGCCGATATCTACCCCTATTGTTATTGACATTTCTTATTCATTTTAATATTTTTATAATCAATTCGACTTCTGTTTTTTGCTAGTATTCTTTTTTTGACAAATGCCATTTCAAACCTAAAAAGAAAGTTTTTTGGCTTTTGATACTTTATTGTCAAAAAACAATACTATTTCCCTGAGCGTATATTCTCTTCAATTTTAAATCACTTTTATATAGAAAAAATTTCTTTGTGATTTAATCTTATCCTGTAAACTTTAAAATTTGTAACGGTAAATTGAAATAAAAAGACATTTTTAAATTATATGCTTTTATCTTAATAAAACAAGAATATCATTAAATAGCAACGCATTATTTTTTTAATTACTAATTTTAGTTTTAAATTTCATTTAAATCCGAAATGTTGGCAGATACATTGACAAATATACTAAAACGTTTTAGTATACCAAATAAAGTATATTTTTTTTTCAATATAGAGGTAACTACTTTTTTGCAAAGCAAGTGTAGGTTTTTAATTTGCAGAATTGTAAACAAAAAAGGATGAGCAAATCGCTCATCCTTTTCAACCACTCTAAAAAAACTCAAACTATATCGACGGAAACAAACTGGTTTTGGCCATTTTCTCCGACGAAAATTCAACAGAAAGTCCTTCTCCATAACTTTCCTGAAAATATTCTAAACGAATTGGAAGTAATCCTTTCTTTAAGGTTATTTCAGATTTTTTTTCATCAAAACCATGCAATCCGTCATTGTCGATAAGTAATTTGTTATCGATGTAAAGTTTACTACCGTCGTCTGAAGCTATATAAAAAGTATATTTTCCATCTTCCGGAATATTTATAAATCCGTTGTACACCAGACCGTAATTATTAGAATCGTGTTTAATTTTATTCAAATCAAAATCTGGGGCAAATCCTTTGTCAATTGGAGTTAATTTATTGAAGTCCGGAATCTTACTCCATTTCCCTTTAAATAAACTATAATTTAATCCTGTTTTTTTATTGTAAAATATCTTTGAAACCACAGAACTAGTAGAACCTTCTCCTGCCGGAACTGCAATCGCATTTACACGGGCTGGAACCGAAACTTCAAAAGCTTTTGTATACAATTGTGAATTTCGAGTTGGAACGGAACCGTCTGTTGTATAATAGATTTTATCTGCTCCTTTTGGAATGAATGCCACTTTTGCTTTTGTATCTGTTTCTTCTGAAGCATTATCAAACTCAGGTCTTTCGGCAATTTTACCATAGATTTTTAGGAAATCATAATAGGGTTTGTATGCTTTGTTTGTTTCGCTAATTCCTTGAATGGTCAACAAAGCGCTATTCCAACGAGAAGAAAATCCGTCAAGTTGTTTTTTGATATCGCTGATGTTGTATTCTATATTTTGACCGAATTGAGAAAGCGACATGATTTCAAACGGACTGTATAATCCGTCATTCCAATCGTTTAACAAACGGAAAGCCTCGAAACTTTTCATGTATTTAATTTGTCCCTTTTTCCCTGAAAGCAATTGCTGATCGTAATCTGGAAATTGAACCTCAACGGCAATTTTTGAATTTGTTGGAGCTTCATCTAAATAGATTCTTGTTTCAAGATTATCTCCTTTGTACGTCCAGCTTCCTGTTTTGTCTTCTTCACTGTACGGAATATTTTTTCCATTTACTGAAACAGCAGTTGGCGGAAATGAACATGGAAAACGAAGTTCGTAACCTCTTGAAGTCAGCATTCCCGAGAATGAACCTTCTACTGGCGAAATCACAACATTAGTTTTATTTCCGGTTTGTTCTGAAGTTATTGGCGTGTACGTAAAAGCATTTTTCTTGAAATTATTGTTGTTTCCTTCATCTTCATACAATTTCAATGCTCCTTTTTTTCCTGGATAAAAAGCAAGAATTAGCGGATTTAATGGTTTTTCATCTGTTCTTTCTACTTTTTCCTGCATCGGAATAATGGCGCCTTCTTTTACAAAAACCGGAATATCAGCCAAAGTAAAAGGCATGGTTACTTTTTTGCCCCCCTGAATTATACTTCCAGTACTGCACTCGTACCATTTTCCTTCCGGAAGCCAAGTTTCCTGCATTAAAAATACATTTCCTTTTTCGATTGGTTTTGTGATCGGATTTACAATCATATCGCGTCCGAACATATATTCATTTGCAATCGAATACGAATTTTCGTCTTTTGGATAATCGTAATACATTGGATGCACTGTAGAAACTCCCGTCTCATAAGTATTTCGGGCTTCATTATATAAATACGGAACTAATGCATAGCGCAATTGATACGCTTCTCTCATAATTAGGAAATTATCCAGCGGATAAGCCCAAATACGTCTTTCGTGTTGCGGCGCTGCGGTTGCATGCGTTCTAAAAATCGGACTAAAAACACCCCACTGAATCCATCTTGTATACAATTCTGGTGTTCCTGCATCGCCCTGATGTCCGCCAATATCATGACTCCAGTAACCAAAACCTACGTTGGCTGCTGTTGACGTAAAATATGGCTGATAATTTAACGATTCCCAAGAGACGTGCGTGTCGCCAGAAAATCCGATTTGGTATCTGTGATTTCCTAGTCCGCCCCAACGATGGAAAATTAATGGACGTACTTTATTCTGACGTTCCATGTCGCTGTAATGTACGTAATTCAAATAAATCGTCGGGTTAACGCCTGGAATCTTGGTATTTCCCCATTGTTGCCAATCGAGCCACCAGAAATCTACTCCCATTTTTTCATTGGGATGCAAAACCAGATTCATATAATTAGTCGCGAACTTTTTATCGGTAATATCAAAAGGAACATATTTATTTGATGCTGGATCTACTCCCATCGCTTTTGCCATTTCTGGATAAACTTCTTCAAAAGGCTGAATTCCTGAAGCTGGATGCAAATTCAGACAGGTTTTAAGATGTTGTTCGTTGGTCCATTTTAGAAATTTTTCAGGAGATGGAAATAAGTTTTTATTCCATGTAAATCCCGTCCAGCCCGAATCTTCTCCGGCTTGATCTCTTTGTCTTTGTCCATTTTTGAAAAATTCCGGTAACGATTTCACATGCCAGTCCATATCAATTACAAATACATCTAGCGGAACATCGTGCATTCTAAATTCGCCTACAAGATCACGAAATTCAGTATCAGAATATTCTCTGTAGCGCGACCACCAAGCACCAAACGCAAAACGTGGCGGCATGGCAATTTTTCCTGCAACATCGGTATAATCTTTTAAAGCTGCTTTGTAATCAGAATCATATGCAAAAAGATATAAATCCTGAGGCTTTTCTCCTGGACGCGCCATCACCCACGGCCACTCTGAATTATCAAAAAGTGGGCGTTCGCTATCGTCTATTAAATACCACCCGTCACGAGAAATAATTCCTTTTTCTAGTTCTTTAGCACGACCATCAACACCATCTAAAGTACGTGTTGTTCCTAATAGATTTTTAGTATTGGCTAAACCTGGTTTCCATGTTGTAGGTTTTCCATTCACAGTAAAATCAACACTTAAATTTTTGTCGTTAAAATTGCCTGAACCTGTTTTGTATTTCAGTTTTACAACATCAGTTACAATTTGAAGTACGCCATTGCTTTCTTTTTTTGTAAAGGACGGAACGGGAAGATTTCTGTTCACGAAAGTAAGCGAAGCATTGTCTGTAAATTTTCCATCTGAACTCCATTCCATTCGAATTACACGCGGAGACAGTACAGTAAATCTAGCATTTCCCGAAACGATAACTGCTTTCGGATTTGCTTCTGGTTTGTATTCCTGAGCTGCCACAATCGCCGATGCAAGACTAAAAATTGCAACTAAAAATTGTTTTGTTTTCATATTTTATTTTAAAATTAATCTTAAATAAATACTTCAAATCAGCATATAAAACTATCACTTTTACAAGATGATCTGAAGTATTTATTATTTATTCTGCTTTTATTTTTTAATGAATTGTTTGGTAATCTTGTTTCCATCTTTTTCGAAAACAGCCAAATAAATTCCCGTTGTTAAACTGGAAACATCCAAACTATATTCTTTAATTACCTGATTTACAACTAAACTTCCACTCTGGTTGAAGATTAAAATCTGAGTGCCCTTCAAATCTGAATTAAAAAAGAGCGTGTTTTTTACCGGATTTGGGTAAATGCTTATTCCTTTTAAGGCTTCATCTTTTACTTGAGATTCAGCAACTTTAGCTGTTCCTAAAGTGTTAGTTAACTTTACTAAATCTAATTTCCAGCGTTGGGCATCATTTCCGTTGTCGGTCCATTGATGTACATTGGTTCCGGGTTCGGCCAGATTGTTTACAACATCCAAACATAAATTGGTATTCTTATGTGTCAGTTTAAAATAACCGTCACTCATCAATTCGATTTTCCAACGTTGTGCATCTGTTCCTAAATCGTTCCACTGTTGCACATTTGCTCCGGGCTGACTGCTGTTATTATCGACATCCAAAACCTGAGTAGTTCCTCTGTGGGTTAATTTATAAAATCCATCCGATTCTTTGGTGATAATCCAGCGTTGTGCGTCGGTTTCATTTTTTGTATGTTGCTGTACATTGGCACCTTGCTGTATGCTTCCATCTTTTACATCCAAACTTTGATTGGTCCCTTTGTGTGTTAAACGGTAAATTCCTCCGGAAACAATGGGAACTTCAATCAAATCCATTTTCCATCTTTGAGCATCAGTTCCCAGATCTGACCATTGCTGAACGTTTGCCCCAGACTGATTGCTATTGTTATCGACATCCAAAACCTGAGTGGTTCCTTTGTGTGTGAGTTTGCAATATCCGTCAGACATTAGTTCGATTTTCCAACGTTGTGCATCGCTGTTATTGTCTGTTGCTTGTTGCACGTTTGCTCCTTGCACACTGCTGTTTTGATTAACATCTAAACATTGATTTGTTCCTTTGTGCGTTAATTTATAGAAACCATCCGCTTCAAGCGTAACTATCCAGCGCTGCGCATCATTTCCATTATCTGCACTTTGCTGAACGTTTGTTCCAGACTGACTTGAATTATTAAATACATCGAGACATTGTGTTGTTCCTTTGTGGGTTAATTTATAGATTCCGCCAGAGACAATGCTTTGCGTCGGACAAGATTGATCTGGAACTCTGGCTGGCACACCATAATTGGTCATATTAATGGGTTCGATCAAATCGTTTGAATTGAAATACATTCTGTCAATGGCAATTTTTCTATCACCCGAAGTTCCGTTTTCATAGCGGTGATAAATGATATAATATTCATCACAATTTCCCATTTTCAAAATGCCATGATGTCCTGGGCCTTTGTCTTCAGCATTTGAACTTAAGACTTTTCCTCTGTACGTCCAAGGTCCCATTGGCGAGTTTGAAGTCGAATATTGCACATTATAGGTATCATTAAACCAAGCACCGTTGGAATACATCATATAGTAAATTCCTTTTCGTTTTACCATATAGGGTCCTTCTGTATAATTTTGAGGCGTAATATCTGTTGGACCAGTTGCCAGAGAAATCATATCGGCGTTTAGTTTTCGAACGACCATTCTACTTTTTCCAGAACCTCCATAATAAATATAAGCCTGTCCGTCGTCATCAACAAAAACATTGGCATCGATGATATCATCAGTATAAGGATCTGTGCCAATAAGCGGCGCTCCGATATCTGTAAAAGGTCCGATTGGAGTATTTCCTACCGCTACACCAATTTTGGTTTCGGCTGTGTAATAGAAATAATATTTATTGTTTCGAAAAACTACCGCTGGTGCCCAACCGTTATATTGTGACCAGGGACTGTCTGGAAAAAGATCAAAAATAAGTCCTTCGTCTATCCAATTGGTTAAATTCGTGGACGAATAGGCATGAAATTGTGTGCCGTAAATCGCGGTGGTATAAATATAATATTTGTTATTAAAATAATGAATTTCGGGATCTGCGCCCGTGAATAACGGATTGCCACTCGTTTGTGCTTTTATTGAATTAGCAGAAGCTAAAAACAAGAAAAATAATACCAAACACCATCTTACTTGAGCAGTAAAACCGCAGCTTTTTATTTTAAATTGTATCATAACTTTTCTTTTTATAAAACATTCTAAAAACTTAATTTTCTCTTTTTAAAATGAAAAGAATTCAAGACTTTCCAATTCTGTTGATTGAAAAGTCTTGTCTTCTTCATTTTTAAATAATTACAGTTTTTTAATGACGATTGTCATTTTCGCAGGATTAACTGTTAGTTCGTACTGTCCTGCCGTTTCAATAATCCATTTGTTATCTGGCTGACCGTTTGGCATCAACGACATGGTTTTAATATCATTGGCATCACCTTTTAATACGGTACCTCCAACAATAGGCATTAAGAATCTACCACCCCAATTTCCTAAGTCTAGAGCAAGTTTAAATTCTCCGGGATCAAATTGTCCTTTAAAAGTAAATACTTCAGGATTTTTAGCATCCCAAACCATTGGTCTTGCTTTTCCAATATCCCATCCAATTCCATTTATGGCGTTTCCTACCATGTACACATTTTCGTAAGGAACGTAGCCAAAAGCATAAATTCCCTGATCGATATCTAAATAAAATGAATGACGGCCTGCTTCTGCAACTTTAAAGACATTATCATCTGATTTTGGAGTTGTGGTGTTGTAGACAATTTTGTTTCCTGCAATAGGGTCGTAAGAAGGCAATTCGCTTCCTGCTTTTTCGATAACTTTGAATGAACCGACCGAAAAATCTCCTATGAAATTATAAATCGTTCTTTCTGTTTTTTCAGGCAGACTTTTTCCAGCATTATAATCCCAACCGCCGCTGACTGCATCTCCCACCATAAACAATGGCAGTGGTCCAGGACTATAACTCGTAACCGCAAAACTAGAAGTAGAAACTTCTGGCAATTGAAATTGTTTACTGTTATTTACCTGAGCGATAATCTGAACTTCTAGATTGGTAATTACTCCGCCCGGACGTTTGAAGTTCTTCAATAATATAGAATTCAATTGTGCCGTGGTATACGACTTAGTAAAAACTCCTTCTGGCAATTCTTCTGTAATGGTCGTACTGGTTCCCGGCGCGGCACCTTCACCAAAATTATTTCCGACGATATCCATACGGAAAAAGTATGTTAATGTAGTTCCTTCTCCTCTGTCATTTCCTTTGGTCCAAGTAAAAGTGATCGCATTTGCACTTTCATTTTCTTTTGTCAAAATCACCTCTTTGCTAGAAAGCGTTAACGTCATCGGATTAGGGAAATTAGGTTCTTTCAACCAGCCTTCATTTTCGAGTCCGTTGTCTGTACAAGCGACTAAAACCAAACTCATTATTAGAAATGAGATAATATTTTTTATATTTTTCATTTTGTTCTGATTTTTAGTTATTTGTCCCAGAAAGGTGCTTGGACTAAATTTGGATTTTTCTCAATTTCTGCCAGATATATCGGAAACCAATAGAAAGATTTTCTATATACTCTGGTTTGATAAGCTGTTCTTTTATAAAATTCAGCTGCAGTTTTTCCGTTGAAATTCATTCCATAAAAAGAACCGTTCAACACTGTTTCTGCCAGTTTCCATCTTCTTAAATCGTGGTAACGAATTCCTTCTGTACAAAGTTCAACTCGTCTTTCCATTCTAATAACTTTTCTCAGGCTTTCCTGATCATTATCAACATGGATATTTTGCGCGTCTGTAGCTCCGACAGTATAGGTTCTAACGCCTGCTCTTTCTCTGATTCTGTTCAAATAAAGTAATATTTCAGGGTTCGAAGGGTCAATTTCATTCAATGCTTCTGCATAATTTAAATAGGCTTCTCCTAGTCGGTATAAAATTCCGTGACGTGGCGCAAAATAACCGATAGTCGGATTTCTTGTCGGATCTGTTCTTTTTCTCGCTAAATACCCATTCTGAGGCGCATCGTGCGTATTGTTATTGTCTCTTGCACCATTAAAAAATTCTAACTTTCTACCTTTGTCTTTTCCTGCATTGTCTCCATCTGTATACCATGCATTGTTAAAATTTACAGCTAAGTAAAATCTTGGCTCGCGGTTACAGTACATATTATACGTTCCTGCCACGGTTACCAATCCCGGACTTTTTACTTCATTAAACTTCGTTACGCCGTTGGTCCAGAATCCGTCATTAACAGAATATCCTCCTTCTATGTATCCTGAATTTGGATCTGTTATCGGAAGTCCGTTTGCTGTAAAGAAAGCATCAACCAAAGATTGGGTTACGCCATATCCTCCTGCTCCACCTGCTCCGCCTGGTGCTGTATGTCTGTCATATTCGCCAGATTCTACATTAACTCGTGCAAATAAAACTTCTGTATTTCCTTTACTGGTTTCTACCAGATGTAAATTTTGACAAGATAAAAATGGATCGATTTTTCCTGCTGAATTCATTTCTGTATACAATTTGTGTCCAGCCGCTTCAGCACTGTTAATTAAATCTTTACTTGCATCTGCTGCAATTCTCCATTTATTGGCATCATACGAAGAATTAAATAATGCCTTTCCGTCTCTAGTAGTATGATTAGAATACTCTGAATTGCCATTTACCAGTGGACTAGCTGCAAAAAGTAACATTCTTGCTCTTACCGCTTTACACATAATCGAAGTGGCGCGACCAAACTTTCTTCCATCTGAATAAGATGCAGGTAAAATCGTTTCTACTTCTCTTAATTCTTTATCAATCCAAGTTACAATTTCATCATAAGGAGTCTGCCCCACTTGTAAATCTGAAAGATTGTAATCTACCGGCGTAATTTCATCTGGACTAAAAGGAATTGGTCCGTAAGTATTCAATAACAAAGAATAGTAATATGCTTTTAAAAAACGACATTCTGCAATCATTAAACGAACCTCGTCTGCATTTAAATTCTGACTTGGCAATGGTTTAATATTTTTGATCAGAATATTACATTCTCTAATTCTTTGCGGAAGATTATTCCAATAACCCGGCGTCCATTGCGAACCCACAGACCAGTCTCCTAAAATAAAAGGAATTACTTGCCAGTCATATTGACGCCATCTTTCTGAAGGAGTCATGTCATCTCCAAAAATTTCCCATCCTAAACTGCGTGTGTATCCCCAAGTTGGATCTGGAATTCTGGAATAGCAGGAAGCCAGCCAGTTTTCGGCTTTTGTTTTACTTTCAAAAACTCCATCCAAAGTAAGTTCTGTATCACTTTCTTTATCCAGATAATCAGAACACGATGTCGATAGTAATAATCCTAAACAAAGGAAAATTGTTCTAATATATATTTTTTTCATTTTAATTGATTTTTAAATTATAGTCCAATAGATAATCCGAAAAGGACTGATTTTGTTGATGGATATTTCAACCCATTTCCGGTATCCAATTCCGGATCCCATAGTTTGAAATTAGAAACATACCAAAGGTTATTTCCGCTGACGTAAATTCTTAGTCCCTGCAAATACACTCTTTCTGCTGCTGCTTTACTTAAAGAATATCCAACTTCCATTGTTTTCAAACGACCAAAACTCATGTCTTTTTTCCACCATGTAGAAGCCACTGCATTATTGGCATTTGGTCCATAACTCAATCTTGGCCAAAACACATCCTGACTTGGATTCTCTTCTGTCCAACGATCTTCATAATTGGAATAAATGTTTCCTAGAGTTCCTGTACCACTTCCCGGAATAAAATTAGAACCTCCAATCATTCTTTCTGATTTACCAACTCCTTGAAAGAAAAAGCTAAAATCGAATTGTTTGTATTTTAAAGTACTTCCAAAACCGTACACAATTTGAGGATCTGTAGTTCCTCCGATAAATCCTTCGTCCAGACCACTAATGATTCCGTCGCCATTTCTATCTACATATTTAATATCTCCTGGTCTTAAAGAAGTTCCAAATGTTGGTACCGGCAATCCTGCTGCAAGTACACCTGGTGAAGCAAAATCTTCATCTGTATACAATCCTTTTGCGATATAACCCCATAAAGTATTGTTTTGAATGCCTGTTCCAGAACGATATGTTCCTTTTACAGCTTCTGCTTCGTCTCTTTCTGTCACTTTGTTTTCTACGTAAGTAAAATTGAAACGCCAGCTCATAAAGAAATCTGATGTGATTTGTTTATTAAAATTAAACCCAATTTCAAGACCTTTATTTTCCATTTTTCCGAAATTGGCCCAAGGCGCATTGATAAATCCTGCCTGAGTTGGAACCGTATTTCTTTCTACAAAAATGTCTTTTCTTTTTTCCTGAAAGATATCTACTGTCAAATCCATCATATTGAATAATCCTAATTCGATACCAATATCTGTTTTAGCCACTTTTTCCCATGTCAGATCGTTTACTCCGATTTGACCTTCTTCAATTCCTTCAAATTTTACACCTTGTCCTGTTCCGAACCAGTAATCAGAATTGTTGTTGTCACTAATGGTCGTTAGGTAAGCAAATCTTCTATTTCCCCCAATATTATCATTTCCTACCAATCCATAAGAACCACGAATTTTTAGTTTATTGAAAACATCTTTGTAAGGCTCCATGAATTTTTCTTCGGTAACAATCCACCCCATTGCTACAGAAGGAAAAAATCCGTAACGGTTTCCTTTTGCAAAGTTTTCAGATCCATTGTAACCGAAATTAAATTCTCCCACATATTTTCTATCAAAAGTATAAGATGTTCTACCAGCTAAACCTTGATGTTTAAAAGCCTGAGGTGCAGTTCCGTCATTATAACTATCCTGATTGTATAGTAAAAGTCCGCTTAAATCATGTTTTCCAAAAGCGCGGTTGTATGTAGTATTGGCCTCCAGATAAATACGTCTGTTTCCAAATGCTGCTTCGGTTCTATATCCTAAGTATTCCTGACCATAAGCCTGAACGGTTCCGTGAATCAAACTTCCATCTAAATCTCTTTGTGTTGCCACATTATAATAATCAGGAGATTTTCCGCGAACAATTCTATTTTCTGAATAAGAATCAAATGAATAAGTGAATTTTGCTTTCAATCCCGGAGTAATTCCTTTTAAATCCTGTTCTAATGAAACCAGACTTTCGATTTTACTTCCTCCTTGCTTGTAATATCCTTGTTGTGTACCAACAGCCCACGGATTTTCGCGAGCAAATACTCTTGGAATCTTTCCATCAGAATAAATGGCAGGATGCACAAAAGGAGTAGTTTCAAATGCTGTTCCGAATAAAAAATCAGTACTCGCATTTCCTTTATTTATATTTTGAAGAAAACCTCCAATATTTACTCTCAATAAAGTTGTTTTAGAAACGTTTACATCGACATTTGTACGCACATTGGCTCTGTTTAATCGAGTTTCAGAATCGTAAGTTTGATTCGGATCTGCTGCCAAAATACCATTTTCGCTGTAGTAAGATGCTGTTAAAGCGTATCGCAAAATTTCTGATCCTCCGGCAACATTTAAATTGGATCTTGACGTAAAAGCAAATTTCTTAGTTATGGCATCAATCCAGTTTACGTCTGGATATAAATCAGGATCATAATTGCTTGCTGTTCTGGAAATTCTATCATCTGAAAACAATTGTGGTCTTCCTTGTTCGGAAGCTAATTGATTTAACAAAGTCATATAAGGAGCAGCTCTAATAAATTCTGGTAATTTGGTTGGTTCCTGAATCGAATATTCTGTTCTCACCTGAATTGTTGGCGTACCTACAAAACCTCTTTTGGTATTGATTAAGATTACTCCGTTTGCTCCTCTTACTCCATAAACAGCACTTGCCGCCGCATCTTTCAAAACAGAAAAAGATTCAATTTCTGAAGGATCAAGATCGTTTAAGTTTCTTTCGATTCCGTCTACCAGTACAAGCGGATTTGTACTTCCTTTAAAGGTAGAAATTCCACGAATCTTAATATCTGATTGATCGTAACCCGGCTCTCCAGATCTTTGAACCGCCATAATACCCGTAACCTGACCCGCAAGATTGTTTCCTAAAGTACGGGCAGTTCCTACTTGCAAGAGCGAAGGTTTAATCGTAGCAATTGCGCCTACAACCGATGCTTTTTTCTGAGTTCCGTAACCCACGACAACAACGGCCTGAAGATCGCTCGTTTCGTCCTGAAGCGTTATACTAAGTTTTTTAGCGTTATTTACAGGTGCTTCTACCTCTTTCATTCCGATGTACTTAAAAACAAGTATGGCCTGCGGAGAAGATACTGTAATGGTAAAACTTCCATCAAAGTCTGTCGAAACCGCATTTTTTGTTCCTTTTTCGATTACGGTAGCACTTGGTAACGAGATTCCTTTTGAATCGACAACAGTTCCTGTTATTTTTACAGGATCTTTTGCATTGCCTGTTTGGGCGTGAGTCGTGCCAGCACAGAGCATTAGAAAAAATAAGCAAATCAATCCAATTTCATTAAGCTTTAATTTACTCCAGGTAAATAAGCCCAAATGACTGGATGACATTTTACACGTCGTTTTAATTTTCATTTTGGTTTACTTTTTGGTTTGGTTATTAGTTAGTTTTTAAATAAAAATATCTTTTAAAGAAGTCACTTTGCATTCGTTAAATAATACGGATTCGCTTGAGGTAAGAATCGCATTACTTTTAAGACATCGTGAAAATTGCTATCTTTTTTTGCGGATACAATAATTTATTTCTTAAAATATTCTTTTTATTTCTTGACCAAATTAGCGTAATGATAACGTTATTTTAATCCCATTTTGTTTCAAAATTGTGTTCAAATGATTCATACACCACCCGAAAACACTGGATGTAAGCAATATGCATCAAATTGTAGGGAAAATGAGAGTCAAAGTAAAATGTTGTTTTTTACAACTTAATATTCTCTATAATTTTAAAAGATTACTGGTGAATGAATATCCATTTTGAACACCGTTTTTTTATACTGTTTTATTAATCTGTAAAAAGGAAAAAATTAGTATTTAAAAATAGGAGTCTATTTTTTGAGATTTCTTATTAATTGAACTTTGTATTTTATTAATCCTGATTTTAAAGCATCTAATTTCATTAAAGAAAAAAAGAATTAGATGAGATGAATTCACAAAAAAAATGGACTACTTTCGAAGTTTTAGAAAGCAATCCATTTCATTATAACGTTCTACAACTATAACTTTTACTATCGAATCAATTGTGCTTTTACGCCTTCGTTGGTAATTGTAATTGGTTTTATCAATCCGTTCTCATCAAAATGCATTTCTTCAATACAAGTTTCTCTAGAGTTTGCGTGAGTTTCTGTAAGAGGTCTTCGGTGGTAAACAATATAATACTTTTCAGAATTTGGTATTTTTATTATCGAATGATGTCCGGCGCCAACAGCAATTTTAGGATCTTGCTCTAAGATTTTTCCAATTCTTTTAAAAGGTCCCATCGGAGAATCTGCAATAGCATAAGCCACACAATAATCAGGTCCTGTCCAGCCGCCTTCTGACCACATAAAGTAATATTTGTAGTTTTTAATGAACATGAAAGGTCCTTCAACATAATTTTCTGGAGTAATTTCTTTGAACACCGTTTTGTCTTCAAAAGGAATAAATCCGGTGAAATCTGGCTTTAATTTGGCGATATTACAATGTCTCCATCCTCCATAAATTAAATAACATTGTCCGTCTTTGTCCCGAAATACAAATTGATCTATGGGTTGAGCGCCATTATAAAATTTATCTACTAATGGTTTTCCGAGATAATCTTTGTACGGACCTTCAGGTTTCGAAGCAACGGCAACACCAATTCCGCCCTTTTCATTGTCATTCTGAATGTCGTTTGCGCCAAAAAACAGAAAGTATTTATTTTTTTGTTTAATGATGGATGGCGCCCAAATCGCTTTTTTCGCCCATTTAACCGCTGAAGTATCTAAAATCCTTTCATGTTTTGTCCAATGCACCAAGTCTTTAGAAGAAAAAGCATCAAAGAAAACCTGTTTTTCATAGGGAGCAGAAAAAGTCGGATAAACCCAATACGTTTTATCAAAAATAATCGCTTCTGGATCTGCGTACCAACCTTTAAAAATCGGGTTATTATTTTGTGTCTGATTACTATCTGACTTTTGTGCAATTGTTTTTGAAAACGAAATAATCAGAAGAACATATAAAATCTTTTTCATAAGAATCAAATTAATTAGACCATTTTTGTGAAGGTTCTGCAGCAACTTTCATTTTTAAATTCCCACCTTTTTTGATGGTTGCTAATTCAATAGAAAGTTTCTTTACATCGGTATCATTTAATTTTACTTCTTGAAGATAAACATTCGTTTTAGAATTGTTTTTGACCTCAATCACAAAAGTTGATTTATCAGATTGTTTAATAGTAACTTTGTCAAACAACGGACTTCCAATTTGAAACGACGGATTAATATCGGTCAATCCTTTTACATCAAATAATCCGATGGAAGACATTACATACCAAGATCCCAATTGTCCCTGATCTTCATCTTGTCCGTAACCATAACCGTGAATTCCTTCTGTTCCATAAAATTCGTCGCAAATGGCATGCACCCATTTTTGCGTTAGATACGGTTTTCCAGAGAAATTAAAAAGCCATGAAATATGTAAATTCGGCTGATTTCCATGATTGTAAAATCCTGATAATCCAGCAAAAGCGTCAATTTTTTTGCCACCTCCAAAAACATTTTCCTGCGATTTTGTAAAAATTTCATTCAGACGTTCGTTAAAAGTATCTTTTCCTAAAGTAGCCACCAATTCTGGTACATTATGCGGAACATAGAAAGTATATTGCCACGCATTTCCTTCCTGAAATCCGCGCCAAGGCTCAGACGGATTAAAGTTTTGGATAAATTTCCCGTTAGCATATTTTGGTCTGATAAAACCCGTTTCTTTATCATAAATTAATTTCCAACCGTCTGCCAATTTAATTAGTTTTTCATAATCTTTTGTTTTGCCTAAAGCTTTTGCAAATTGTGCCACGGCATAAGCGCTATAAGAATATTCTAAAGTGTGAGAAGCAGAAAATCCAGAACCTTCACCATTCGTTTTAAAATCCATATTATCTAAAAACGGAGAATAACCCAATGCTACAAATTGCTTTACATCCATTTTTCCTGCGCCTTCAATTCTGTCTTTCCATTCTAACTCATTTTTTAAAGCCGCTTCATAACCTTTCTCTACATCAAAATTTCGAATTCCGGAGTTATAGGCAGATGCAATGGCAAGTCCGGTAAAGTTGGTACCGACTCCCGAAACGTATTTACTGTTGGCAATACCGTCGCCAAGCCAACCCGCATCTTTGTAAACCAACAATTGTCCCTGAACCCAGTCTGCATAATATTCAGGATAAGCCAATGCCCAAACTTGCGTCAGATTCCAAAAACCTCCCCAAATAGCGTCAGTATTATAATAATTGTGTTGAGGTTTTCCTTTTCCGTCAAGCGGAATTTGACCTACTTTACCATTATTCATTGGATATGCTCCGTTGACATCACTTCCTAAGCCACGACCTAATAACGCGTGATACAAACCCGTGTAAAATTTAATTTTATCATTTTCATTTTTACCTTCAACCGTAATTCTTCCCAAATAATCATTCCAAACGGTTTGATTTTGTTTTTTGGCTGCATCAAAATTTAGATTCTTAGCTTCAGTTTCCAGATTCAATCTTGCATTGGCAATGGAGGTGTACGATAATCCGATTTTAACGGTAATCTTTTCATTTTCCTTTGTATCAAAAGTGAAATAAACACCTGCTCCTTCTCCACCAATTTCTTTAGCTCCTTCTTTTGTTTCTTTTTTATTGAATACTCCAGAACTCGTCGGTTTCTTATCTAAAACAGCAGAAAAATACATCGCCACTTCCGCACCTGTCTGATATTTTTTCACATATTCGGGAATTGTAATCACGTAACCTTCAATTCTTCCGTCTTTTGTTATTGTAACTTTTGAATCTTTTACAGCGCCGCTTTCTCCTTGTCTGTTTCCGATATCAAAAATTACATTCGATTGTGAAGATTTCGGAAAAGTATAGCGTTGAAAACCGACCCTTTTTGTTGCTGTTAATTCTGCTTTAACTTTATAATCTTTCAATAAAACGGAATAATATCCTGAAGTTGCATATTCGTCTTTTCTATCAAATCGTGATCTGTAACCTTCATCTGGATTCTCAAGACTTCCGGGAATGGTTTGTAATTTCCCAACCGAAGGTGCCAATACAATTCCTCCAACCTGAAATTCATGCAAACACGCGAAACCTTCAATTGAAGTATCTCTATCATCATAACCTGTGGCTTCCCAACCATCTTTATTACCTAAATGTCCATTTGTGGACGGACCTAATTTTGCTAATCCGAAAGGCATAGAGGCAGGCGTATAAAAGAACCAACGGCTGTGCGCAGTTCCAATATTCGGGTTAACATAATCGGATAACTTTTTCCCCGTTTGCTGACTCAAAGCTGAATTCCCAATCAAAGAAATAACCGTTAAAAAACAGTATTTTACTAGTATCTTTTTCATAATCAAATTATTTTAATGAGATTGTAATTCCGTCTTTTAGAGTTCCAGAATTGGTGTAAGTTTTTCCATCAAGTAAAAGACTTACATTGATTTTTTGAATATCTGCATTGATGTTTCTTTTCCCTTCTACTTTAGCAACTTTCACAACAACTTTATCGTTCTTTTTTTCAGCAGAAAAAGTAATTAAAGCATAATCTCCTTTTTCAAAACCAAATCCGTCTCCTGAGTCTAAGTATAATTCTCCTTTTGCTGTATTTTTTTCGTTAAGGCAAACAAAAAGGCTTAACGGATCAAAAGAATTTTCTCCCGCATTTTGAATTACTTTTCCGGCTGGAACAATAGAACCGCCTTTCAGACTCAATTTTGCCTGATATTTATCTTGTTTTTCTCCTTCAATCAAATTTAATTCTTGCCAAATTCCGCTTGGAAGAATCGGATTTTTCGCGAAAGCTGGAACAACTAAAAGATTTTCTCCCAATAAAAAAGCTTGTTCCTCAGTTCTTAAACGTGCGTCTTTACTATCAGCAAAAAATACTGGAGCCATTACAGGAAGTCCAGTTTTAGAAGACTCATAAAAAAGTGTGTAAAAATAAGGCAGCAAACGGTAACGACGTTCTAAAGCAATGCGCGATGTTTTTTCAATTTCTGGTCCGTAAGCCCAAGGTTCTTTATCGTTTGTTCCTGCGCAGGCGTGTCCGCGGGCGAACGGCATAAAAGCTCCAAAACTAATCCAGTTTGCCCATAAATCTCCAGAAGTATTTTCTAAGAAACCACCAATATCGGGTCCGTTAAAAGGCTGGCCAGATAATCCTAAAGTAAGCGACATTGGGACAGAAAGTTTCATATGATCATTTGACGCTAAATTATCTCCCGTCCAGGTTGCTGCATAGCGTTGTCCTCCCAACAAATTAGATCTTGTAAGAAGAAATGGTCTTTTTTCTGGATTTGTTTTTAAAATTCCGTTGTACGATGCCTCAACCATTAATCGGCCGTACGCATTGTGATATAATAAATGCGAACCTTGAGGTAAATTTCCACCGCCTTTGTGTGGCGTATCGTAAGGCATTGTACCTAAACGTTTATCTTCTGGAAAATCATTGTCGTTTACCGCAGGTTCGTTCATATCGTTCCAAACGCCGTCAATTCCTGTGTTTAAGAAATCTTTGTAAAGTCCACTCCACCAATTTCTCGTTTTTGGAGAAGTAAAGTCAGGAAAAGCGCAATCTCCCGGCCAAACTTTTCCGTGATATTCTTCTCCGTTGTTTTTCATAACCCAAACATTCTCTTTCGAACCCGATTGATAAACGCTGTAATCTTTATCTACTTTTACCCCGGGATCGATCATGTATACGGCGTGAAAACCCTTACTGTGCAAATTATCATTCAACCTTTTCGGATTGGAGAATCGGATGCTGTCAAAAGTAAATACTCTGTAACCCTGCATATAATCAATATCCATCCAGATGACATCGCACGGAATTTTCTTTTCTCTAAAAGTATCTGCAATTTCCATAACGCGTTTTTCACTGTCATAAGAAAATCGACATTGATGATAACCTAATGTCCAACGTGCTGGCAATTTTATCGTTCCTGTAAGTTCAGAAAGTCCTTTTATCACTTCTTGCGGAGATGCTCTGTCAATTATGTAAACTCTAAATAAAGAGCCTTCAGAATTGTATACAATTTTATCAGAATCGGTAATTAATTCTGCTTTCCAGGTACTGTCGAAAATGATTCCGAAAGCAGAACCGTCTTCGCGAACGCCCATTACCCACGGATGCGTTTGGTACAATCTTTTTCCGCCTTCAACGCTGTAAGCGCCAGTATCAGTATTCCATAATTTTATCGATTGACCGTTTCTTAAAAGCGGGCCTGTAACTTCTCCTCCTCCGTAAAGGCTAATATTTCCTTTTAAATTTAAAACGGCTGATGCTTTATTATTTTTAAATGAAAATTCAGGTTTTAAACTCCAGTTTGCAGGAACTTTTCCTTTTGATTTTGGTTCCGATGTAAGAATTAAGGAAGGCGTTTTATTTTGATCAAAGCCTTTCGGAATAAATTCTACAATTCTGTTTCCAACCAAAGAAGTTTTTTGCAAGGCAACTTCCTGAGCATTGGAAATAGTTATAGAAAATGAAAAAAAGGCAACGGAAAATAATGTGGTTTTAAAATTCATGGTGGTTAGTTAGTAAATTGAAATGTTAGTAAACTATTATAAATCAACATTAACAAATCTACTAAAACGTTTTAGTATAATAATGAAAATGTTGATTTATTTTTTGCTTTTTACTTTGAAAGTAATTTTAAATGGATGGAATATTCAATGGAATTCCCGCTGCTTCTGGGTTTCCGATTACCGGATTTCCTTTTTTATCCCATTGTAATTTTTGCATTCTTGGAGATCGTTTGAAGCCACAACCTTCACCCGGATTCGAATTGGCGTGATATAAAATCCAATCTTCTTTTCCGTTTGGTGATTTAAAAAACGAATTATGTCCAGGAGCAAATACTTTATTTTTATCCGATTGCTGTAAAATCGGCTGATCTGATTTTACCCAAGCTGAAGCATCCAACAAATTGTCTTTTCCTGTAAAAGTCAACAATCCTAAACTATAATTATCTGTCCAACATCCGCTTGCCGAAAAAACAATAAATATTTTTCCGTTGCGCGATAAAAATTGCGGACCTTCATTAACATTTACCTGTGGTGGATTTACATCATCATGCAATGATCCAAATAATTCCCAAGGTTTTGTGGGACTTGAAATTCGAACTCTGTCTCCGTCAATTTGCGTCGGACTTTTCATTTTGGCAATATAAATATTCTGCTGTCCGTTGGTATCTCCTTCCCAACCCGACCAAATCATATACAATTGTTTTTTATGTGTGAAAATATTTCCGTCAATTGCCCATTTATCGGTTTTCGCCGCAAGTTTTCCTTTAAAAATCCACTCACCTTTCATAGGATCTTTTGAAGCATTTTCTAAAACATACATTCTGTGCGTATCGTTTGAACCGTTATCAGCTGCAAAATACGCATACCATTTTCCATCAATAAAATGAAACTCCGGTGCCCAGATTTCAGCACTATAATCTGTATTTTTTGGTGCAATCCAGATTGTTTTCTTTTCTGCATTCTTTAAATCTGCCAAATTTTTGGTTTTAAAAAGTACCAAACGATCCTGCATGGTATGTGTGTAGTAATAATAACCATTATGAAAAGTACTAAACGGATCGGGTCCGTAATCTAAAATGGGGTTGGTAAATGTTTTTTGTGCGAATAAAATAGTGCTTCCGGCAAAAAATAAGATCGTAATTAGTAGTTGTTTTAATGCGTAATTTTTTCTGTTCATAAATAAATCTTGAAGGTTTTTGTATTATGTTTTGGTCAATAAAATTTATAAATCTTTACCTATCCTTTTCACCAAAACAGTTTTGCACGAGCTTATTTCTCTAGTCTTCAATCCATCTTGCCAAGCAGCTTGAGCTGAATCTGAACGAATGGTATTGTAATTATTTGAACTTCCAAACAGCTGATTAAAATCTTTATATCTATCCAATGACACATACGCAAATACTGCGTTAGAACGACTTCCATTGGGACCCACTGCTTTCAGTAAACTCCAACTCCCTACTCTTCCTTCATCAACTCTATTTTGCCATTCAGGTTTAAAAATTTTCATTTCTGCATTCTCATATTTTTCATAATTATCCGGAGTAACATTCATCAAATTAATTCCCATCAAAGTGCCTGGAGACAATGTAAATTTCCCTTTTGTCTCATCAATTTGCTCTAAATAAAGTGTTTCTGCTAACTCTCTATTTTTAAGCGATTGATTTCTCTTTATTATTAAATCTTGATCAGAGATTTCAGGAAATGCATTTTTGGCTACCTCTAAAAAACTTTTTCCAGCGCCATTCTCGAACATTTTTCCTGCGTCATTAAAAACCTGAATTGTCACGTATTGATAGCCGGGATTATCATCACTTGGCTCCAAACGCCAGAGTTGCCATTCTACCATTTCTCCGTTTTTAATACGTTGATCATGAATCTTTTGCCAAAAATTTTCTGTTTCGAGGTAAGCAGTTTCTTGAGCTGGAGTAACTTTCATAAATTCAAATAATAAATATTTTTTCTTTTGAGAAATCACACTCTGGGCAACTAAAATAAATGCAGCGATCAAAATTATTTTTTTCATGATTTTAATATTTAAGGTTATTAATTAGTAAGCAATCATAGCATTCTGGGTAACCTAAGCATAAGCGAATTCAATAAGATGAGATTAGACAAAAAAAATCAACTACTTTATCGAGACTGAAAATAACTTTTAAAAATTTCATTTTGTATTTTTAAAAATATAAGTAATATTGTAATCGCTGTAATAGCTCTTATTTTGAATTCTAACAAAACAATTTTATAATTTTTCAACAATAAGATAATTTATCTATTAAAAAATTATCATTTTAATTGTCGACCAAAATAGAATAATGATGAAGTAATTTTAATCTCATTTTGTATCACAATTGTGTTCAAATGGTTCAAATTATCTTTTGGAAGTATCGGAAACACAGCTTTAAACCAAATTGTATGCGCGTGACACAAGTTGCAATACTATTTTTATATAAATTTTATTAAAACCTTTATATGCAAAGATTTTTCAAAAAGGGGACAATGTTTTGTCTTTTGTTTTTGTCTGCTACCCTTTTTAGTCAGGAATATTATTTCAAACATTATAAGGTTGAAAGTGGTATGTCTAATAATACCGTTTTGGCTTCGCTTCAGGATAAAGATGGCTTTTTATGGTTTGGTACAAAAGACGGTTTAAATCGTTTTGACGGTTATCATTTTAAAACTTTTAGAAGTGGAAAAGATCCCAAAACTTCGTTGGGAATAAATTACATTCAATCACTTCATGAATTCAAAAATTATATTTGGGTAGGAACCGATAAGGGCTTATATTCTTATGATAAAAAATTAGAGAAATTTAGTTTCATAAACGAAGCGATTAACAATCGAATCAATGACATTGACAACGATTTGAAAAACAATTTATGGTTTATTTCTATCGGAACATTAATAAAATATAATGTGGACACAAAAGAGACCCGAATGTTTGATGGGAGAAATTCTTTCTACGCGACTTCAATCGCCGTTGATTCTAAAGGTATAGTTTGGGTTTCTTCTTATGATGATTTGTATCGCTATTCTGAAGCTACTCAAAGTTTCGATAAAATTACGGTTCAAATGCCTAATAGCACTTTTTCGATTTCCTCGATTTATGCTTTAGATGCGAATTCTATTTTAATAGGAACGCGCGACCATGGAATTTATAAATATGATGTCGCAAGCGGAAAAACAACGCCATTTATGAACGGATCTGAAAAACCGGTTTTTGTGCGTCAATTTAAAAGAAATAAAAATGACTTATGGATTGCCAGCGAATCCGGCGCTTATATTTATAATTTACAAACGAAATCTGTTCGCAATTTGCGCAAAAGTGCGAGTGATCCTTATGCCATTTCAGACAATGCAGCGTATTGTATTACGATTGACAAAGAAAATGGCGTCTGGATCGGAACTTATTTTGGAGGCGTAAATTATCACCAGAAACAATATGATCAGTTTAAGAAATATTTTCCGCGAAAAAGTGAAAATGCGATTGTTGGAAGTGCCGTTCGGGAAATTCATAAAGACGACAAAGGAAATCTTTGGATTGGAAGTGAAGATGCGGGAATTAATAAATTCAATTTACAAACCCGAAAATTTACTAATTATCAGCCAAACGGAACGAAATCAGGACTTTCTTTCTATAATATTCACGGCGTTTTACCAAGAGGTAATAAAATTTGGTTAGGAACTTTTGAGCACGGATTAGATGTTATGGACGCTAATACTGGACAAATTATCAAGCATTACGACCACAAAAATGCAAGTTTTAAAAGTGATTTTATTGTTTCTTTTTATGAAACTCCAGACAAAAAATTATATGTTATAACTTCTGTTGGGATCTATTTATACGATGACAAAACGGATAGCTTTACCATTTCCAGCGACTTTTCTGAAAGCACTCATTTCACTTGCATGTTTAAGGATAAAAATGGTGATTTTTGGGCGGGATCTTATCGCGACGGACTTTTTTATTATAATCCGAGAACCAAAGAAAAAGCGGTTTACAGATATGATTATAAAAATGATAAAAGTATCAGTAATGACTTTATTACTTCGATTTTTCAGGACAAACAAAACAACCTATGGATTGCAACCGAAAATGGTTTGAATTTATTGGATATTAGAAAAAGAGAATTTAAAAAATTTACCACCCAAGATGGATTTTCGAGCAATGTAATTTATTCTATTTTACAGGATAATGATGACAACTTATGTATTACAACTTCAAAGGGATTAGTTAGATTTAATTATAAAACGAAATCGGTAAAAATTTTTACAACTGCAAATGGTTTGCTGAGCGATCAGTTTAATTATAGTTCGGCTTTTAAAGATTCGAATGGAGATATGTATTTTGGAAATCTTAATGGGATGATTAGTTTTAATCCGAAGAATTTTAATACTTACAAATACAATCCGCCGATTTATATTACGGGACTTCAAATTAACAATCAAGAAGTTATAGTAAATGATGAAGATTCTCCGCTTGACGAATCTGTTTCTTATATTAAAAAAATTACTTTAAAAAATGATCAGTCCAATTTCAATATTGACTTTGCTGCGCTGAGTTATACTGCTCCTGAATTGACGCAATATTGGTACAAATTGGACGGTATTAGTGATGATTGGGTTTATTTAAATAAAAATAATAAAGTCTTTTTTACCGAGCTTCCTTCTGGTGATTATAAATTTAGAGTAAAATCTCTGAGCGCGGGCGGAATCTGGAGTAAAGAAGCGGTTGTCGGCATTACTATTTTACCTCCATTTTGGGCAAGTAAGTATGCTTTTTTTCTTTATTTTCTAATAATAGCCGGATCTCTTTATTGGCTTTTGCAAAGATATCATGATATGAATATTAAAGAAAATAATCGAAAAATTGCAACGTTGAATAATGAGAAAGAGAAAGAGATTTATCACGCAAAAATTGAGTTTTTTACCAATGTCGCGCATGAAATTCGAACGCCATTAACTCTAATTAAAAGTCCGTTGGAAAGCTTATTAAAAAGAAGTTATGAATCGCCAGATATCATTCCGAATTTATCTTTGATGGAGAAAAATACTTCGCGACTTTTAAATTTGGTAAATGAACTTTTAGATTTTAGAAAAACAGAAATGGAAGGGTTAGGTTTAACTTTTGTTGAAACCAATATTTCTGCCATCGTAAAACAATTGCAATTGCAATTTACGCCTTTAAGTGAAGAAAGGAATATTGAAGTAAAATTAGAATTGGGAGAAAAAGATGTTTATGCTTTTGTTGATGAAGAAGCAATTCGAAAAATACTCAGCAATTTGATTAGTAATGCTTTAAAATATGCCAAAAGTGAAGTTGTGATCACTTTATTTAGAGATGAAAATGCTTTTGAGTTTATTGTTAAAAATGACGGAAATCTGATTCCGAAAAGTCTTAAAAATAAAATTTTCGAACCTTTCTTTAGAATCTTGGGTTCAGAAACGCAAACTGGCACAGGAATCGGATTATCATTAGCACATTCGTTAACAGAACTTCATAATGGAACTTTAAAATTACAGTTTTTGGATGCTTCAATGAATACTTTTGTTTTAAAATTACCGCTTCGCCAACAAAGTGAATTTCATTTATACAAAGAAAATTCAGAAAATGCATTAAAAGAAACCAATGAAGAATTGGAAAATGAAGTAACAGCTAAAAATATCAGAACGCATATTTTAATTGTTGAAGATAATCTGGAATTACTTCATTTTATGAGTAAAGAATTGAGCAAAGAATATAAAATTTTTAAGGCGAAAAATGGTGAAGAAGCGATAAAAGTAATTCATAATGAAACCATTCACATTGTAATAAGTGATATTACAATGCCTGTTATGGACGGAATCGAATTGTGTGGCCGTATTAAATCGAATTTGGAAACGAGTCATATTCCAGTTATTTTATTGACGGCTTTGAGCGCCGTTCAATCCAGAATTCAAGGATTAGAATCTGGAGCTGATGCTTATATCGCGAAACCATTTTCAATGGATTTCATTTTGGCCCAGATTACCAATTTATTGTCCAATAGACGTCATTTGATGGAGCATTATGCGAGTTCACCTTTGTCACATTTAAAAACAATGGCACATAATAAAGTCGACGAAGAATTCATTAAAAAATTAGATGATATTATCAATCAGAATATGGCAGACACCAATTTGAGTGTCGAATCGTTAGCCGATATTTTGCACATGAGCCGATCTACATTATATAGAAAAATCAAGGATATTACGAATTTGAGTCCGAACGAACTGATCAATAACGCGCGTTTAAAGAAAGCTGCTGAATTGTTGCTTTCAGGAAAATACAAAGTGTACGAAATTGCAGAAATTGTGGGTTATAATTCGCAGTCGAGTTTTAGCAGGAATTTCCAAAAAAGTTTTGCAATGTCTCCTTCTGAGTTTATAAATAATCAAAAATTAGAGAATTAATTTATACTCTTATCTGTAATATTGGCTTTTGCAAACTCTATTCTAACGGTTAATCCATTTTGGTTTTCAAACATGGCTTGACCGTTTAACTGTTCTGCTAGACCTTTTATTAAAGTTGTCCCGAGAGTTGATACCGTTTTAAGATCAAAATCAGATGGTAGACCAATTCCGTTATCACTAATTTCAAGAATCATTTTTAATAAATAAGGTTTCAATTTTATTGTAATAGTTCCTTTATTTTGATTAGGAAAAGCATATTTAATGGCATTAGTGACCGTTTCATTCAATATAAGTCCCACAGATATTGCCTGTGTTTCATGAAGGTAGACACTTTCAATATCCATTTTAAAATCAATTCGGTCAGAAAGATCGAAAGTATCATTGAAGTTTTCCAACAATCCATCAATATAACTTTTCATCTCAATTTCGCGTACAATATCTGTCATGTAGAGTTTTTGATGAAGCAGGGAAATCGCATACAATCTTTGCTGACTTTTTTGAATAGCCTCAAAAGCTTCTTCATTGGTCAACGTGCTCGACTGTGATCGCAAAAGACTCATTACAATCTGCAAGTTATTTTTAACTCTATGATGAATTTCTTTCATCAGAGATTCTTTTTCTCCAACTAATTTGTGAAGCGCATTATTTTTCAGGTCAATTTCGTTTTTTTGACTTTCTAAAAGTTTATTATTTTTCTGTTTAGATTGATAACTCTTCCAAAAAAGGAACAAACCTATTAAAAGTAAGATAACCAAACCACTTCCCCACTTGATCATATTGATTGCCTGGTTTGTTTTTCCTTTCTCTTGAACCATATCCAGTTTCAATCCCGAAAGTTCTTTTTCTTTTTTCTCCAAACCATATAAAACCTGTAATTCTTCTATTTGCTTATTTTTTTTCTCATTAAAAATAGAATCATTTAAATCTTTATATAGTTGAAAATGATGAATCGACGAAAGATAATTTCCCTGAGCAGAATCAATTTTAAATAAAGAAAGGTTTACTTCTTTAATTTGATTTAGTTCAACAATTCCCTTCGGAAAATTTAGTGATTTATGAAAATACGATTTTGCTTTATCGAGTTTTTGGTGCTTTTGGTAAAAAATTCCTGTTTGAAAATAAGCTTCAGATAAATCGATTAAAAAGAGAGATGGCACTTCATTTTCGTACAATTCAATCATTTTCAAATAATTATATTCGGCTTCGGCGGTCTGATTATTTTTGTCGTTGCAGAAAGCCAGTGATCTGAGAGCTTGTGCTTTATCGTCACTTTTCTTAGGAGGAAACTCACTAATGGTTCTCTCAACAAGATGAAGAGCTTGTTTCGGTTTTTTTATTGCGATAAGTTCTCTCGATAATAAATCTGTCGTTTCATACAAACTACCGTAATCAATTGCTTTTTCTGACTTTATAATAGAGATTGCTTTTTTCAAAAATGAAATACTAATCTCATGATGTCCTAAATCTCTGTGAGCAGAAGCCAATTGCTCGTAAAAAGCCGGAGCAAATCTTAAATCACCTGTTTGCTCCATACTTTTAACACATAAAAGTGAATAATAGAGATTTTTTCCCAGATCCCCTTTTAGGCGTTTTGTGTCAGCAAGTAAATCGTAGGTAAAATGAAGGTTTTTATATTTCATTTTTTTGTAGATGCTTAAAACGTTGAGCAACTCTTTTTCTGCCAGTTGCAGTCTCCCTTGATTTAAATGAGCGTCGGCTATACTTTTTAGAGCATCAGTATACTTTTCTTTCAGTCCAAGAATTTTATACAACATGGCAGCTTTTTCAAAACTAACAACTGCTTCTTCTATGCTAGTGTATGATCTTGGAGATTTCCAGAATAGTCTGGATCCCATTTTCTTCCATACTTCTGCTTCCTCCTCAAATTTTTTATTCTTATGATAATATGCTGCAGTTTTTTTTAAGTTGACGAGTGCTTCAGGATATTTATTTTCTTCAAACAGTAATTCTCCATAATAAAAAATACACTTATGAATAAAAGTTTCATCCTTAATCTCTTTACTAAGTCTAAAAGCACTGTCGAAATTGACCCTTGCACTGTCCATATCTTTTTTAAAGCTTTCTGGCTTGTACAAATATGCTGCACCTTTCTTTAAATAACTATCTATTAAACTCTGTGGAGATGGAACTTCAATTTTGTCAAAAGAGGTTACACCAAAATAATTCGAATTTGGATAACAGCTACAGTATAGCAGAATTAAAGACAAAATATAAATGGTGCGCTGTTGGGTCATATTGTATACAACGTTAAAAAAAATCTCAAAGAAATAATGGTAATTTTTCTTTTCAGTGTTTAAAAATACACAAAACCACACTTCTTCTCCAAATAAATAAACGTGTAAACTAACTTCAATAAATCCAATTAATTTTTTAATTATCTGATAATCAATTATTTTAAATTATTAATAGAATTATAAAATTCTGAATATAGGATAAACTTACTATAACGCATTAACTCATTTTTTTCAGCTTTTAGAAGCTATACAATGCCTATACAAGACTTTTGACACCCAAAAATCGGATTATATTACTCCTGATAAAACTCATTATTAATCATTTTTGCACCGTCTATCACTAATCAATTCCACTCAAATTGGTGATTTTCATAACTAACTATTAATAACCAAAAATGAAAACCAAAAATGACAAATTTTATTAGGATTAAGAAAAGTCCTGATTGCAAATCTGGATTTAATTTGAAAAAAAAGATGATGGTACTCTGTGTATTATTTTCTTTAACTCAGATTCATGGCTACGCAATTAGTTCAAAAAGTAAAACAAACCTCAAAGATGTACTGGAACAAAAAAACATCAAAGGGCAGATCAATGACGAAAATGGTATGCCGCTCCCAGGAGTTACCATTTTAGAAAAAGGAAGTAAAAATGCATCCCTAACAGATTTTGACGGAAAGTTTAGTTTAAAAGTAGATAACGAGAATGCTGTGCTGATCATTTCTTTTATGGGCTATGAAACTAAAGAAATAAGTGTAAAAGGGCAAACTTCAATTACTTTAAAAATGCAGAGAACTACGGCGTCTTTAGAAGAAGTTGTGGTCGTTGGATACGGTAAAATGAAGAAAAAGGATTTGACCGGAGCCATTGTTCAGGTAACTCCAGATAAGCTTGCCAATCAAAATCCGCAGACTGTTCAGGATATTTTAAGAGGTACGCCTGGTGTACGTGTTGGATATGATCCTTCTGCAAAAGGCGGAGGGAATATTCAGATTAGAGGACAGACTTCTGTTTACAGTGCAGGAAGTCATAATTCGCCGCTTATAATTTTAGACGGAATGCAGTTTTACGGTGAACTTTCAGAAATCAATCCGGATGATATTGCACAACTAGATATTTTAAAAGATGCATCTGCAGCCTCTGTATATGGTTCCAGAGCAGCGGCGGGGGTTATTCTTATTTCTACGAAAAAAGGAAAAAGCGGCAAGCCTGTCATCAGTTTTACGACAAACACAACAGTAAGTAATAAGAGCGCTTATCGTGGTGTATATTCTCCAGAAGGATATTTACAGTACCGAGAAGATTGGGAAACTGCCCAAACGTATGGTGTCAATACAACAAGTGGTCAATACGAAGCATTTATATCGGGAACGGTGGCTAATGGCAAACCCGGATATTTTTCAAGCCCAGAAAATTTATCCAAATGGGGAATCACAGAAGCGCAATGGTTGGCTTATCAGCCTGCTTCGCAAACAAATGGCAAAAGTTCTAAAGAAGTATGGGGAACACGTTTAGGCTTGAATTTCGATCCTTCACTAATGGCCAATTTCTTAGCAAATAAAACACATGATTGGAGCAACAGTTCTTTTAGAACAGGCTTTAATCGGGATAATAATTTAAGTATTTCTGGAGCAGCAGAAAGAATAAATTATTATATGTCTTTTGGTTATTTAACGTCTCAGGGAGCTATTGTCGGCAACGATTACAGATCAGCACGTTCTAATATGAAAATTGATACTAAAATTACAGATTGGCTTGAGTTGGGTGCTAATATTAATTTTCAAGATAGATCAGACGGAGATATTACGCCTTCTTTAGGAACGAATGCAGGTGACAATAACATGATGAGAACCAGTCCCTTTGGAACTTTTATAGATGCAAATGGCAAATACGAAAGACAGCCAATGGGAAAAAATGTTTCAGGACAAAATTATAACTATTATTACGAACGCCAATATATCGATAAGGAAACGGGATTTACCGTATTGAATTCTATTTTTAATGCCAAGGTAACTTTGCCATTAGGAATCACCTATAGTTTTAACGTTGCGCCACGTTATCAATTTTTCCACGATCGTTATTTTAGGTCAACGCAAAATCCGAACTGGCCTGCAGCAACTACTGGAGCAAATAGAAATAGTAATACAAGGTTTGATTATAATTTGAATAATACACTAACATGGGATTATAACATTGCCGAAAAACATCATATCGTCGCAACATTTGTTCAGGAAGCAGAAGAACGTCGTTATTGGTCAGACGGAATGGATGCGTATAATATTCAACCTTCAGATGCACTAGGATTTCATTTGGTGAATACAGCAACATTAGCAAATAGTGCCCTTAGATCTGATGACAGACATGAAACGGCAGATGCTTTAATGGCAAGACTTTTCTATTCCTTTGATAATCGTTACATGCTGACAGCCACCATACGTCGCGATGGATATTCGGCATTTGGTGCTTCAAATCCCTATGCGGTTTTCCCTTCTTTTGGAGTAGCATGGACCTTTAAAAATGAAAGCTGGTTCAATTGGGATGCCATGAGTACAGGTAAATTACGTTTGTCATGGGGAGAAAATGGAAACAGATCACTTGCAGATCCGTACATTTCTGTGGCTAACTTAGTAAACACCGGTACAATGGGCTATTTAGATGCTTCAGGAAAAGCGCTAGAAATGAAATATTTAGCACTTGATCGTTTAGCAAATCCAAATCTACAATGGGAGAAAACAAGGGCAACAAATATTGGTCTTGATTTAGGTTTCCTAAAAGATCGCATTACTGCTACCCTAGACCTTTACAAAACAGCTACACGAGATATGATTATGAGTCAATCTCTGCCAGGTTTTACAGGTTTTTCATCTATTGCAACCAATCTTGGAGAGGTCCAAAATCAAGGTTTTGAATTTAGCATCAACACTCTTAATATAAAAAAATCAAATTTTGAATGGCGCACTACATTTGGAATATCTTACAACGAAAATAAAATTGTTTCCCTATACGGAAATATGATCGATGTTAAAGATGCAAATGGCAATGTAGTTGGAAGAACAGAAGGAAATGATTCTGCCAACGGATGGTTTATTGGTAAACCAATCTCTCAAATCTGGGACTATAAAGTAACCGGAATTTGGCAAAAAGACGAGTGGAAAGAAGCTCAGAAATACGGACAGCGTCCTGGAGATCCAAAAGTTGAAAATAGCTTTACCGGAGATGATGTCGATGCTGTAGGACCAGATGGTGTTACTTATAAAAAGGCAGTTTATAACGAAAAAGACAAGCAGTTTCTAGGAAATTCAAATCATCCTGTACAATGGACTTTCCGTAATGATTTTAAAATTGGTAGAAATTGGGATTTAGGTATCAGTATGTATTCATACATGGGAGGTAAATCACTTAATTCCAACTATATGAATACCTTCAACGATGCCAGTTTGTATAAATTTAATTTCAATCCATATGTAAATCCATATTGGACATTGGACAATCCTACAAACGATTGGGCAAGACTTGATGCTAAAGGTCCTGCTGGAACTCCAGTTGCTCCAGGAAAATTGTATGATCGCAGTTTTATTCGTTTAGACAACATTTCGCTGGCTTTTTCACTCCCTAAAAATCTTTTAGAACGTGCGCATGTTAAAAATTTAAAAATATATGCATCGATACAAAATGTAGCTACATGGGCTGCTTCTAAAGAATGGAAATACTATGGAGACCCTGAAACAGGTGGATTAGCCACACGACAGTTTAATTTAGGTTTGAATGTCCAACTTTAAAAATTATTCAAAATGAAAAAATATATAAAAAGTAAAATTTCAAGACTAGTGCCTTTTATCGTATTGGCAACTCTAACTAGTTCTTGTTCAAAAGATTTCCTCGAAGCAGACCCGCTTTCATTTTACGAACCCGAAGCTACATTTTCTACAGAAGCCGGATTACAGGCAACATTAGCACTATGTGATAAACAATTGCGTAATAATTATATTCACTTTGGTTATTCTGGTGTAAGTGTACCCATTGGAACAGAATACCTTTTTTCTGATATGGCGCAATATGGAAAAACAGATACTGGTAGTAATATTGCTGATTATGCTGCTACAATAGTTCCTACAGGAGATTTTCGAAGAGATGCAGGTGGCGAATCTCTTTACCTTGGATTTATGTGGACTGAGGCTTACACAGGCATCAAAAATGCAAATACCATCTTAACATACATTGGTAATGTGACCAGTTTAACTGAGGAAATTAAAAATAAATATATCGGACAAGCGTATTTTCACAGAGCTTATCGTTATCTAAATTTGGTGTACCAATTTGGAGATATACCTTTGATTACTAAAATTTTGTCAGTTCCAAAACAAAGTTATTATTCTACTAAAAAAGAAGCGATCATAGAAATGATTACCGCAGATATGGAGAAAGCTGTACAATTTGTACCAGAGCAATCTAAAATTGGATATATTGGTATGGTTAGTAAAGGTGCATGCCGTCAGTTACTAATAAAATGTTATTTAGCATCTGGCCGATTTGCTGATGCTGAAGCACAAGCAAATATTTTGATTAATCAGTCTGGTTATTCATTAGTTCAAGGCAATTTAGGAATTTTTGATCCTGGGGGAAACCCTACAGCGTGGCCTATTACGAGAAATGTAATTTGGGATTTGCACAGACCAGAAAACAAAGTTATAACGGCAAATACTGAAGCAATATTGGTTGCGCCAAATGGCGGAGCTCAATCATTTTTAGCCTTTTCTTCGATGAGAATTTTTGGTCCAAACTGGAATGACGCCAATTTAATTACTCCCGACGGTAAAACAGCTGCACCGCGTTTTCCATTGACCGATAAGACTAATTACAATGCTAAATATGATTATCAAAGAGCCTTAGGACGAGGTATTGGAACTATTAGTGGTTCTTATTATTCACAGCATCCTATGTGGGTTGTAAACAATATTGAGGACAAACAGGATCTTAGACATAATAGTACTGTCGGTAACTGGGTTAACATGGAAGATCTTAAATATGCACCAGGATCAGGTGGTAGCGCCACATGGGCAGGACAAAATTTTAGAATGAAAGACGCATCAGGTAAACTTTTAGCACAAGATTCTATACGTGATTGGTTTGATTTCCCTCATTATAAAATATTTTTCCACGATGTCGTAGCCGAAGCAAATCAGGCAGCAAATGATTTTCAGGGAGCTACTGCAGGATCAACAGCACATCTTTATATATATCGTTTAGCCGAAACCTATTTACTACGTGCAGAAGCCCGTTTTTATCAAGGCAATACTAGTGGAGCAGCTCAAGATGTAAATGTTGTGAGAGCAAGAGCAAAAGCTGTACAAATGTATACAACAGTAACTATTGGTGATATTTGTGCAGAAAGAGGAAGAGAGCTTTACTTGGAAGAATGGAGAAATGTGGAGTTAAAACGTATTTCACACTGTTTGGCCATGAGCGGCAAACCAGACGAATGGGGCAATACTTATAGCAAAACCACTTGGGATAAACAATCGGGAACCGATAAAGCTGGGGGAAGTTATTGGTATCAGCGTATCATTCATTATACACTTTATAATAAATACCCAAACGGCATTTCCCTTAAACCTGGAGTAAAATTTTATACTATGGACAAGCGTAATAACTATTGGCCAATTCCATATAGACTTGCAATAGAACCAAATATTAAAGGACAGTTAAGCCAGAACTTTGGATATGACGGTTATGATGCTGGTGTTAAAGTTTGGGACAAATGGCAAGAAGCTGTTGACAATGAAAGTAAAATTTAATTGTGCTGCATAGAATTATAATAAATTCTAAACAACTAAAAAATCAAAAAGCGATTTAATTTATTTAACTCGCTTTTTTTTATCCTGAATTTAATCCTATACTTTTTTTAAATCTTCAAAACATCATCAAAAACAAATTTATCGGATTTTTATGTACGTAAAAACGTATTTTATTACTCCTCTATCAGGCTATAATTAATCAACTTTACATCAACAGTTACAATTTGCTTAAGGATTATAGATAGAGCAAATGATGTAATCGTTATCTATTTTTTACTAACTATTTATTATTAACCATTTAATTTTTTTTAGATGAAAAAAGTTTTAAAATTAACTAGTTTGCTATTTATAGCAATAATGTTTAATTCCTGCGAAAAGGAACAAAATTTAAATGAGCCTGAAACTACTGTTAAGGATGAACTCAAAATTGAAAACAATGATGCTGTAACAGCAAAAATTGTGGCAGAGAAAGTATCCGCATTGGCAGCCGGTAATGCTGGAGCCAGAACAATCACCTTACAAACCAACACATTATCTTGTCCTGGAGGTTTGTGTACATCCTACGGAGTATGGTCAACTGGACTTTATACGGTTTGGTTTACCATGAAATTTAATTCAGGTTTTTATTGGAGCCGAGGTGGTAAATGCGGATATGGTATTTTAATTGGAGATCAAAATACTGGTGGCGATCCCGGATGGGATGGCAACGGCGGTAGCGCAAGATTTATGTGGTACTGTCCAAACGGATCCAATAGTGCCAAAGGAAGTGGAGCTTATCTTCAGCCCTATGTTTATTACAAAGATCAGCCAGGACAATTTGGAAATGATTTTGGAAAAAAATATTATATCCAAGAAGGTGTAACGTACAACTGCCAGATATCTGTTAAGCTAAATACAGGTTCCAATACAGACGGATATGTGAAATATTATGTAAACGGTACAGAAATATTAAATCAAAAAATTCGATGGGTCACAAATGAATCTAAACGAAACGTAAATGCAGTGAGTCTCCACACTTTCCGTGGCGGTAGTCAAAATTATTGGACAGCTCCTGTAACAAGTTCAATTTACTATCCAAGTGCATCTTGGGATGCTTTATAGCATTTAAAATGCACTAAAAAATTTAGCTCATAAATTACCGATTTGTTTATTAATAAATAATAAACAAATCGGTAATTTTTTGCTTAAGTGTCTGAGCAATATCCTAAATTCTATTTAGGAGATTTATGATTATGGCGTTTCCCTCCGGGCCGTGCTGTCCGCTGTATCTTTTGCGGGAGTGGTCCGGGATGAAAGAGAAGTTGCCGTTCCCCGCAAAAGGATGCCGCTCCCATCACTAACGCGGCCTTGGGCAGGCAGGAATCCAGGCTACAAGGGATTCCAAACCCCTATAAACAAAAAAAATCCCCATCAACTGAATGATGAGGATTCTTCAAAGAAAGGCGACGACATACTCTCCCACATGACTGCAGTACCATCTGCGCAGGCGGGCTTAACTACTCTGTTCGG
>Ga0308159_1000425_pt1 | contig 99020 bp, 89 predicted proteins | sample PhyCR1_FD_201040 | JGI IMG/M metagenome (GOLD analysis project Ga0308159, IMG submission 201040) | Phyllosphere microbial communities from UC Gill Tract Community Farm, Albany, California, United States - DLSLC.R1 | ecosystem: Host-associated > Plants > Phyllosphere > Unclassified | place: USA...
CCGGTGCCGTCGAAGAACAGGCCCAGACGCAGGGTGATGCCGTCGGTGAGTTCTTCTTCCTCTTCTTCCTCTTCCAGCGCCTCGGGTTCGTCGTCGTAATCTTCGTGCAGGGTGAATTTCACCGGCCGCATGCTGTAGACCTTCTGGGTCAGGCCCTCGGTGTCGGTCAGCCCCCGCACCACACGGCCATCTTCGCCATTGATCCGATACGGCACGTAGGGCATCGGCGTGCTGTTGTGCCGGTCGAGGATCTGGAAACTGGCGTTCATGGGGTAGATGTATTGCGGGTCTTCGAGCTTCCAGGGTTTGAGGGCATCCTTGAGCGAAGCCGCGCCGCCCCAGTCGACATGGTCGTTCTTGATGCGCAGATCCATCGGCGCACCGATTTCGATGGAGCCGTCCTTGAGCTTGATGTAAGCCCCGCCGCTGACCAGGGTGATGCCCTGTTTGGCGTCGATCAGCACTTCGTCGCCGACGCTGGCGAGGGTCAGTTTCTTTTTCGAGCGCAGGAGCATTTCGTCATGCTGGGCCTGGATGTCCACCGGACCATGGGCGGCCATGACCTTGATGCCCAGTCTCTGGGCGAACAGGCTGACGGCTTCGCCTGCGGCCACGCTGAAGCGTTTGAAGACGCTGACGTCGGCGCTGTCGCGCGCGGTGGCGGTCAGGTTCTGACCTGCCGAGAGTTGCAGACTGGCGGGGGTGGTCAGGGCGATGCCGGCCGGGGCCGAGGCGATCAGGCCGGCTTGCTTGAGTTCGGTCAACACCTCCTTGAGCGCGTGCTGGGCTGAGGCATCCGCAGGCAGGGCCTGCGAGTCAGCCGCGCAGTGTGCCAACGCCTTGACCAGCTCCAGGGATTCCCTGAGCTGGGCCACGGCGTCATTCATGTCCAGCACATCGCCTTTGCCTTTGGGCTGGTTGTCGGCACTGATAAACACCCCCTTGCCACCGCGAATCGCCCCCCAGCCATCGGTGCGCAGCTCAAACCCTTCGCCACGTTTCTGTTTGTCGGCATCCACCAGATGCCCCAGATTGAGCTGGCTCTTGCCGCTGTTGTCGGTGCTGAGCTTGACGTGTTCCTTGCCCCGTTCATCCTCCATGCGCAGTTTGTTGTTGGCCGGGGTGCGCAGCACGTTGCGGGTGTAGTCGCGGTCCTTGAGGGTGACGTGGTCGGGGTGCTGGCTGTCGTGCAGGGCGTGGGCGATGTAGGGGCGGTCGGGGTCGCCATGTTCGAAGGCAATCGCCACTTCGGTGCCGCAGATCAGCGGCAGGTGCAGGCCGTGGGTGTCGCCGGCGTAAGGCCGGGCCAGACGCAGCCACAGGCTTTCTTCGCCGGTGTCCCAGGTGTCGCGGTCGAACAGGAAACTGACCTTGTAGCGGCCTTCCTGGTCGATGTGGCCGTAGGGATCGTTGCTCTGGCTGCTGGTCACGCGGGCGGGAATGGTGCCGGCCATTTTCGGCTTGGCGAGTAACGGCGGGCGAAAGCACACGCTGCTCGACCAGGGAATGGCCTCGAAGCTCACCTCAAGACTTGAATCCCGGGCCGCGCGAATCACCAGCCGGGTAATGACCGCGCCGGGCGCAAAGGCCTGCGGCGCGCCGCCGGAAATGTTCAGTATCTGGGCCAGGACCAAGGTGGCGCTGCTGGTCACGCCGCTCAGGCGGGTCTGGTCGTTGAGATAACGCTCATGACGCAGGCGCCCATAGAAAAACCCGCTTTCGCTTTGCAGGTCTTCGGCCTGATCGAGCTTGTCGCCCAGCGCCGTGTAGGGCTCGGCGTAGTGATAGGCCTCACCGTAGGTAGTTTTCGCCCCTCGGGTCTGGTCCACTTCACCGGTGAGCCAGGCCCTGGCTTCGCGTGGGTCGTAGGCGCGAAAGTGCAGGTTTTTTTCCACCACTTCATGGCTGGACTGCAGCCCCCAAACCGCATCCTGCCCGCTGCTGCCAAGGCCCGATTGCGGGCGATAGGGCAAGTCGACCGAGCCTGCGTAATGCCGCTGATCGTCATGAAACTCGACCACATCGATGTTCAGCCGCGCATCGCGGGTGAGGCGGTACCAGATGCCGACCTCGGCCAGCAGCCGCGCGATGAACGCCAGATCGCTTTCGCCGTACTGCATGACCTGCTCGCGAGGAGGGTATTGGCGCACCAGCTTGAACAGGAAATCCTGGCCTTCGAAATCGTGGCGGCTGCGCAGAATGCTCTCGACGATCTGCGGCACCGACTGGTGCTGATAAAGGCGGTATTGCCGACCGCGCTCGAGCAACGCCAGGCGCGGCTGAAACACCACTTCATAACGCGCCTCGTCGCTGGAACCGGACAGGCGCTTGAACGAGGTGATCACCCCGTGCAGCGTGCGCAGCGGTTTGACCTCGGGCGTCGGCAGGCTGCGGAACACCTTGGGCAGCAAATGAGGCGCCGTGTGCAGGCTGAAATCGGCAGGCCTGCCGAGGATCTGCTCGGCCGCGATGTCCTGCTCGCTGGAGGTGAATTCGAGGGTGTAGCGAAACGGCCGGCTGAGGGTTTCTTCGCCGATGAAGGTCAGGACGTCGAGCTGAGCCTTGAGGTCGTGGACGATGAGTTTATGGCGGCTGTGGTCGAAGAACGTGGGGAATGTATTCAACATCATTCCACCTCCGCGATTGCAACGGCGTCATCGAATTGCAGGGTGATGCCATCCGCTTCGTTGTAGCCAAACGTCACGCTGCGGGTTTTCAGGCCCGCGGCCTGACGCTCCAGCAATTGCTGACTGAGCACCGGTAAAATCAGCTGACTGAGCACACTGTCGATCGCCCGCGCACCGTTGTCGGGCTGGGTTTGAGCCGCAAACACCAGCGCGTCCTCGAGCTGCACGTCGATGTCGCACTGCAGCCCGTAATAGCGCCTGAGCCGTTGGGCGACTTTGCCGAGCTTCAGCGAGACGATAGGCTTCAACGCCTCGGCTTGCAGCGGTCTGTAGATCAAGGTCTGGAAGCGGGCCAACAGCGCTGGCTGAAAGTGTTCGCGCAGAATCGGCCGCAGCAGCTCATGCAATAAGGCATCCGGCGCCTCGGGGGTTTCCCTGAGGCAGGCGTGCAGAGGGTCGCTGCCCAGATTGGAGGTCATGACAATGACCGTGTTGCGAAAGTCGATTTCCCGGCCCTCGCCATCGCGCATGAAACCGCGGTCGAATACCTGATAAAAAAGGTTGAGAACGTCGCGATGGGCCTTCTCTACCTCATCGAGCAGCACGACGCTGTAGGGCCGTTGGCGCACCGCTTCGGTCAGCACCCCGCCCTGGCCGTAACCGACGTACCCGGGTGGTGAGCCCTTGAGCTGACTGACCGTGTGGGCTTCCTGATATTCCGAGAGATTGAGGGTGATCAGCGACTTTTCGCCGCCGAACAGGATGTCCGCCAGCGCCAGCGCCGTCTCGGTCTTGCCGACCCCGCTGGTGCCGACCAGCAGGAACACGCCAAGCGGCGCGGCTTCTTCGGTGAGCCCGGTCTTGGCCGCTCGCAGACGTTTCGCCAGCGCGCCGAGCGCGTGATCCTGGCCCATGACACGCTCGCCCAGCTGCCGTTCCAGCGCCAGCAAACTCGCCTGTTCATCCTTGAGCAGACTGCCCAGCGGCACGCCGGTCCAGTCGGCAATGACCTCGGCGACGCTGCGCGCGTTGACGTCCAGCGACAGCAGCGGCGTATCGCCTTGGGCTGCGGCGATCTCTTGCTGCAACCGCATGCACACGTCGATCTGAGGATTGTTCGCCTCACGAGCGTCGAGCAGTTGCCGGGCAAGATCACGCTCGCGCTCGTATTGCTGTTCCATTCGAGTCTGCTCAAGCGCGCGTTCGCGATACTGCTGGTCAATGATCGCCACTCGCTCATCCGCATTACCGCCGGCAAATCGCGCATCCTCCTCAAGCGCCTGACGCTCCATTTCCAGCGCGGCCTGCTCTGCCTTGAGACGCACCAAAGCCTGGGGCTCGCAGTCGAGGCTCATGCGCACGCGAGCGCTGGCGGTGTCCAGCAGGTCAACCGCCTTGTCCGGCAATTGACGGCCAGGCAGATAACGACGTGACAGGGTGACCGCCGCCTCAATGGCCGAATCTTCAATGTGGACGCCGTGGTGGCTGGCGTAACGAGCCTTGAGGCCCCGCAGCATGAGCATTGCATTGCTGTCGTCAGGCTCGTCGACCTTGACCCGCTGAAAGCGCCTTTCGAGCGCCGCATCACGCTCGAAATACTGTTTATATTCGCTCCAGGTGGTGGCGGCGATGGTGCGTAATTCGCCACGCGCCAGCGCAGGCTTGAGCAGATTGGCGGCATCGGCTCCCCCGGCCTGATTACCGGCGCCGATCAAAGTGTGAGCCTCGTCGATGAACAACAACACCGGATGCTCGGCGCGCTGGACCGCCTCGATCACGTTTTTCAAACGCTGTTCGAACTCGCCTTTGACGCCCGCTCCTGCTTGCAGCAATCCGAGATCAAGGGTGCGCACGCTGACCGGCTTGAGGCTTTCGGGCACGTTGCCCTGTGCAATGCGCAAGGCCAGACCTTCGACCAGCGCGGTCTTGCCGACGCCGGGCTCGCCGACAAGAATCGGGTTGTTCTTGCGCCTGCGGCTGAGGATGTCGATGACCTGGCGTATCTCGTCATCGCGACCGAGCACGGGGTCGATCTCTCCCTTTCGGGCCTGGGCGGTGAGGTCCTGGGTGAACCTGTTTAATGCCGCATCCGGCTTGCCACCGGCGGGTGCCTCCATCGGTTGCAAGTCGTCGGCGGTCGGGTCACTCGCGAGCTGTTGCGCTGTGCGCTCATCGGAGTGTTGTTCCAGCAACGGCAGCAACTGCTGCAATTGCGAGTCGCTGAGGCTCAGCAACGGCCACGTCGCATCGCACGCCAATAGCCCGGGGCTTTCCATCAAGGCACCGAGCACGTGGACAGAACGCAACTGTTCGTTAGGCTCGTCGAGGGACGCACGCAACCACGCGTTCTTGATCAATTGCTGCAACCTGTCGCACAGCTGCGGCTTGCCCTGCACGGTGCAGGACAGGGTGTCCAGATGGTCGAGCAGCCCGCGCCAGAGGCTGTCGATGTCCCACTCGTAACGACGTGCGATGAACACCAGATCACCCTCGCCTCGCTCCAGCAGTTTGAGCAACCAGTGCTCGATGCTGATCCGGGCGTGACCTCGGCTTTGACACAGCGATGCTGCCGCGCTGAGCGCTTGTGCGCAAAAGGGATTGAGGCGGCGAAGCAAGCGAGTGGAACTCTGAGCCATGAGCGATGCGTCCTTGTTCTGAAATCCGGTCGATGAATCGACAAATCCTGGGTAACGCAGGGTGCAGCGAGTCGAGCGCCCGACAACGAGCGCTCAACCCTGTGCGTCACCGGCAAGCGCAACCGCTTGCCGGGTTATTGCGGGTCAGGCGGTCTGGCGTTCATTCCACGAATCGGAGTGAATGATGTTGCCGTCCTTGTAGGTCCAGGTGACCTTCTCGTAGCGCAGTTCGATGGCCTCCAGATGGTTGTGTTTCTCTTTGTCGGGGTCCTTGACGTCGTGCATTTTCGGCGCCACGCGCACGACCTTCACGTTCTCCAGCAGGGTGTTGAAGTACTCGACTTCCTGCCCGGCATCGTCGATGCGATACCACTTGAACTCCGCACTCTTGAGGGTCTGGCCGGTACCTACCGCCTTGTAGAGGTAGGGAGTGCTGGCGTCGACCTCCTTGGTGAACAGAAACGGGGTGTGAACACGGGCACCGGTAAGCTTGCCGGTGTTGTTGTCGGTGGGGATGTAGACGCTGTGGTCCTGAGCGACCACCTCAATGCTGCCCTCGCGGGACTGCACATTGACGGAACCCTTGATCTCTGCACCGCCGTCATCTTTCAGCCACAGGTAAACGGGAATTGCCATTTAAAGCTCCTTCTCTCACTTTTCGAATGTCGCGGATTGCGACTCAGGGTTTCTGCCCGGTGCGGCGACGGGCAGCAGACACGCGCCCTCCTCCGGCACCAGACGGATGTCGACGCGACGGTTGGCAGCGCGTCCTTGCTTGGTTTCATTGCTGGCAACGGGATGACTTGCGCCCAGGCCCTGAACGGCAAAACAGCTGTCGGGAATGCCTCCCATACGCTGCATCCAGTCCCGCACCGCTTCGGCCCGGGCGCGGGACAGGCTCAGGTTTTGCGCTGCACCGCCCGTGGCATCGGTGTGCCCGGTGATCACGATCAGCCAGCCCGAGCGAACCTTGATATCGACCAATGCCTCGATCAGCACTCTGGACGCTTGCGCCCTGAAATCGGCGCGCCCAGGCATGAACAACGACAGGCTGTTCAGGCGTACTGGCGCGGAACGCTCCGGGACAGGCTCGACCTCCGGTGCGCGGTATCCGGTGATGGCTTCCCAGAGCGGCGCCCGCAGACGCTCCCCCCGATACAGCCCCAGCGCCAGCGACAGTGGCTCGCCGCGGCGGTAGTGATCGTCCAGACGCTGGGCGTCACGGCGCAGGGCCAACAACGACTCTTCGAGCAGTACAAGTTGAGGGGTATCGCGATCGGCCAGAGCGCTCACCGATGAATAACGGCGCAAGTCGTCACTGATTTCCCGCAGCAGCAGCGTGTTCTGCCAAGCGGAGTTGATGAGCGCGATGGCCCCGGCCGCCGCGAACATCCATACCGCGATGACGCTGGCGCGGCGTATCGCGGTGTCGCCCGAGTGACGCGGCAGCACAGCCAGCAATGGGTCCGGAAAGGGTATCGGGTGGCCAGCGGCGACGGTTGGCTCACAGGCATCCTGCAGACCGGTCTTGTCGATCAGCCACTGATCCCACAGATTGCCACTCGCGGTTGCGCCGGCCGCAGGGACCATCGTCATGACCCAGGCGCATGGCATTTGCCCGCGCTGCCGGCCCTGTGGCGTCACGTGCGGCAAGACACACTCACCCAGCCAACTGACAAGGCTCCTCAGCTGAATCGTGGTGAATACGCGCCGCTGCTGTTCGAGGCTGTCGGCCGCGTCGCATTGCCAATCCTCAAGGCCTGCGACCCCGCCATCGACACGCACGCGTATATCGAGCCTGCCCGCCTCGCAACTGAACCACGCCCCGTGACTACCCTGACTTTGCAGGTAGCTGACCAACACCACCGGTAACATCGGCGAGCTCCGACGGGCCAGCGTCAGTTGATGACAGAGCGCGCGAACCTGCCCCGCCAGCACGGCTCCATCAGCATGTGCCTGCGGGTTGACGATGAACATGACGCTCAACTGCCTTCGCCAGTCCGGTCGAACGGTCAGCAGGCCGGCGACCATGTCAGGCAGGCGCTCCACATCGGGGACCCGGACATAGCAACCTCGATTCGTGATACGCAGCATCGACTCCGTCGTGGTGCTCGCGAACAGCCCGTTCGGCGAGTCGCCACAGACCAGAATCACCGGTCGCCGATAGTTCCTGGCTGGCAACGCGTTGACATTGTCGAACGGCAGCGATTCGCGAAAACGCGCGGCGCGTCGTTTTGTCCACTTCCATGCGAACCCAAGCACGATCAAAACCAGGACCATCGCGCCGATGCGCATCGCGGTAGTCAGCGCCAGCATGGACAACAACGCAAACGCCAACGCGCCAGCCCAGAGTACGAGCCCGTAGATCATCTTGGGTGTCATCGGCTCGTCACCCCTGATCCATGGCGAGGGAGGCGATCTGCTGAGCCAGCAGGTAATCGAGCCCCCACCAGGTTGCCACCAGCAACAGCCCTGCGACGACGATATGCAGAAGGGGTGACCGCAGCCAGCCAAGCTGCAGTTTCGGCTGGCAAGCGCTGACCACCGTGGGCAGGCCTTGATCCAGACCCAACGGCGCCACTCGTTTCGCCATCTCTGCCACTAACAGCTGGCGCTCGGGATCGTCGAGTTGCGGGTAGCGGCCCAGAAAACCCAGCATCAGCACCCGGTGGTAAACCGTAAGCACGTGCGGATCCGGCGACGGCTGACGCAGGACATCGCGCATCTCCTCGTAGAGAAATTCGCCCGCCTGATGGCGGCTGAAGTACCGCGCCTGCATCGGTTCGCCTGCCCATTTGGCACGAGCCTCTGCATCGGCGTGGCCGAGTACGGTTTCATCGAGCAACGCGCAGTGCGCATAGCTGATCAGATCGACGCTGCGCTTGCTCAGGCCCGCAGTCTCCAGCTGCTGCCGCACCCGTTCGATCTGCACGGTGCACAGGCTCCAGAGATTGCGACTGCTCTTCGCCGCGCCGCCTTGCTTGAGCTCAACGACCAGCAGATAGCTGTCTTGCAGCAGCAGGTCCAGATCCGGAGCGGCGGGTTTCGAGTGTCGGGCATTCGACCGGCTCATGTGCGCAGCACCGCGAAGAGTTCAAGCTGGATCTGCGCCAGGGTGCCGGGGACGTAGAACGCACAGACGCCGTGAGCCAGAACCGCCTGGCCCTTGGGATGGGTGAAATCGAGGGCGAAGTACTGGTTTTCAAGGCGCAACGGGATCGCCGCCGGGACGTGACCGAGTGGTTGAAGAGGCACACCGTCAAGCGCGGCATTGATCAGTTGATCGACATCGTCCGGCGTCCCGACCTTGCACAGGCGCGGAAACTGCGTCTGCAATTGCGCTGCCGAATCACGGCCGCGCACCGACAGATAGAAGTCGGCTGCATCGGCTTCACGCAGGCGCAGGTCATCCAGCGACACCTGCCAGCGATTCGGACCGGTTTCCGTCAGCGCCAGTGCGACGACGCGCGACGGCAGGCTGGCCTCAAGCAAGCTGGAAATCAGCTTGAGCATGGGGGGAAAAACGCCTTCCAGCTGATCGTGTCGGTACACGGGAATCATCTCGGCATCGTGATCCAGAGAAAATGTCAGCAGCGCTCCGGCGAACTTGACCATCTCCACATAGGCCTGCTCGGGATGCCGAGCGCGATGCCGGATGAGATCGGCCAGCACCGGTTGATAGGTATTCAGGGCGTTGAGCAGCCAGAACAGCGACACATCGGCCACGGCAAAGTCTGCCATGCGCTGGTTGCTTTCCCGGCGCATGCTCATCAGCCGCTGGCGCCGGGCCGTTAATTGCGTCAGCAGATTTTCAAGCTGCGTCACCAGCCCCGAATGACCGGAGACGCTCAGCAATGGGGGAATGAACGAGGCGTCCAGCACCCAGGCACCCTGTCCGTCGCGCATCAGCCGAGCAACCGGGCAAGTCACGTAATCAGCGTTGTCATCGGTGTCCAGACGCAGGCTGAGCACATGCTCCAGCACGCCTACCGATTGCTCCTCGTCTCCATGAACGTCTTGCACTGAACGCCAGTCCTGCCGGTAGCGCACAGGCCGTTCGCAGGCGACCCCATCGAACAGGCAGTTGTTGCCGTTGGCCTGCTCCAGTGGCAGCGCCAGCACAATCGTCGCGCTCGACCCCGCGTTTGCCAGCCATGCGCTCAACTCCAGCGCCGGAGGCAAGCGGTCGAAATGATCGGTATCGATCAGCGTCCCGTCCGGCAAACGTACCCGGACCAGCGCCGCTTTCAGTTTGCCCAGACTCAGCGCCTGGAGGTCGAAACCCACTGCCTGCACACCCCAGGGATGCACCAGCGAGAGATGCGCGATGCTGTCGTTGCTCCAGGCTTCCCAGCGCGCCTGCTGCTGAAATTGCTGCTGGGACAGCAAGGCCCCTGCAGCCCACAAAGGACGGTCGATTTTCATGATGGAAGCACCTATGGCCGACGTCAGGCTTTCGCCTTGGGCATTTGAGAAACCAGCGAAAGATTGACGTCCATGCCTTCCACCTGAAAATGCGGCACGGCATACAACGTGCTGCGGAAGAACCCGGGGTTGTCGTCAATGTCTTCCACCACCACCTTGCCGTCACGCAAGGGATGCGAGGCTTGCAGATCGTCCCCCGGATCTGTCATTTCGGTGACGAGCCCGCTGATCCACTTGTTCAACTCAAGCTCGAGCAGACGGCGGTCCTTGGTGGTGCCGATGTTTTCGCGCTGGATCAGCTTCAGGTAATGCGCGATGCGCGACAGGAGAAAGATGTAGGGCAGACGCGAGTTGATCCGGCTGTTGGCGGTGGCTTCGGCGGTGTCATACAGCGCGGGTTTCTGCGCGGAGTTGGCGGAAAAAAAGCAGCCGTAGTCGCGGTTTTTGTAATACGAAAGAGGGATGAATCCGAGGTTGGCGAATTCGAATTCGCGGGTCTCGGAAATCAGCACCTCGGAGGGAATCTTCACCTGGTTGCCGGTGCCCAGGTCATACAGGTGAATCGGCAGATCGGTCACCGCCCCGCCTGACTGTGGCCCGCGAATCTGCACGCACCAGCCATTGGCGATGAAACTCTTGACCATATTCGCCGCGAAGGCGAAGGAAGCGTTGGTCCACAGGTATTTGCAGTGATCGGGGCCCTTGACGCTCTCGACGTAATTGAAACTGCGCACGGGAATGGTGTCCGGCCCGTAGGGCAGCCGACCCAGAACGCGGGGCATGGTCAGGCCGATATAGCGCGCGTCGTCGGTCTCGCGGAAGGACTTCCACTTGAGGTATTCCGCCCGGTCGAAGTAGTTGCCGATGTCTTTGATGGCGGCGACCTCCTCCATCGTCTCCTTGCCAAAAAACGCTGGCCCCACCGCTCCAATGAACGGCATGTGCGCCGCGGCGGCGACCTTGGAGATGCTGCGCAGCAGCGCGATGTCCTGGGGACTGCGGTCGAATTCGTAATTGGAAATGGCCGCAGCGATGGGCTCGCCACCCGGCGTGTCGTATTCCTGGGTGTAGGTATGGATATAGAGACCGCTCTGGGAGATCTCGGGCGCGTCTTCGAAATCCTGAATCAGGTGATCCTTGCTGATGTCCAGCAATTCGATTCGCACGTTCTGACGAAAATCGGTCTGATCGATCAGGGACTTCACACCGCGCCAGGTCGACTCGACACGTTGAAAATCCGGATGATGCATGACCGCATCCAACTGACGGCTGATCTGCGCATCAATTGAAGCGATGTGTTCGTCGAGCAATGTTTTATCCAGCCGATCGACTGTGCGCGAAGACGCTTTCAATAAATCGAGAAAAACACTGACCGCCGCCGTGACACGCTCATCAGCGGACGTATCGGACAGCACTTCGTTACTCTGAAACACTTCGATATCGCCAAGGGCGGAAACCGGACTCAGGTTTATTTTATTAAACAAAGCGTTGTAAACACTTTGACGTTCTTCGGACAACACTTCGCCGCCGTCCGTCACTGCGGAACTTTGTTTCAAGGACATGTGAAAAGCCTGTTTTATATAAACGAGATGTTTAACTTTTTTCCCGGGAGGAAAGCCCTGTCAGTTCGTTGCGAAGTTCATTGCTGAGGGTTTCATCCTTGAGAATGCGCTCCAGTTCCTGTCGGAAGGTGGCGTTATCCAGCAGGTTGGATTTGAGATCGCGCAAGAGATTGCGGGTCGCCAGAAGGGCCCTGAGTTCGGGAATCTGCCGTGCTACCTGCTCGGGCTCGAAGTCCTTCATTTGCTGGAACCCAAGCTCCACGGCGGTATCGGAGCCGTCTGCGGCAAAGGTATTGGCCACCGTCAGTTTGAGGGAGGGCGAAAATTCGGACAGGACGCTGTCGACATTATTCTTGTTGATATTGACCTTGCGGCGTTCGGACAAGGCGCGTTGTTCGCGGCCATTGCTGTAGTCACCCATGACCATCAGTTTCAAGGGGAGTTCGACCTGCTTCTGCGCACCGCCGGTGTGCAGATCGAGTTTTATATTGACGCGTGCCTTGGGCACTTCGTTTTGGAAACTGTTTGAAGTCATGACGCCTCCACGGACAGTGTTTGCCATAAGGTGGGTAAACGCTCTGAATAAACAGAGCCGATGAGCAGACCAGCGATATTGAATCAGGCAGTCAAACGTTCAGATATATAAACGCAACGGGACGCATGAATAATCGGGCGACCATTCATCTGCGAAAGAGGTTAATCGTCCAGGAATAGAAATTCCAGCCAGCGCATAACCAACAGGAAGTTTCTTACTTATTTGGGGAACATTCTTACAACACGAAATTTTCATGTTTTTTCGGAAAACACCGGAACACTACGAGATAGAGCGTTCCGGGGTTCTGATCGAGGATTCGGCCACTGACGGGCGCAGATCGCGGATCGAGCATGGCACGCTTCAGGCGCGCCCCATTCCTTCTGCCTACAGCCAAACACCCCCTCGCTCAGCCCCCATCAACGAGTGACCCGTCGCGTCAGGTGCCCACCGGGAATCGGATACGACACGTACAACCCCGACTCGACCTGCGCTCGCGAAGCCTGGGCCATACTGCGGACTTTCTTCGCGGCGTCGAGCACAAGATTACGATCAAGGCCCTTTGTTTCCACAGCGTCGACAATGGCGTGGGCAATGTCATCCAGCCCCGCCTCGCTCGACACCAACAGCAGATGCGCACCGGCCCGCAGTGCGGCGATCGCGGTATCGGCGATGCTGTTATCACGCAGGATCGACACCGCATCCAGATCGTCGGAAACGATCAAACCATCAAATCCCAGGCTGTCTCGCAACAGACCGATGACCTTTTGCGACGTGCTCGCCGAGTGCTCCGGATCGAGTGCCGGAAATACAGCAGGGCCAGGCATGATTGCCTGGACTCCGGCGGCGATGACCTGGCGAAAAACGTCGAGCCCGTCCTCCAGCGCCTCGAGTGGGCCGGGCACTCTGGCTTGCGCCACGGCTGGATCATGCTCGGTTTGATAATGCCCCGGAAAATGCTTGGCGGTGGCGATCACCCCCGCTCGCTGCACACCGCGAATGAACGCGCAGGCGATGCGTGAAACCTCGGCAGGATCGGGCCCCAGATTGCGGTTGTGCAGCCACGGATTGGCCCCGGTGACCACATCGACAACGGGCGCCAGGAACAGATTCACGCCCATGACCCGCGCAGAACTGGCCATTTCGTAGCTGCGCGCTTCGATGTCCTCGGTGGTCATTTCCTTGAGCGCCTTGGCGGTCGGCATGCCCGGCACCAAATGGTGCAGACGCTGAATTCCGCCCAGCTCCTGATCTACGGCCACCAGTACCGGCGCCCCCGCGCAGGCCGACGCCTGCTCGGCGATGCCGATGAAGTGCGCGCTCGTCTCTGCGCGGCGTCGCTCGAAGCTCATGTTGCGGGCCAGGTATTCATCGCGGGTTTCGCCCAGCAGGATCGAAACCCCGCCGCGACTCAGGTAGCGCCGCACATTGTCATCCAGCTCCAGTCCGGCAAAGGCCGGAAGGAGCACCGCGTAGGCGGCGCGTTGCAGTTCGTTCGACATACCCTCACCTCGCATTCGGCTCGCTGCAATGCTCGATAGTGAAGTATCTAACATTACAAGTGCTCGTTCTTGCTCACTCTAAACCCAAAACGAGCAAAGTCAATGCCCTCTTCGCGCGAGCATGGAGCACGATCAAGCCCCAAGACGGGAAAAAAAAACGGCCACCATCGCTGGCAGCCGCAAGGGGAAAACGTAATTCGCTTGGGTTCACTGCATGTGATGTCCTTCATGACCGGCATGGCTCTCATGCCCCGCATGCATGTCATCACCCGCCACAGGTGTGACCGGCTGCTGGCGATCGGTCTCTTCCTGCAGATACCGCACGACTTCGGCGATGTCGTTGTCGGCCATGCGCAGGTTGGGCATCGCCACCTTGTTGTAGGCCTCGTACAGACTCATTGCCAGCGGGTCCTTCTGCGCCAGCATCACGTCCGGTTCCTTGAGCCAGCGTCCGAGCCACATGCTGTCGCGTTGACGCGTTACGCCGAGCAGATCAGGTCCCACACCTCGCAACCCGGTCGCTTCCTCGCCTTCGTGGCCGAGGGTGTGACAGGCACTGCAACGGGTGCGGAAAATCTGCTCACCCAGGCCCGGCGCGCGAACTTCAGGGGCATTGGCGTAGCTGTCCTGATGGGCGCTGGCGACTTTCCAGTTCTGCAGGCTGTTGCCCAGTTGATCGGCCAGAATGTAGGGGTTCTCGAACGGCGAGGCCTTCATCCAGCGCCCGGTGGTCTGGTTGCCGACGATCAGGCTCAGGTTGTGGTCGGTGGTGCGGCCGTTGTCGACCCCTTCGATGAACAACCCCAGCTTGCGCCGCAGTTCGATGATGTCGTCCTTGTTGCCGGTCAGGAACTGCCAGCCCGGCGCGACCTTGAACTTGGCAGCGTACTGCTTGAGCACCGCCGGGGTGTCGGTTTCCGGGTCGATGCTGATGGAATAGAAAAACACGTCGCGCCCGACTCTATCCCCCAGCAACCGCTGAACCTGACGCAACCGTGCTGTCTCCAGCGGACATGAATCGGTGCAGGAGGTGAAGATGAAGTTGACCACCACCACCTTGCCCTTGATCAGATCGTCGTAGAAATGCACGGGCTGTTCGTCCTGATTGATCAGCACGGTATTGGGGAAGAATTCCTGCCCCCAGGGCGTGGCCGACTGAACCTCGGCGGCGACGCCCGGAAGGCTGCCCCAGCACACGGCGATCACTGATACGGTCACTGCAATGGCCGCGTTGCGAAGCATCTGGAACATGACTGCAACCTCCCCGATCCTGCGGATCGCTATTTGCCTTTGCCTGAGCCGGAGCCGCCGGAGCCGGATCCTGAACCGCCCGAACCCGAGCCACCCGAGCCGGAGCCAGAACCACCGGAGCCTCCCGAACCGGAGCCTGATCCAGAACCAGAACCAGAGGCCGCAGCCGCGAGTTTGACCGTAGGGCCTACACCGTCGCCGTCGTGATAGGTGGGCAATGCGGCGGAGCTCACATACCCCACGCCGTCCCACGTTGGCATGGGCGTCGGCATCAACTGGAATTGGCCAGGGTGCTCGATGTCCCAACGCAACAGCATCGAATTGTCTTCATGCTGGGTGTTGTGACAGTGCTCCATGTAGGTCCCGGCGAATTCGCGGAAATGGATCGCCATTTCGACGTTGTCGCCACTGTCGGTGCCGATGCGATAGACGTCTTTGCGTGCCCATTTTTCCCACTCAGGCGGAGCCTTGCCGCCACGACTGAGAATGATCCCCTCCTCGAAATGCACGTGTACCGGGTGAGTCCAGCCGTTGCCGCCATTCTGGATTTTCCAGACCTCCAGCGTGCCGGTGCCTTGATAGCCAGACTGCGTCGGACCGTTGGACAACTGCATGGCGGTCGACAGTCTGCGCGGGTCCATCAGGAAGCCCAGGCCGCCATCGGTCTTGACCGTCCACGGCGTCGAGTCGGTGCCGTCGGAACGGCCGAAGATGAAGGTGCGATGACGGGCCTGATTGATCAGCGCGATATCGGCCGGATTGTCGCGATGCAGGGTCAGCGGGACCATCACCTTGCCTTCAGCCTTGCCGGGTTTGGCCGGTTCGTACGCCACAGGATCCATGCTCAGGTCCTGACCGCTGTAAGGCTTGACGTTGATCTGCATGAACTTGCCGACCACGGGGTCGCCCTTGTCCCATTGCGGGCCTTTGCTGCCTTGCTTGATGACCGCCAGATACTTCTCGGACAACACATCAGCCAGCGGCACTTCACCCTTGGGTCCCTTGCCGGTGTCGTGCTCCATGACGTTGACGAAGAACAGTTTGTCCCCCGCCTTGATGCCGTTTTTCGCAAAGTTGATGATGATGTCGTAGCGCTCGGCGATGCCCTGATTGGGCAGGATGCCAAAGTTGTTTTTCAGGTCGCCGTCGCCATCCAGGTCCAAGCTGCCGTCGAACGGAACGGTGTGCTCCATGATGTTGCCGTCATTGCCGATCATGTGGAACGGCACGCGGGCGTAAGACACGCCGGAGTTCTTCGGCCCGGGAAACTCACCGCCATTGCCTTTGATTTCGCGGACCACGGCAATCTTGATGTAGCGCGATACCGAGCCATTGAGGATACGGAAACGATAACTGCGAGCCCGTACATCGAGGAACGGTTTGTAGCCCCAGTTAACGACCATCTCATCACCGAGAAAGCCATCGGTATTGAACGGGTTGAACCACAACTGGCCAGCCTGATCCCAGGCCTTGTCGGCGACGGTCAGGTTGACGTCGTAGTCGCGGTTGCCCCAGGCCAGCGTCGAGCCGCTGGGGAAACGCAGGTTGACGCCATCGTCGATGGCTTCATTGCCGCGATCCAGCGCGCTGTAGTAGTTCATCATCGCCGCGTTGCCCTTGTAGACGTTCTGGGCGGTGAAATCCATCATGTGGTCGTGGAACCAGTGGGTACTCATGGTCTCGCGCCAGTCACCGCGAATCTTGATCGTGCCGTGATCGCAGGTTTTCAGGCCCGGCGATTCATCGTTGACCCACAGGGTTTCACCCGGCGCACAGGGGAACGCTGCGCGGGGGTCCTGAGCCTTGGTGTTTATGGTGTCGTACCCGGCCAGTTGCATCGGCCAGCGATAGTCGTAGTACTGCCCCGGAAAGAAGAATGCGTTGGCGTAACCATCGCTTTCGGCCGGGTTGTGGCCATTGTGTTCGTGGGTGGAAATGGTGTGCAGACCGAAGCCCTTGTTGGCGGACGGATCGATCGGCAGCCCGTTGTAGTGACGCATCAACACAGGCTGACCGTAGCGCACCATCAGCAGTTTTGGCGGCAGCGTGCCGTCGAAGGTCCACACCGAATTGTGTTCCTGAACCGGCATCAACGGGTGCAGGCGCACGCCGATGCCTGTGGCGGTGCCGCCATGGTTGGTGCTGCCGTCAGGATAGTAATTCAGGCCGCCCGGGCCCCACTCCCCGCCTTTGTAATCGTGCAGTTGCAGGTGGTCACGAAAGCCGCTGTTAGCGTGAGCGCCGGACTGCACGGTCTTGTAGGCGATCTGAGGGTAGAACTCGTTCCAGCGCTGATGGGACCAGCCTTTTCCGGGTGGACGCCCTTCGGCTGGCGCATCCACGCGACGGTTCAGGAAGTCCTGAATCTGCGCCTGCCACGGGTTGCGATCCAGCGAGTTGGCGAACTGGGTCGGAAATGGCGTCAGCCCGGGTTGCGCCAGAAAGGCCGCCAGGGCATCAGGCGACGGACCGCTACGCGCAACATTGGTCGGGTCCTGCGCCGGGCCTGGGCCCAGGGTCGGCGCAGGGAACGGCAGCAGCGACGGCGACGCGGCCGGATCGAGTCTGGTGGGCCCGAACTCTTCGAATAACAACACCGCCTGCGTGAATGGCTGAGCTCCGAACAGCGGGCTGGGCTTGCCATTGGTGGGGAAGTTGAAGCTGGTTTGTGCCGAGGGCGGCAGCACGTTTTCGATTCGCGTCGTGGCGCGAGTGCCCTTCTCATCATTGGGTAAATCGATTGCCCCCTCGTTGGCCTCAGGCAGCGTCAGCAGATTGTTCAGCGCTGCGGCGGGGTCTGCAGGAGGGTCGTAGTAAGCGGAGGGATCGGTAGGCGGTGGTTGATCTTCGTTGTCGATCGGCCCGGCATGGACGCCGGTCAAACCCATGCTTAGGGCCATCAATACCGCGGAAGATCCGCGCAAAAGCTGAAACCCGTGAATGGGGGGAAACTTTAAACGCGCAGGTTGTTTCATGGTGGTTCACCTTCAACTCATGCACTGGGGCATTTGTGTTTCATCCGACTGCCCTGGTGGAGCACCGAAGCGCCCGCAGGTAGTGGGTGAAGGGGCAAAACCCCTGCCAGAATTGAGGTGTCACAGGATAAAGGCAAAACAGTGGCCAGCCGACGCGGCTAACTTGCGGCTTTCATTGAAAAATATCGTAACAATTTAATGACCAGAGTTGGCACGGTAAATATGGGCTGCGGGGAAAAGGCCCCGCAGACATGGGGAAATTCACGAAGTATTGGGGACTTGATTGGGGTTTTCGCCGGGCTGAGAAGCCGCTTCCTGCGGCTTCATCCGATGCTTTGAATGTTGCTGTCAGGCGCCGCCGCGATCGTCTCCAGGCTCGCCGTTCACATGATTGCCTCGGTCGTCACCGACTTCACCCAAGGCGTGATTGCCGCGATCATCACCAATCTCGCCGGCTCTGTGAACACCGTGGTCATCACCGATCTCGCCGGCTCTATGAACACCGTGGTCGTCGCCCACCTCACCTGCCCTGTGATTGCCATGATCATCGCCCGCCTCGGCGTGATCGCCGCGATGGCCGCCGTCTGCGCGTCCGCCGCTGGCACTGCTGGAATGGCCGCCGTCATGATCGCCGGCGCTGTGACCGCTACCGCCGCCATTACCAGCGCTGCCGCCGCCATGGCCACCGCCTGAACCGCCAGATCCACCTCCGCCGTTGCCGCCGCCGGAACCACCAGATCCGCCTCCGCCATTGCCGCCGCCACCGCCGTTACCGCCGCCACCACCTCCGCCGTTGCCGCCGCCACCACCAGAGCCGCCTCCGCCGTTGCCACCGTGGCCTCCGCCTCCACCGCCGCCGCCACTCCCTCCTCCGCCACCACCACCCCCGCCATCTTTGGCGTACGCGCTGGAATGAGAGATCGGGTCAGGAATCAGGACTGTGGATGCCGACAGCACCCCACCCACGGCGAGCGCCAAAATCGCTTGTTTGAATCGCATAACTACCTCCACCTTCTTGTTCTGGTATCGAACCGCAAACAGAGCCGGTGCAAAACGAAGGCCATTGCCCCAAGGCAATCAAAGCTTCAGCACATCTCGCGACAGCACAGAAAACAGCGGGTGGCCCAAAGAGCCTTCTTCGCACATGTACCGTGAGACCCGACACCCGGAGCACCCGGGTGCGGACGGTGTTCTTGGGGTGAACACGTCAAGGCTGGCGAATATTCGTTTTTCGGTACGAACGGTCACGCTGGAATTTTTTTATAAGCGCTCTTTTCATTTGCGACGTTGCTGGTCAACATATGCGCCAACTAATAGTGGGTACGCCCAGCATCAATGCAAATGGTTTTGTTTCTTAACTTCGCACGATATCTAATCGAGACAAAACAAGCACTTTGCCCGGCACTGTAAATGTGACGGACAGACAGCGCGTTCATGGGGTGTTGCCGTTCATCACTTCTTAAAGTGTTCCTACTTCTGTTTTCAGGATGAAATAGATGCGTCTTTTTCTGCTCACCAGTGTGCTGGCTGTTGCCCTGACCGGCTGCAGCTCAACCCCGAACAACCCTTCTGTCGACATGGAAACGCCCAAGCCGGCCGCGGACTACGCACAATGCGTTTTCGCCAAATGGCAACAGATCAAACCCGACGCCACCCTGACCGAAAGCAAAGGTCACTACAAACTGCTGGTCTCCGGCAAAGTGGCGCAGGACGATATTCTCGAAGTCTTCAAGGGCAACCCGAACACCCGCGTGTTCTTCTACCAACGGGCTCCACTGGCGTCGGCGTTCGGCAAAAGTGCGCTGGAGAAAGCGGCTCGCGATTGTCTGTGAACCTGTAGCGGCCCTGACGGCCGACGACGCAATCAGGCTGAACTTCGCTTTTTCGATTCCCTCTCAGAGCCAATGGCACCCGTTTTTTTGCGGGTACAGCTCTCACCACAGAGGAATCACGTCATGAGCAATGAACTGAACGGCAAAAAGGTCCTGATCATCACCTCCAATACCGGCATTGAGCGCGATGAGTTGCTCAAGCCACTGGAAGCGTTGAAAGGCATGGGCGCCGCCGTCACTCACGCGACAATCAAGGGCGGCGCTGCGCAGACCTTCCTGCACGACACCGACAAGGACACCAGCGTCACCTCCGACACCCGATTGACGGGCCTTTCGGCGGATCAGTTCGATGCACTGGTAATCCCCGGCGGCACGGTCAATGCCGACACCCTGCGCCAGGACGCCGATGCGCAACGTCTGGTCAATGAGTTCGCCAAGGCCGGAAAAACCGTCGCCGCGATCTGCCACGGGCCGTGGTTGCTGATCGACGCTGGTGTGATAGCTGGCAAGACCCTGACTTCTTACCCGAGCGTGCGCATTGACCTGCTCAATGCCAAGGCTGCCGATTGGGTCGACGCCCAGGTCAAGGAATGCCCGGCCAATGGCTGGACGCTGATCACGTCGCGCAATCCCGACGACCTGCCGGCGTTCAACGCCGCCATTGGCAAGTCGTTGCAAGCCGCGTAACCCGAATAGATTAAAGCCCCCAATGAAAAACCCATCGACGCCGCTACTTGCGGCGTCGATGGGTTTTGGGTAAGTCATAACCCCGGTGGAAGACAGCGACGTACAGACCACCGGGGGAGCTCTCGCACTCACAGGCTCTGAACCGCTCTGGGCCAACTAATTCAATCTTTATCGTCTTTTTGCGTATCACAGGCGATATAAGTGCAATCTGTCTTCGAAAGCGAAAATACTTGCAACCAAATTTTCGCCAGCCCGGTCGACATCGAAAGGCTAACGCGATGACCGCGAGCGCCCACACGAGACTCGCCCATGATTGGAATCATTGTCCCCGCGCACAACGAACAGGACTTCCTTGATGATTGCATCAAGTCGTTGATCGCCGCCGCCAGCCACCAGGAGTTGAAAGGTGAAGTCGTAGAGATCCTGATCGTGCTCGACGATTGCTCCGATGACTCGGCTCTGATTGCCCATGCCCACGGCGTACTGACCCACAGTTGTCAGCATCGCAATGTCGGCATGACTCGCGCAGCAGGGGCCAAGCTGATGATCGAACGAGGTGCGCGCTGGCTGGCCTTCACAGATGCCGACAGCGTGGTGCCTTATGCATGGCTGGCCGACCAGGTGGCATTTGAAGCCGATGCGGTCTGCGGCATCGTTCACGTCGATGACTGGTCCGAACACCCCGAACAGGTGCGCACCCGCTACGACTCGCTGTATCGCCCGGTCGATGACCACCGGCACATCCATGGCGCCAACCTCGGCGTGTCGTCGATCGCCTATCAGCGCGCAGGCGGCTTCAAGGCACTGGCCGCTCACGAAGACGTGCATCTGGTCGAAGACCTGCAGCGCACCGGGGCTCGCATCGTCTGGACGGCGCGTAACAGCGTCAGCACCAGCGCCCGCAAACACTGCCGCTGCAAGGAAGGTTTCGGCGATTACCTGAATTCACTGGCGACTCATACGTTATTAGGCTAACCCTAGCTACGCGTACAGCACTGAATGCTCCGTTCAGGACGTCAGTCTGCGCCCGTGGCGACCCTCACCTGAGCGGGACAGCAACCGATGCAACCGATTAAAAACCGGGCCAACCCCGGTGACGACACACTGGGCGGCGGAATGCCCAGCGCCAGTGTCGCCATGCCCAAGACCGGCAACTGGTTCAAGCGCCTGCTGGCGTTCACCGGCCCCGGTTACATGGTCGCCGTGGGCTACATGGACCCCGGCAACTGGGCGACCGATCTGGCTGGCGGCTCGCAGTTCGGCTATATGCTGCTCTCCGTGATTCTGCTTTCCAACCTGATGGCCATCGTGCTGCAGGCGTTGTCCGCCCGTTTGGGCATCGTCACCGGCTGGGATCTTGCGCGCGCCTGCCGCGAACGCTACAGCCGGCCGGTGTGCATCGCGCTGTGGATCGCCTGCGAGATTGCGATCATTGCCTGCGATCTGGCTGAAGTGATCGGCACCGCTATTGCGCTGAACCTGTTGTTCGGCATCCCGCTGGTGTGGGGCGCGGTGATTTCGGCGGTTGACGTGTTCCTGATTTTCCTGCTGATGGGCAAAGGTTTCCGGGCGCTGGAAGCATTCGTCATCGCCCTTCTGCTGATCATCTTCGGCTGCTTCGCGATCCAGATGGTGCTGGCGCGCCCGGACATGGCCGAACTGTTTGCAGGGTTCATTCCCAAGGCAGAGATCGTTACCAACCCGGCGGCGCTGTATCTGGCGATCGGAATCATTGGCGCGACGGTCATGCCGCACAACCTGTACCTGCACTCTTCCATCGTCCAGACCCGCGCCTATCCGCGCACTGACGAAGGCCGCAGGATCGGCCTGCGCTGGGCCGTGACCGACAGCACCATTGCCCTGACCCTGGCGCTGTTCGTCAATGCCGCGATCCTCATCACCGCTGCCACGGTCTTTCACAAGGCAGGCAAGACCGACGTTGTGGAAATCGAGCAGGCCTATCACCTGTTGTCGCCGATGCTGGGGGTGGGGATCGCCTCGATGCTGTTTGCCATCGCCCTGCTGGCGTCCGGCATCAACTCCACGGTGACGGCAACATTGGCCGGGCAGATCGTCATGGAGGGCTTTTTGCGCCTGAAACTGCCGGGCTGGGTGCGGCGCTTGCTCACACGCGGGCTGGCAATCATTCCGGTGATCGTGGTGACCAGCCTCTATGGCGCCGAAGGCACCGCGAAACTGCTGGTGCTGAGCCAGGTCATCCTGTCGATGCAACTGCCGTTCGCCATCGTGCCGCTGGTGCGTTTCGTCTCGGACCGCAAACTGATGGGCAGCTTCGTCACCGGCCCGGTGCTGACCACACTGGCGTGGGGGATTGCCCTGCTGATCATCGGTTTGAACATGGTGCTGTTGCTGGGGATGTTCGGGGACTGAACACCGGTCATTGCGACCGGCATTCCTCGTCATGTCAATGCATGGAGCCGTGATCGTGGCTCATGTCCATCGAGTCCATCATCGCCCGCGCCGGAGCTTTTACCTCGATGGTCTCGCGCACGCCCCTGGCGTCTTCGACGGTCAGGGTCAGCGGCACCTGGTCGCCTGCCTTGATCTGCCCGACCAGGCCCATGAGCATCACGTGATAGCCGTCAGGGTCCAGCGAAACAGTCTTTCCCGCAGGCAGTGGCACCGAATCCACCGGCCCCATCCGCATGACATCGTTGGTCATGCTCATCTCGTGAATCTGCACGTCCCTGGCCACCGGCGAGCTGACACTCAGCAGTTTGCTGTCGGTATCGGCAGTGATGCGCATGAAGGCGCCGGAGGAAGGTTGGCCGGGCACCGAGGTGCGCACCCAGGCGTCATCGACCCTGGTCTGCGCGAACGCTGACGCACTGGCAGCCGTCAGCAGCGACACCAGGAGAACCCGAGCAACGTTGGAAAACAGCGCGGTCATCAGCAGACCTCCATGACAGTGAGCAGATCTTCCGCGCATTGCTTGGCGGAAAGCGACGGCGACAGACCCAGGCGCAGGTTGCCGCGGGAGTCGAAGACGAAACTGGTGGCGGTATGGGACATGGTGTAAGTGTCACCGACCGGCACTTTTTCGTAGAACACACCAAATTCCTTGGCCACTGCCTGCGTCTGTTCCAGCGTGCCGCGCAGAGCGACGAAGCCCGGATCGAACTGTTTGACGTAGGCGTCGAGGATTTCCGGGGTGTCGCGCTCGGGATCGACGGTGATGAAAATCACCTGCATGGTCTTGCCGTCCTCACCCATGAGCTTTTTCGCCTGCACCGCCCGCGCCAATGCGGTGGGACAGACAGACGGGCATTGGGTGAAACCGAAGAACACCACCGGCATCAGGCCGCGATAGCTCGACAGCGTCTTGACCTCACCGGAGGTGTCGGTGAGCTTGAACGTACGGCCCATGATCTTGTTGCTCAGATCCTTGCCGTATTTGAAATCCAGCGCGGTGGTCGAACCATCGCAGCCTGCAAGAAGGCCAAGACCCAACAGGCCCATGCCGGTGACCACCTGACGGCGGGTCAGTAAATCATTCATGTGACGAACTCTCTGAAGCAGCGGCCGGTGTTGCGACCGACCCTGACTCGCCCGCGAGGGACGACGCTCAACAGCATCCTGATCTCGCCCGCGCGCTCAGGGCGCCTGGGGTGACCAGCCGGGGAAGGCGTGTCGCGGCGGTTTGCGCAACAGGTAGTCGGAGCGGGGAACGAGTTTGCGCTTGATCCGCGCCAGCCAGCCAAGGCCGATGAAGAACACCAGCGACAGCGCGAGGGTGCCGGCAAAGGCGCAATCGGTCATGGCGAGTTTCATCAACTGGGCATGATCGCCCATCTGCGCCATGTCCATCTGGCCGGTCATGCCGTGATGATCGTTGCAGACCACCGATTCGCCGGACTGATTGAACGCCCGCAGCATCTGCCCATGGCTGAGGCTGCACACCAGCCCACTGAACAGCACGATGCCGTACAGCATCCAGGCGATCAGCGATTGGTGGGTTCGGACGAATTTCATGGGGCGCAATTCTACATCGTTGCGCCCCATGACAGGTTTCAGCGCCGGACTGCCGGGTGCGACAAAACCGCGCAGGGTGTTCGAGCGCCGGACACCAATGGCACCGGCGACCCGAATGATTGTGGGAGGAAGCTTGCTCGCGAAAGCGGCGGTGCGGTTACCACCGCCAAGTCATCCCGACCTCAGCCCGAAATCTGCCGCGCCCCCTTGATCGGCTCTTGCGGTAAGACCCGCTCATGGCCCTGACGCAGACGCAGCGCTGCAATCGCCGCCACCACCAGCACCACGGCAATCACCTTCATGCCGTTCATTGCGTTGCCGGTGCTCTGTTCGATCAGCCCCATGACCGACGGCCCGACGAAACCGCCCAGCAGCCCCAGACAATTGACGAACCCCAATCCGCCGGCCAGCGCCGCGCCTTTGAGACGTGAGGCCGGGTAGAGAAAGATGATCGACTGCACGACGAAGAACATCACCGCCGAAATGCAGAACCCCAGCAGACTGATCACTGGCCCGGCCAGCGACGCGATTGCCAGCCCGATGGCCATGGTCAGCAGGCCGGTGACAAGCATTCGCCGGGAACGCTGCGGGGTGTTGGCGAAACGTGGCAAGGCGACCGCCCCCACGGCTGCGGCGATCCACGGCAACGAGGTCACCAGACCGACCTGCACCGTGCTCAGATCGCCGTATTTGCCGATGATCCCCGGCAGAAAGAAGATCACGGTGTAGATGGTGATCTGGTGGCAGAAGTACACGAAGATCGCCAACAGGATCTGCGGCGTCAGGCACTGCTTCAGTGAGTGCCCGCCGTGCCCGGCCCCCTCCTCGGCTTCGCTCGCCAGTTGCCGCTCGATCTGTTGCGCTTCGGCAGGGCTCAGCCAGGTCGCCTTGCTCGGACGATCGGGCAGCTTCTTCCACACCACCATGGCGAAGAACACCGCCGGAAGGCCTTCGAGCATGAACATCCACTGCCAGCCGCGCCAGCCGAACAGGCCGTCCAGTTGCATCAGCGCCGCGCCCAGTGGCCCACCGATGATGTTTGCCAGGCACACACCGAGCAGGAAATACCCGGTGGCGCGAGCGCGTTGTTCGCGGCCGAACCAGTAGGTCAGGTACAGCATTACGCCAGGAAACAGACCGGCTTCGGCAATGCCCAGCAAGAGACGCAAGACGTAAAACGAGGTCTCGCCCTGGACGAAGGCCATGGCCGCGGAAATCAGTCCCCAGGTGACCATGATCCGGGCAATCCAGAACCGCGCGCCGACCTTGTGCATGATCAGGTTGCTCGGCACTTCCGACAACGCGTAAGTCAGAAAGAAAAGCCCCGCGCCCAACCCGTACGCGGCGGCGGAAATCCCCAGATCCACGTCCAGATGATGCTTGGCCAGGGCGATGTTGGTGCGGTCAAGAAAGCTTAAAACGTAAGCCGCGATCAGCAGCGGCATCAGCTTGACGAACAGCAGCTTGTTCAGCGTGGCGGCGTCGCGGGGTGAAGAAGGCGCTTCGGGCGTTTTTGTAATTGTCATTGTGCGAACCTCTTTTCAGCTCATGTAACGGAACGGGCCAGCCAGTTGCGCCGGCGACAGGATTCAGACTTGCGGTTCGACGACCAGCACTTCGGGACGATGGGAAAACAACTGCAGAAAAGCACCGCCCAACGCGCAACCGGCCATGACGAAGAAGCACACGGTGTAACCCCCAAGGCTCGTCCAGCCGCCACCGGCGCTGATCAAACTGCCCATCAAGACCGGTGCGATGCCGCCACCGATGAACATCGCGGTGGTAATGATGCCGTTGGCGGTTGAGGTGGCCGAGGGTTGCGCCGAGTCGGACGCCACCGCGTAGTAGATCGGCCACACCGCGTTGGCCACCAGACCGAACAGCAGTTGCACGACGATGATGATCAGCATGGTGTTGGCGAAGTAGAACGCGCCGACACTGGCCGCCATCCAGAGGCCGCAGATGATCAGCGTGATTCGACGGCCGATGATGTCCGACAGCGATGGCCAGACCAGTTGGCCGACAATGCCGGTCAGGGTGAACACGACGCTCATTCCCGCCGACTCGGCCAGCGACAGGTTGAGAATGTTGTACAGGTAGGCCGGTAGAACGATGTTCACGCCCATGTACACCACCTGCGTCAGCATGGTGTTGCCAGCCGTGAGTGCGATGTTGCGGTTGGCGATCGTCGCCTTGAAGGTCGCCCAGGCCTGGCCCTTGACGTTCGGCGACGGCGTGCTGTCCGGCGCGGTCATGCCTTTGGCGGCGATGTCGACGTACAGCTGAGTGATACGTTCGGCCGTCGAGTAGCGCGACCAGAAAATCATCAGCGGCAACGCCACGACGAAGGCAAAGAAGAACACGTAGCGCCAGTTTTCCTCGCCAAAGGTGGCGATCACGAAACTGGCGACAATGCCGCTGAGCATCGCGCCAATCGGGTAGCCGGTGTGGTGCGCCCCAAGTGCAAAACCACGGCGTTCAACCGGCCACCACTCGGCCGTGTTGCTGACCCCTACCGGTTCGCCCCAGCCCGCGCCGAGGTTCACGCCCACGCGCAGCGCGATGAAAGACGCCAGGTGGCCGCTGAGAAACTTGAAGCCCGAGAGAAACGAGAGGGCGGTGTAGCCCAGAACCAGCGGCACTTGAAAGCGCGCACGCTTCCAGCCGCCGCCGTACCGGTCGCTCCACACCGAGCCCGGGATATCGAGCACCGCCAGCGCCAGCATGACCACCGTGGCCACGGTGCCCCCGCCGACAGGTCGAAATGCTTGGAAATGGTCGGCCCCAGTCGCAGCACGATTTCGCGGTCGTAAGCGTTGAGAATCCAGATCATCCAGCAGACCAGCAACGAAACCCACGAATAGCGATGAATCTTGCCCAACGATGCTTTCTTGTTGTTTTGCATGAGGGTCTCCAGGCGTGCCGCACACGCCTTGTCGAGAGAAGTGTTCCTGTGATCCTTGTGTGTCGATTCGGTCGGTCGTTGCTCAGCCGGCAAAGCGCCGTTCAGCGATGCCGCGCACGCCCAGGCCGGTGATGGCGAACAGTGCGCCGCGTTGCTGGCCGTCTTCCGGGAAGCGCGGCAGCGGCGGTCTGGCCATGGAGGTGACGAACAGCGTGTCGAGATCCGGGCCACCGAACGTCAGGCTGGTGACCTTCTTCACTGGCATCTCGATCATCCGGTCGACCTGGCCGTCCGGGGTGTAGCGCACCAGTTTTCCGGCATACACCAGCGCCTGCCAGAGGCAGCCTTCGGCGTCCACGGTGCAGCCGTCTGCCGCGCCACCGCCTGAGGTGTCGACCTTGGCGAACGTGCGTCGATTGCGGGTGACGCCTGTGGAGTTGTCGTAGTCATAGGCCCAGATTTCGCCCGACCAGGTATCGGCGAAATAGAACGTCTCGCCATTCGGACTCCAGCACGGGCCGTTGGACACGATGATGCCTTCATCCAGAGTGTGCAGACTCATGTCGGGATCGAGGCGATACAGCTTGGCGCAGGCTTGATCCTCCTGGGTATCCATGGAGCCAAAAATGAAACGGCCACGGCGGTCGACCTTGCCGTCGTTGAGGCGATTGTTCGGATGGCCGGGTTCCGGATCGACGATCAACTCCAGTTTGCCCGTCGGCAGGTCAAGGCTGTGCAGGCCGTTCTGCAGGGCAACGATGGCGGCGTCGCCGTTCTTGCGCAGCGCCATGGAGCCAATCTTCTGGCCGACGTCCCAGGCGCGTAGTTCACGCCCGTCATCGGTGCAGCGCAGAATCCGGCCGTCGAAGCTGTCGATCCAGTAAAGCCGCTGTTGCTCCACGTCCCAGACCGGGCCTTCGCCCAGCGTGGTCTTCACATCGACGACGATTTCGATACGCATGATTCACTCCTGTCTTGTTCTTATGGGAGGTGATTGCCCGTGTGAGGCGCGCACACCGGGTGCGCGCCTCGTCACGTCGAACAGGCTGCGGGCCTTAGAAATCCACTTCGTTCTTGCCCTTGAGGGCGAGCATTTCCCGCGCCTCGTCCGGGGTCGCGACACGGCCACCCAGCGCTTCGATCACGGTGCGAATGCGCTTGACCTGATCGGCGTTGGACGCCGCGAGTTTGCCCGGGCCGTCCCACAGCGAATCTTCAAGACCGACACGCACGTTGCTGCCCATCGCCAGGCCCATGGTGCCCAGCGGGATCTGATTGCGGCCGGCGCCCAGGATCGACCATTCGTAGGCGTCGCCAAACAGGCGGTCGGCGGTGCGACGCATGTGGGCCAGGTCTTCCGGGTGGCCGCCGATGCCGCCGCGCAGGCCGAACACCGACTGAATGAAGATCGGCGCCTTGAGCAAGCCGCGTTGCAGGAAGTGCGCAGCGGTGTAGAGGTGGCCGATGTCGTAGCACTCGATTTCGAAGCGGGTGCGGTTTTCGGCGCAGGCATTGAGAATGTGGGCGATGTCGCGGAAGGTGTTGCGGAAGATACGGTCGTCGCTTTCTTCCAGGTATGGCCGTTCCCAGTCGTGCTTGAACTCGGTGAACCGGTCGAGCATTTCGTACAGGCCGAAGTTCATCGAGCCCATGTTCAGCGAGGCCAGTTCGGGCTTGAGTTGGGCCACCGGTTGCAGGCGTTCTTCGACGCCCATGGTGGGCGCACCGCCGGTGGTGATGTTGATCACCACATCGCTCTGGGCCTTGATCTGCGGCAGAAACTGACGGAACAGATCGACGTCCTGGCTCGGGCGACCGTCGAAAGGATCACGGGCGTGCAAGTGAACGATGGCCGCGCCCGCCTCTGCCGCACCGATGGCAGCCTCGGCGATTTCCTGCGGCGTGATCGGCAGGTGCGGCGACATGGATGGCGTGTGAATCGCACCGGTGACGGCACAGGTGATGATGACTGGACGTTTTTTCGACATGACTGTTCTCCCTTCTTGTTGTTGGTGAGATCTGTTCCGGGTATGAAGCTTTTATGCGTCGCAGCGCGCAGGTTCAGCGACCGGCGTTGCAATGGTCGCGGTCAGAGATACTCGACATTGCCGTCGACACTGATGGCCTGCCCGGTGACGTTGCGCGCCGCTGGCGAGCAGAGAAACAGCGCCATGGCAGCGACGTCCTCGGCGGTGACCATGCGTTTCAGGGAAATCTTGTTCAGGTATTCCTGACGCATCTCGGATTCCGGCACATTCAGTTGCTCGGCGCGGGCACGAATCACGCCGTCCATGCGCGGCCCTTCGACGATGCCAGGCAGCAGTGCGTTGACCCGGATGTCGCTCTCGCCCAGTTCCGACGCCAGGGACTTCATCAGGCCGACGATGGCCCATTTGGTCGCCGCGTAAGGGGTGCGCCAGGCATAGCCCAAACGCCCCGCCACCGAGGCGATGTGCAGCAGATGCGCGTTCGGCGACTCTTTGAGCAACGGAACCGCGTGATGCGCGAAGCGGTATTGCGCAGTGAGGTTGATGTCGATGGTGCGCTGCCAGTCTTCATCGGTGACGGCGTCGATTCCGGCGGTAGGCCCGGCGATGCCAGCGTTGTTGATCAACACATCGAGGCCACCGAACTGTTCGCGCTGGACCTTGAACACCGCTTCGATCTGCGCGGCATCGCCGACATCGGCGCGGGTCGCCACACTGCCCGGATAACGATCACGAAACGCCGCCAGCGCCGACTCGCTGACATCACACACATGCACCCTGGCGCCCGCTTCGATGTAGGCCGCGGCCAGCACTTCGCCGATCCCGGCGGCACCGCCGGAAATCAGCACCCGCAGGCCGCTGTAGGGAATCAACCGATTGAGAACGCTCATGCTTTTTTCACTCCTGAGGCAGACGACCGCGCACGGTCGTTATTGACGAGCAGGCGCGCCAGCGAATCGGCGGCCTGCATAATGTCGTCGGTGACCGCAGCCCGTGCCCCGGCACCATCGCGGGCGGCCAGCGCCTCGACGATGCGGTCGTGGGCTTCCATCGAGCGCTGCAAGTGCGCCTTGTCCGGCGCGACCAGGGCGAAACATGGCCCCATGTGCAGCCAGAAGTTCTCCACGGCGGCGATGGTCAATTCGGCCTGGGCCACGGCGTAGATGCGTCGGTGAAAGGCAAAGTTGGTCCACAGATAGCGCGACACGTCGACCTTGTCGGCGGCTTGCTGCATCTGCCGGCAGAGTTCGCTGATGTCCGCCAGATCGGCATCGGTGAGTAGCGCCACTGCCCTTTCGGCCAGCAGGCCTTCAAGGGCGACGCGGGCATCACGAATTTCGCGCAGACGTTCAGGCGTCATGATGCGAACGCGCAGCCGCGCGGTTTCAGTCACTTCGAAGGCGTTTTCCGCGCTCAGGCGATGCAGCGCTTCGCGGACCGGCATGGGGCTTGAGCCCAGCGCGTCGGCGAGGCCGCGGATAGTGAGTTTCTGACCGGGTTGAAAACGCCCGCTCATCAACGCTTCGCGGATCTGCCGGTAAACCTGGTCCTGCAACGTGTCGCGGGATACCTGGCGCATGGACGGCAAAGGAATGGGGCGATCTGTCATGGGAGAGAAGCCTGTGTTGTCGTTCTTGTGGCTGAAATATGTGATCACAAATCAAATAAGTCAAATAGTTTCAGCAGACGACTGTGCGACGGCGGCGCAGATTGTTTGAACCCCCACGCGCGCCAGATGCCGAATTTCATGGGCAACGCACGCATCTCGCGACAGCGTTGAAGGATTGGAGAGGCCCGTTCATGCAAGACGACGCACAAGGGATCGAATCAGTTCTGGCTGATTTAGCGCACCGACCCAACCCGCCAAGGACCGACGAAAGGTTGCGTGAGGCGATGCGCCTGTGCGTCGAACGGGGGCTGGACCGCCTGCCACTGCCCGGCAGCGGCCAAACCTTGGCGCGCTGGCAGCAACTGGCAGCGGTGGCAGGGCTCGATCTGGCGCTTCTCAAACTTTACGAAGGCCATACCGATGCGCAGGCCATCCTTGAAGAACTGGGTTGCCAACCCTTCACCGAACCTGGGATCTGGGGTGTATGGGCGGCCGAACCGCCCACGGCACGGGTGGTTGTCAGTGGTCGCCAAGGCGATCAAGTCCGCCTCGATGGCCTCAAGGCCTGGTGCTCCGGCGCGCAACAGATCGACTACGCGCTGATCACCGCCTGGACCGAACAGGACCAGCCGCAGTTGATTGCCGTGCGTCTGGATCAACCCGGAATCGGCATTGATGCTCAAGGCTGGCAAGCAGTGGGCATGGCCACCACTGCCAGTGTCGATGTGCATTTCGACCAAGCGGTCGGACATTGCGTGGGTGACCACGGCGCTTACCTGTCGCGGCCCGGATTCTGGCAAGGCGGCGCGGGCATCGCGGCGTCCTGGTACGGCGCGGCGGTTGCACTGGCGCGGGTCCTTCATCAACAACGCCAGAAAGGCCGACCCGACCCTCATGCCGACGCCCATCTGGGTGCTGTGGACGCCGCGCTGTATGGTGCCGCTGCGGCACTGCGCGCCTGCGCGGCGTGGATCGATCAACATCCGCAGGACGACGCTCGGCTGCCGGTGCAACGGGTGCGCGCTCAGGTGGAAATGGCCGTCGAACAGGTCTGTCGGCATGTGGGCCGCGCCTTGGGCGCCACGCCATTTTGTCGTGATCCGCACTTCGCTCGCCTTGCCGTGGATCTGCCGGTGTTCATCCGCCAAAGCCATGCGGAGCGGGACCTGGAACAGTTCGGCCAGTTGCTCGCCAGCCATTCAACGCAGGAGTGGGCACTATGAATGTGGAGCGACCTTTCGGCGTCAGCGGCACGCCCTTGAGTGAATGGCAGAACAGCACTGCCCTGCGCGGGGCGCTGTCGATCTCCCTTGAGGAACTGGTGCCGTTGGGGGCCAGACTGGTGGTTCTTGCTCCGCATCCGGACGATGAAATCCTCGCCTGCGGCGGGCTGTTGGCGGGAATGTTCCCGAGACAGGAAGACGTGCAGTTGATCTCGGTAACCGATGGCGAAGGCAGTCATCCCGGATCGACACAATGGCCGCAGTCGCGCTTGCGGGCTGCGCGCCAACAGGAAAGCCAGTGCGCGATGGCCAGCCTGGGGTTCGACATCGACCGGGTGGCTTGGCAGCGTCTGGGAATTGCCGACGGGCATGTGGCTGAGCAGGCGGAATCGCTCATCGCGCTGCTCAGTGAAGACCTGCGTTCCACCGACGTGCTGCTCACCACCTGGCGCCACGACGGCCATTGTGACCATGAAGCGGTGGGCCATTGCGCAGCGCAGGCTGCGGCCAATTCCGGAGCGACACTGGTGGAGGTACCGATCTGGGCCTGGCACTGGGCCGAACCCAACGACCCGCGGATTCCATGGGGCCAGGCGCGCAAGCTGTTGCTCACTGATGAACAGCAGATGCGTAAGCGCCGCGCCATTCATGCTCATTTCAGCCAGTTGCAACCTGACAGCAGCACCGGCGCTGCGCCTGTGCTGGACCCCATCACGCTGGAGCGCCTGCTGCAGCCCTTCGAACTGGTGTTTCTGTGAGCCTGCCTGCCGATTATTTCGATGAACTGTTTGCCGACAGCGATGACCCTTGGGCCTTTCGCACACGCTGGTATGAACAGCGCAAGCGCGACCTGACCCTCGCAGCCCTGCCCCGTCAACGTTATGCCCGCGTGTTCGAACCGGGCTGCGCCAACGGCGAACTGAGCCTGCGCCTGGCGCAGCGGTGCGACGCATTGCTGTGCATGGACATGAGCGCCAGAGCCGTCGAACTGGCACGCGGCAGGCTGAGCCAATACCCCCGAGCAGAGGTCATCGAGGGTCGCTTGCCGCAAGACTGGCCGGAGGAGAAATTCGATCTGATCGTGATCAGCGAGTGGGCCTACTATCTGGAGCCTGCGTTGTTCGTTGAGGTGATCGAACGGATTGCCTCCAGCCTGACGCCGGAGGGTGCGGTACTGGCCTGCCACTGGCTGCACCCTATCGAAGGCTGCCCGATGCTGGGCCGAGAGGCACATGCGCTGCTCGATGCACACCTGTCGATGCAACGCACGGTAAGGCATGAGGAAACCGATTTTCTATTGGAGATGTGGAGCAACAAGCCGGGCGGGATCGATCTGGATGAACAGGCTGATTGATACAGTCTCGGGCCCGCAGCAAGTCTCGTAGGAGGAAGCTTGCTCCCTCCCACAGAGTTCAGCGTCAAACCGATGATCCCGTACCGACGCTTCTTCTGCGCAACGCAATGTACTCGTAGCAGCACGGCTACAGGTTCTGCATCCGCTCCTGCACGAACACCCGCGCCTGGCGGGTCATCTGGTCAAGGTGGCGATCGCGCTGTTTTTCGGCGTCAGTCATGGCCCGTTTGCCGTTCTGCTTGAGCAGGTAGGCGTGGATCTGCCGCACTTCCACGGAGTTATAGATCGGCGCTACATCCAGCACCGCCAGCAAACCATCGGTCTGGTGATCGCGGGTGTTCATCAGCACTTGCGGGCCGCGCGCGCTCAGCACCTGAAAGCCCATCGCCTCGAAATACGGCACCTTGCCAACGAAGCACGCCAGTTCGGCATGGGGATAGCGCTCGGTCATCTTTTGCAGCATCGCTCGGGCAATGCCACGTCGACGCTGACTCGCCTGCACCGCCATGTACGCCACCGCGCACGCCTCGGGATCGTCCTGCACCGGCAGGTACAAGAGAAACCCGGACACCACGGACGGGTCTTCATCGTCCAGCGCGACAATCAGCTCCACCGGAAAACCTCTGGAGCCGTTCATCGCCTGCAAGTACTGATGCACTTCATGCCCGACCCCGTATTGATACAACGGATACAGCGGGTTGCTCGGCGCGATGCCGACCATGCTGATATCGCTCACGTAGTCGACGACCATCTGCATGATCTGACTGTCGATGGATTCCGGGGGCGTGCTTTCAAGGCGAGTGATGATAGGCATGAGGGTCCTGACTGGGATAAAGACGGTGTAGCGATGGCGTTGCAGGAAGCTGAATGCGCGCATCATACCGCGTTTCTCGGCCAGGCCTGCCAGGCTCCACGCCAGCGCCGGTTCATTTCGAGTAAGGTAATCCCCAGCCCCACATCGCTTTCAACGGGAACCCGAGCCAACCATGTTCGACTGGGACGATCTGCGTTTTTTCTCCACCTTCGTACGCGAAGGCAGCCTCGCCGCCGCGGCGCGCGCACTGGGCGTCGAACATGCGACCGTGGCCCGACGCATCGCCTCGCTCGAAGCCTCTCTGAACCTCAAACTGGTGGATCGGCGCGGGCGCATCTACGAACTCACCGCCGATGGCATCAGGGTCGGTGAGTTCGCCGAGCAGATGTCCAGCACCTCGTTCGCCTTGCAACGCTTCGTCGGTGGCGAGCACGATCGTATCGAAGGCGAAGTGGTGATCTCCTGCCCTCCCGCATTTCTCGCGACCTTGATCGCGCCCAACATCGGCAAGCTGCGCGAACGTTATCCGGGCCTGCACATTCGCATGGTGGGGGCCAAATCCACCGCCTCGCTGGCGCGCAAGGAAACCGACGTCGCGGTGCTCTATGCGAGGCCGGAAGAAGCCCAGGTGGTGGCCAGACATCTTGCCGATCTGCCCTTCGCTCTCTATGCCAGCGAGCGTTATCTGGCCAACCACGACAGCCAGGATTTCGTGTTCATCGGCTACGACCAGAGCATGGAGCACTCGCAGCAACAGCAATGGTTGCGGTCGCACCTGGCCGGTCGCGCATTGGTGATTTCCAGCAATGACCTGCGAGTACAGGCACAGGCTGCGGCGGGCGACGGCGGGCTGGTATTGCTGCCGGCGTTTCTCGCCCGCGAATATCGACTCAGACGTGCGCCCACTGGCGATACAGCGTTGAGCTTGCCGGTCTGGCTGGCGTATCACGAAGACCTGCGCAGCGCCGGCAAGATCCGCGCGGTATTGGATTTCCTCATCCAATGCCTGGAGTCCCCGGACGAGCTGTGAATTCTTTCACATGCCGTATGCGCAGTCAGCCAATTCTCGGCCCCCTCCTCGCTCTCTATCCTCGCTGGCAATAGAGAAATCGATGAGAGGGTTCAACCATGAACAACCATCCACAACCTTGCGGTACGTTGCCAATCTTCAAGTCGGCCTGGATCGTCACCGCTGTATTTATCCTGTCCAACGCGGCCACGCCGCTGTACACCCATTGGCAGCAGAATCTGGGCTTTGCCTCGGGAACGCTGACGCTGATTTTCGGCTGCTACATCCTCGGCCTGCTGCTGACACTCGCTGTCGCCGGGCAACTGGCCGACCACTTCGGGCGCAAGGCTTTGCTGCTTCCCGGCATCGGCATCGCGATCATCTCGGCGCTGCTGTTCGAACAGGCCAACAGCGTCGCCCTGCTGATGCTCGCCCGTCTGCTCAGCGGCATCTCGGTGGGCATCGTGGTGTCCGCAGGGATGGCCAATGTGGTCGAGCATGCCAGCGAATCTCGCAAACCCTTTGCTTCGCTGATCGCTTCGGTGTCGATGGTGTTGGGCGCCGGGACCGGACCGCTGCTGGCCGGGCTCATCGCGCAATTCATGCCGGACCCGGTGTCCATGGTGTTCAACGTCGAAATCGCCTTGCTGGTGCTGGCCTTGGTGGTGGTGCTGTGCCAGCCCAACCGCAAGCTGGGCAGCGGCCGTTTTCGTCCGCACCTGCCATCGGTTGCCAGAAAACATCTGGGCGTCGTGGCGCAGGGTGTGTCGTTCTTCGGCCCCGGCCTTACCGCCACCTGCTTCGTGCTGGCGCTGGGTCCGAAACTGCTGGCAAATCTGCTTCAGGCCAACAGCCCGTTGATCGCCGGCGCCATGGCGTTCGTGATGTTCCTGACGGCCGTCGGCGTGCAGTTTGCGGCGAAAAAACGCGGCATGAAGCTGATCTTCGTCCTAAGCGGGCTGTCCACCATCGCTGCCATGGCCAGCCTGTGGGGCGCGCTGCAATCTGGTTGCGCTGCGTTGCTGGTGATCTCGGCGATGCTCGCCGGTGCCGGCCAAGGCCTGGGCCAACTGGGCGGGCTGACCCTGATCGCCAACAACATCGCGCCCCAGCGTCGCGCCGAAGCCAACGCGATCTTCAACATGGGCGGCTACATTGCGGCGGGGATCATCCCGGTGGTCACCGGTTACCTGATCGACCTGTTCGGCATTCATGTGGCGATCAGCGTGCTGGCTGCGGTCATCGCGATCCTGGCGCTGCTGGCATTGTCCGTGTTGCTGCGCAACCACAGGGCGCATTCATGCGATGCGGGACAACCTGCGTGATCGAAACAGGATGAGCCTCACCTGCCGTAGCAGTCTGGCTTGCCGGCGTTGCGACTGTAAAACCGCCACCGCCACCAAGCGCGACGGCTAGAGAGCAACCAGGGAAGCGCCCAAGCGGCCAATCGACATCACAGATCGTTTGCGCAAAGAGACCAAGAGTGCGATATTCGCAACCGCGAATTATTCTCATCAAGCCGGCTCATTAAAGCATTTACCCATGACCCCTACCCTTCTGCTGGTCGAAGACGATGCGCGCCTGCGTAATGATCTGGACCAGCATTTTCAAAAACGTGGTTTCTCGGTCACAGCCTGCCCCTGCGGCACTCAAGGATTGGCGGCCATTCGTGCCGGGCATTTCGATCTGGTGTTGCTGGACATCATGCTGCCCGGCATGGACGGCCTCTCGCTGCTCGAAGCGCTGCGCGATATCGAGGACACGCCGGTGATGCTGATGTCGGCCCTCGGTGCCGAGCAGGATCGCATTATCGGGTTCACCCGGGGTGCCGACGATTACCTGCCCAAACCTTTCAGCCTCGCCGAACTCGATGCCCGCGCCAACGCGTTGCTGCGGCGCATGGCCCGCACGCACACGCCAAAGTCCGTGCGCGAGGACGGTCGCGTGCAGTTCGACGACGAATTGCAGGACGTTATCCACGCCGGTCAACGGGCCGGTTTGACTGGCTCCGAATATCGCTTGCTGATCACACTGCGCGAGCACGCCGGGGAAGCCTTGAGCAAACCGTTGCTCTATCAGAACGTGCTGCACCGGATCTACACACGGCTCGATCGTGGGCTGGACGTCCATGTCTGCAATCTGCGCCGCAAGCTCACGGCAATTGGCGTGCAGCATCTGCAAATCCAGGCCGTGCGCGGTCAGGGCTACATCCTCATCGAGTCGGACCAAAGCTGATGCGGCGCCATCCCTTGCTGTGGAAGCTTGCCCTTCTGCAGATTTCCTTCTGCCTGCTGCTGACCTGGATCATCTGGACCTGGGGGCTTTCGGCTGAGCGCAGCACCTACTTTCTGGATCAGGCTGATCAACTGTATCTGGCCCGCTATGCGCAGCAGGCCGAGGACGTCTGGCACAACGAAGGCAGCGTGGGCGTTGAGCGTTTTCGTCAGCAGTTGTCTCGCGACGAGAACACGTGGGTGGCGGTGATCGGGCCGCATCTCGAAAGTCTGGGCACCACGCCACTGACCGCGCTGGAAGCCAGTCATCTGACCTTCATGCGCATGCTGCACTGGCCGATGAGTCGGCGTCTGCAGGATGAGCTGCCCTTCGTCAGCATCGAGTTTCCCGATGCGCCGCAACAGGGTCGGCTGGTCATGCAACTGCCCGAGCGTCTGCTGCCCGGCGGCCTGACGCCCTGGACCCACGTGCTCAGCCACGGTGTCGTCCCGACCTTGCTGGCGGCGCTGCTGGGGCTGTTGATCTACCGCAATCTGGTGGTGCCGCTCAATCGTCTGCGCGACCGCGCCGACAGTTTGCGCGCGGACGATCTGGACAGCGAAGGGCCGGGCGTGCCGTTGATGGGCCGCCGCGATGAACTGGGGGAACTGGCCGGCGCGTTCGAACACATGGCCAATCGTCTGCGCCAGAGCCTGAACCAACAACGCCTGTTGTTGCGCACCCTGTCCCATGAATTGCGCACGCCCTTGGCGCGCCTGCGGATCGCTCATGACAGCCAGCTACCGCCCGAACAACTGCGTGAGCGACTGGACCGGGAAATCGGCGACATGCAGCGCTTGCTCGAAGACACCCTGGACCTGGCGTGGCTCGACACCGAACGGCCGCAGTTGCCGACCGAACCGGTGCTGATGCTGTCGATCTGGGAAGCGCTGTGCGAGGACGCCTGCTTTGAAAGTGGCTGGCCTGCGCAACGTCTGATAGGCCTGGTGGACATCGACTGCCTGCTGCAGGTGCACCTGGACAGCGTCGCTCAGGCGCTGGAAAACCTGCTGCGCAACGCGATTCGCTTCTCGCCCCCGCAGGGCAAGATCACCCTCACCGGCTGGCGCGAGGATGAGCATTGGCACCTGTGTCTGCAGGACGAAGGGCCGGGGGTGGCCGAACGGGATCTGGAGCGGATCTTCGTGCCCTATCAACGACTGGACAACAGCACCGAAGGTTTCGGCCTGGGCCTGGCGATCGCCCGCCGCGCCGTGGAATTGCAAGGCGGCAGGTTATGGGCGAGCAACGGCAGCCCGGGGTTGATCATGCACATGACCTTGCCGGCCGCCGCGGCGGGCTGATCCCGATGATCGTTCACACGATCACGGACAGATGATGGTTCCCACGCTCCGCGTGGGAATCTATCCCCTGACGCTCCGCGTCATCCCCTGGCAGACGCAGAGCGTCTGGAACGGCGTTACCACGCTGAGCGTGGGAACGATCATGGACAGATGGTTCGCGCAGACCTGGGTGAGGCCTGACAAAGCCGCTTCAAGTGTTTAGAAAGTTAATGCGCTTTACTCGCAAAAAGCAGTCATTATCATTCGTGATCTTCTGCGTCATGTCGTTCCTCGGAGATCATCGATGTCGTTTCGTCCCCTGCCCTCATTCACGCCCTTCATGCTGCTGTCCAGCTGCCTGCTGGCGACCGCCGTTCACGCCGCGACCCAGCCGCAAAACCCGGCGGCCATTCAGTTGCCAGACCAGAACGTCGTCGCCACCGCCGAGGAAGAAATCAAGCAGGCACCCGGCGTGTCGGTGATCACCGCCGAGGACCTGAAGAAGCGGCCCCCGGCCAACGATCTGTCGCAGATCATCCGCACCATGCCCGGCGTCAACCTGACCGGTAACTCCAGCAGTGGTCAGCGCGGCAACAATCGGCAGATCGACATCCGTGGCATGGGCCCGGAAAACACCCTGATTCTGGTGGACGGCAAACCGGTGGGCAGCCGCAATTCGGTACGGTACGGCTGGCGTGGCGAGCGTGACAGCCGTGGCGACACCAACTGGGTACCTGCCGATCAGGTCGAGCGCATCGAAGTCATCCGTGGCCCGGCAGCAGCGCGTTATGGCAACGGCGCGGCGGGCGGCGTGGTCAACATCATCACCAGGCAGCCAGGCACCGAAACCCACGGCAACGCTACCGTTTACACCTCGTTCCCGAGCCACAGCGACGAAGGCGCCACCCAGCGCATGAACTTCGGCCTCAACGGCCCGCTGACCGACAACCTGAGTTATCGCGTCTACGGCAACGTCGCCAAGACCGATTCCGACGATGCCGACATCAACCAAGGCTACGAATCGCTGCGCACCGGTAATCAGATCGGTACCCTGCCCGCGGGTCGTGAAGGCGTGCGCAACAAGGACGTCAACGGCCTGCTCAGCTGGCACCTGACGCCGGAGCAGACCCTGGATTTCGAAGCCGGATTCAGCCGTCAGGGCAACATCTACACCGGCGACACCCAGAACACCAACAGCAACGCCAACGTGAAAAGCCTGCTGGGCCACGAGACCAACCGCACCTACCGTGAGACCTATTCGGTGACCCATCGCGGCGACTGGGATTTGGGCAGCACCCTGGCCTATCTGCAATACGAAAAAACCCGTAACCGGCGAATCAACGAAGGCCTGGCGGGCGGCACGGAAGGCATCTTCAGCAACAGCGATTTCTACACCGCGACCCTGCGTGACCTGACCGCCCACGGCGAGGTCAACCTGCCGTTGCACGCAGGCTTCGACCAGACTCTGACCCTGGGCAGCGAATGGGTCGAGCAGAAACTCGACGACCCCAGCGCCAACACCCAGTCCACCAGCGAGGGCGGCGCCGTCAGCGGCCTGAGCAGTACCGGGCGTGACACCGACTCCTCGGCGCGTATCTTCTCGCTGTTCGCCGAAGACAACATCGAGCTGTTCCCCGGCACCATGCTCACGCCGGGCCTGCGCTTCGATCATCACGACATCGTCGGGGACAACTGGAGCCCGTCGCTGAACCTGTCGCATCGGCTCACCGACACCTTGACGCTCAAGGCCGGTATTGCCCGTGCCTACAAGGCGCCGAACCTCTATCAACTCAACTCCAACTACCTGTTGTACAGCCGAGGTCAAGGCTGCTACGGCCAGACCACCAGTTGCTATCTGCAAGGCAACGACAACCTCAAGGCCGAGAACAGCATCAACAAGGAACTGGGGATCGAGTACAAGTCCGATGGCTGGGTGGCCGGGCTGACGTACTTCCGCAACGACTACAAGAACAAGATCGAGTCAGGCCTGTCGCCCGTCAGCAGCGCCACGGGCGGCACTGGCGCCTACGCCAATGCCGCGGTGTATCAGTGGGAAAACGTGCCCAAGGCCCTGGTCGAAGGGCTTGAAGGTACGCTGACCGTTCCGTTGGCCGAATCACTGACCTGGAACAACAACTTCACCTACATGCTGCAATCGAAGAACAAGCAAACCGGCGACGTGTTGTCGGTGACCCCGGAATACACCCTCAATTCGATGCTCGACTGGCAGGCCACCCATGACCTGTCGTTCTCCACGAGCGTGGCCTGGTATGGCAAGCAGACACCGAAAAAGTACGACTACCACGGCGACAGGGAGACCGGAACCTCCAACAACCAACTGTCGCCTTACGCCATCGTCGGGGTCAGCGGCACCTACGCCATCACCCGCAACCTGAGCCTGACCACGGGCATCGACAACCTGTTCGACAAGCGCCTGTTCCGCGAAGGCAATGCTCAGGGTGTGGCCAATATCGAAGGCGCGGGCGCGGCGACGTACAACGAGCCGGGCCGCACGCTCTACACCAGCCTGACCGCGTCGTTCTGACCCTGACGAGACTGCCTGATGAAGCTTTCGATGAAATCTCTGGCGCTCATCCTGTTGCTTGCCGTGCCGGGGTTGAGCACCCTGGCGCGGCCCGCACCGGACCAGCCGATGGACACGCAGATCCTGCAACGCCAGGACCTGCCTTACACCTTCAATACCCTCGACCTGGACTCGGCTGACGGACAGCGCCATTACCGCGTCTGGATCGGCAAACCGCGTCAGCCATCGCCGCCTCAAGGTTACCCGTCGCTGTGGATGCTCGATGGCAACGCAGCGGTGGGCGCGCTCGACGAAGACCTGCTCAAGCGCCTGGCCCAAGGGCGAGCCCCGCTGCTGATCGCGCTCGGCTACCAGACCCCGCTGCGCATCGAACGCAACGCTCGAACCGTGGATTACACACCAGAGCGACCGGGCCTGGACGTGCAGAAGGACCCGTTAACCAACGTGCCTAGCGGCGGCGCGGACGCCTTTCTCAATTTGCTGCGTGATCGCATTCGGCCGATGGTCGCAGAACAGGCACCGCTGGATGCACACGAGCAGACACTGTGGGGCCATTCCTATGGCGGGCTGTTGGTCCTGCACACGCTGTTCACCCGTCCGCACCTGTTCAACCACTACGCGGCGGCGAGTCCTTCGCTGTGGTGGGACGAGACATTGCTGTTCGAAGAAAGCGCTCAACTGAAAACGCCGAATGCCAGCCTGCTGCTGATGCGCGGAACTGCCGAACCGGCTTCGCCGCAGGGTCCGCCCGCCGCTGAACCGGATCGCCTGGCACGGCAAATGGTCGAACGCTTGCAGGTCGTCAACGGACTGAAACTCGACTACCACACCTTCGACGGCATGAGCCATGGCGAGACGTTGTCAGCGTCGCTGCGCTATGTGATGGAGACGCTATACCTGCGTTGATTCGGGGCTGTCGCAGATTCTGCAATCACGCAAACCCATGTGGGAGGGTGCTTGCTCGCGAAGACTGAGGTCAAGCCGACACATGAGTGGCGACTGAACCACCGCTTCGCGAGCAAGCTCCCTCCCCCGCCTGGTCCTGGTAACGGCAGAACATGGGGCATGTGCCTCTTCCTCCGTACAGGGTTTACACCACCCGACGCCCCTCGATCGGATAACCCGGATCGGTATACCCCGGTGTCGATGCATGCCCCGGCACCACCAGGCTGTCGACCAGCTTCTCGTCCTCCGGACCGAGTTCCAGGGTCAGCGCGCCAAGATAGCTGTCCCACTGCGCCTCTGTCCGGGGCCCGGCAATGGCCGAGCTTATCAGCTGGTTTTTCAACACCCACGCCAAGGCAAACGCAATGGACGTCGTGCCGCGCTCGGCTGCATGGCGAGCGATGGTCTGGGCGATTTTCAGCGATTCGGGCCGCCATTCTGTCTGCTGTAGGCGCTTGTCTCCGCGCCCGGCACGGCTGTCGGCGGCAGGCGCTGCATCGACCGCGTATTTGCCGCTGAGTACGCCTCGGGCCAGCGGACTGTATGGCACCACGCCCAGGCCATAATTCGCCGCTGCCGGCAGTTGCTCGACCTCGGCAGTGCGGTCGACGATGTTGTACAGCGGCTCGCTGACCACCGGACGCTCGATGCCCAGTTGATCGGCAATGCGCACGACTTCGGCGATGCGCCAGCCGCGGAAGTTGGACACGCCGTAGTAGCGGATCTTGCCCTGACGAATCAGATCGCCAATGCTACGCATCGCTTCTTCCAGTGGCGCGTCGGCCAGAGCGCGGTGGAAATACAGCACGTCGATGTAATCGGTGCCCAGGTTCCTCAAACTGTTCTCGACCGTCTGCATGATCCACTTGCGCGACTGGCCCTGCTCGTTCGGGCGTTCCTGCATCGTGGCTGGATGGGTCGGATAACCAAATTTGGTGGCGACGACCCAGCTGTCCCGCTGCGGGGCGATGGCACGACCCACGACCTGCTCGGAACGCCCGCCATGGTAGGCATCAGCGGTGTCGATGAAGTTGACGCCCTGTTCAAAGGCTTTGTCGATGATGCGCGTGGACGTCGCCTCGTCGGCTTCGCCGCCAAACATCATGGCGCCCAGGCAAAGAGGTGAGACTTTCAAGGCGCTGCGGCCCAGATAACGGTAATCCATGGAGGGTCTCTCAGTGGTTGGAATCGGTCGTCGGCGGACACTTTTGCTGCTCTACCGCTGACTGTTGATGCCATCCTATCGGCCGACATTCCTGCGATTAAGACCCTATAAAGGCATGCAGCTATGAATGCACCTCATGAATGATGGAGATTCTGTGCTGGTCAGGGGTTCTGTGAATAGCGCAACGCGTCGACCACCAGGCTCAGCGCGCGCGAAGACTGGCGACGGCTCGGGTAGTAGATGTGAAACCCGGGAAAGGTCGGAAACCATTCTTCGAGCACCCACTGCAAGCGGCCGGACTCGACGTAGGGGCGCGCCAGGTCTTCCGGGATGTAGGCCAGCCCGAAACCCGCCAATGCTGCCTCGAGCATTTGATACGCACCGTTGAACGTCAGTTGTCCTTCGACACGCACCTGAAGCTCGGTTTCGCCATTGCTCAGCTCCCACGCGTAACACCCACCATGGGTCGGCAGGCGCAGGTTGATGCAGTTGTGCCGAGTCAGCTCTTGAGGCGTGGTCGGGGCCGAATGCTGGTTCAGGTGGGTCGGTGAGCCCACGATGGCCATCCGCATGTCCGGCGCAATTCGCAGGGCAATCATGTCCTTGGCCACCTGATCGCCCAATCGCACACCGATGTCATAGCGCTCGGCGACGATATCGGTCAGGCCATAGTCGGTCATGATCTCGACCTTGATTTCCGGGTACTGCGGCAGGAACTTCAGCAGCCGCGGCCAGAGGATGGTGTTGGCCGCATAGTCCGTGGCGGTGATGCGGATCGTCCCGCGCGGCTTGTCGCGCAGTTCGAGGATGGCGGCCAGGTCGGCGTCGATTTCTTCGAAGCGCGGGGCCAGGCTGTTGAACAGGCTCTCTCCCGCTTCGGTCGGCGCAACGCTGCGCGTGGTGCGGGTCAGCAAGCGTACGCCCAGCCGCGTTTCCAGCGCACGAATGGTGTGGCTCAACGCCGACTGCGAAACCCCGAGCTGAGCTGCCGCACGGGTGAAACTGCGCTCCCGCGCCACGGCGAGAAAGGCCAGAAGGTCGTTGTAACTGTCGCGGGACATTCGTGTTCCTCGTTGGTAAGCGTTCACTGCAACCTGGTACGCGCTCAATGGGTATCACTTGCCGACGCCGCTGCCCACTCCCGGACCGCATCGGCAAACAACTTCAACGCCAGCGGCGGATGGCGGTTCGCAGGGTAATACAGACAGACGCCAGGGTAAGTCGGGCCCCATTCCGGCAGCAGATGCACCAACCGCCCTTCGCGCAGATCCTCTTCGACCTGGGTCAGCGGCGCCCAGGCAATGCCGATGCCATTCAGCGCCGCGTCGATCATCATGTTGATGTTGTCCAGGGTCATCGGCCCGTCGACGTCGATACTGGTGCTCTGCCCCATGTATTCGAAATCCCAGCGAAACAGCGCACCACTGGCGAACTTGAAGCGAATGCAACGATGCTCCTTGAGGTCGTGAGGCAATTGCGGCGGCGCATGGCGCGACAGGTATTCGGGAGAGGCCACCGCACCAAAGCGAATATCCTCACCGAAGCGCACGGCGATCATGTCCTTTGGCACGTCATCGAAAATCCGGATCCCGGCGTCGAAACCTTCCCCGACCACGTCCACCAACCGACTGTCGGCGATCAGCTCGATATGGATCTGCGGATAGGTCTGGAGAAACTTCGGCACCACGTTATGGATCAGGGTTTTTATCGACGATTCGGAGGCACTGATCCGGATCGAACCCGACGGGGTGTTGCGCGCAGAAGTGACTTCATTGACTACATTGGTGAGGTCAGTGAGCAAAGGTCGCACGCCTTGCAGCAGTTGCTCCCCTGCCTCGGTCAACGCCACCGAACGCGTGGTGCGGTTGAACAGACGCATCTCCAGTCGCGCTTCCAGATTGCGCATCGAATGGCTCAGTGCCGATGGCGAGACCCCGAGCACGCGCGCCGCGCCGCTGAAGCTCTGGTGCTCGGCGATGGCAATGAAGGCCGTCAGTTCTGGCAGATCGGCACGAATCATTTATGAATTCTCCTCATGTAGCCATGCAATGCCGGGCGGATTGTTGAGGATGGTACAGCAATATAAGGTATGTCCAACGCTATCGAAGGAGACAGAACATGCAACAGCGCACATTGGGCAAAAGCGGTCTGCAGGTGTCGACCATCGGCCTTGGCTGTATGGGCCTGAGCTTCGCCTACGGTCCGGCGATGGAGCAATCCGCCGCCATCAAGTTGCTTCACGGCGCAATCGAGCGCGGCGTGACCTTTTTTGACAGTGCTGAGGCTTATGGCCCTTTCACCAATGAAACACTGCTGGGTGAGGCGCTGGCCCCCTTTCGCGACAGAATCGTGATTGCCACCAAGTTCGGCTTCAAGAACGGCGAACCGCCACAGGGTCTGGATAGCCGCCCACAGACCATTCGCGCCGTGGCCGAAGCCTCGCTCAAGCGTCTGAAAACTGATCGCATCGACCTGTTCTACCAGCACCGCATGGACCCGAACGTCCCCGTCGAAGACGTCGCCGGGACCATCAAAGACCTGATCGCCGAGGGCAAGGTCAAGCATTTCGGCATGTCCGAGGCTGGCGCCGATGCGATTCGTCGCGCCCATGCGGTACAGCCTCTGGCCGCGCTGCAAAGCGAATACTCGATGTGGTGGCGCGAGCCGGAAAAGGAAATTCTGCCACTGCTGGAAGAACTGGGCATTGGCTTCGTGCCGTTCAGTCCGTTGGGCAGAGGTTTTCTGACCGGTGCCATCGACGCCAGCACCACCTTCGCTGACGACGACTTCCGCAAAGGCCTGCCACGCTTCAGCGAAGAAAACCGCAAGGCCAATGCGCAGCTGGTCGACGTACTGGGCACGATTGCCGATGGCAAAGGCGCCACCCGCGCACAGATCGCCATCGCCTGGCTATTGGCGCAGAAACCCTGGATCGTGCCGATCCCCGGCACCACCAAACTGGACCGTCTGGAAGAAAACGTCGGCGCCGCCGACATCCAACTGGCTACAACCGATCTGCAAGCCATCGAGTCGGCACTCAAGGCCATCGAAGTGATGGGCGATCGCTACCCTGCGCATCTGCAGAAAGCCGTCAATCGCTGATCCTTCCCACCGCCTGCGCCAGCCCTGCGATCGAGCACGGCTGGCATGCGCCCTAGCCGTTGCGTCATGAAGCGTGAGCCAACGCTTGTCCAGGCCCTAATTCACCACGGTGAGTAGGTCGGCCGTGAGCAGGACAAGCTTTGCATTGATGAACGGCGCTCATGAGTGCATCCCGTTCAACCCTCTTAATCATCACGTCATGGTTGCCTACCATGGGGGTTCTGTCTCAGGAGTCGAACCATGAAACTGATCGCGACCACCCTCGCCAGCGTGTTCTTTTCCGCGCTGGTGGGCGCCGAGGAAAGCAAGCCCCGGCCGGACCCGAAATCTTCGCCGGACGTGCTGGAAGTCACGCCTCAGCTGTACGCGTACACCACCGAATTGCTGTTTGGCGAAGTCTGGAAACGCCCTGATCTGGTCCCCCGTGATCGCAGCCTGATCACCCTCGCCGCGCTGCTCGCCAGCGGCCAGACCGCGCAAATGACCGGGCACATCAAGCTGGCGTTGGACAATGGGGTGAAACCGAGTGAAATCACTGCGCTGATCACCCATCTGGCGTTTTACAGTGGCTGGCCCAACGCGATGTCTGCAGTGGGCGTGGCAAAACAGGTGTTCGCCGAACGAGGGCTTGACCCCGAGCAAATTACCCCGCCGCCAGGCGAACCGCTGAAGCTGGATGCAGACAGCGAGACCAAACGCCGCGCCGCGGTTCAGGCATCGGTGGGCGCCACGGCGCCGGAACTGGCCCGTTACACCAACGATGTACTGTTCGGTGATCTGTGGCGACGCACCGATCTGACGCCGCGAGATCGCAGCCTGATCACAGTCGCGGCGCTGATCGCGCAGAACCAGTCGGCGCAACTGACATTCCACCTCAATCGAGCGATGGACAACGGTTTGACCCGGGAACAGGCCGCCGAGGTGGTCACCCATCTGGCGTTCTACGTCGGCTGGCCCAAGGCGATGTCGGCGGTCCCAGTGCTCAAGGACGTGTTCGCCTCGCGTAACGCTGGCTGAGCATCCGCTACAGCGCCCGGTGTTGAATGCCGCTGGACACCCGGATCATGACCGCCATCACTGCGATGCCGATTTGAACGGGTGTCCTGCTGCGCGGATTCAGGCCGGTGAGGCAGGGATTCCATAGAGCACGGTGGTGTTCGGCCCACTGACAGGCAAGAACCACTCAGCGCAACTCGACCCGCTCAAAACGCCCCGCCAGCACCCCGTAGGCAAATACACCCAACAACCCATGAGCCGCCACGAACCACAAGGCGATATTGAAGGAACCCGTGGTGGCCACGATATAGCCGATCACCACTGGGGTGATGATCCCGGCGATGTTGCCGATGCCGTTGAACACCCCGCCGCTGAGACCCACCATGTTTTTCGGTGCAGTGTCAGAGAGCACCGCCCAGCCCACTGCAGCCAGTCCCTTGCCGAAGAAGGCGATGGCCATCAGCGCAATGACCACCCAGTTGGCATCGACGAAGTTGGCCAGCACCAGCACTGTGGACATGACCATGCCGATCAGAAACGGCGTCTTGCGGGCAATCGAAGGATGCACGCCACGTCGGATCAACAGGTCTGAGAACATCCCGCCCAGCACCCCTCCCGAGAACCCGCAGATCGCTGGCAATGCCGCCACCCAGCCGGCTTCCATGATGGTCATGCCACGGCCCTTGATCAGGTAGATCGGGAACCAGGTGATGAAGAAATACGTCAGCGCGGTGATGCAATACTGCCCCAGATAGATCGCCCACAGCGTGCGACTGGTGAACAGTTGCTTGATCTCCTTGAAGGTGGCTTTGCTTTTCTGTTCCTTGCGATTGAGCTCCAGATCCACCAGCGCGCCGCCTTCACGCATGTATTCCAGCTCCTTGCTGCTCAGGCGAGTGTCGCTGTGGGGTTCGCGATAGAGGGCGAACCAGAAGACGCTCAGCACAAGGCCCAGCGCGCCCATCCACAGGAACACATGTTCCCAGCCTAGCGCGTGGGTCAGCCAGGCCATGAGCGGGGTGAACAACACCACAGCCATGTACTGGGCCGAATTGAACAGCGCCGATGCGGTGCCGCGCTCGCTGGTCGGGAACCAGCAGGAAACGATGCGGTTGTTGGCCGGAAACGCCGGGGATTCCACCAACCCCAGCATGAAGCGCATGGCGAACAGGCTCATGGCGGCGGACGCCCCCATCAGGCCGAACCAGCCGACCGTGCCCTGAAGCATGGTGAACACTGACCACAAGACCAGACTTGCACCGTAGACCCTGCGTGCGCCGAAGCGGTCGAGCAGCCAACCGCCAGGAATCTGTCCCAGTGCATAGGCCCAGGCGAACGCTGAAAAGATCATGCCTAGCATCATCGGGTCCAGCCCCAGGTCCTTGACCACGCCGGTGCCGGCGATGGACATGGTTGCCCGGTCGGCATAGTTGACCACGGTGACGATGAAAATCATCGAGAGAATCAGGAAACGGTGGCGGCCGACCTTCGCTTGCGCGTCGGCGTAATCCGCGGGAAGGGATTTGCTGAGCATGGTATGTCTCCCATAAGGGCGTTTTATTGTTGTTGTCGTACAACTCTCGCCGCGATGATAGGAGCAGGTATCGATTCAGGTCTAACATAGAGACTGTATGGATTGATGCGGATATTGAATCGTGGAATTACACCAGTTGCGTTGTTTTGTCGCCGTGGCCGAAGAGCTTCACTTCGGCCGTGCCGCCATCCGGATGCACATGACTCAACCGCCCTTGAGTCGACAGGTGCAACTGCTTGAACGCGGGTTGGGAATCCAGTTGCTGGAGCGCAATAACCGCTCGGTGAAACTGACGGCGGCCGGTCAGGGATTCCTGCGCGATGCACGGCACATTCTGGCGTTCTCCGATCAGGCAGCGGACGGAGCACGGCGTCTGGCGCGGGGTGAGGCAGGTAGCCTGACGCTCGGATTCACGGCGGTCAGTGCCTATCAGATGATCCCGCAACTGTTGGCTCGCGCGGCGCAGGACCTGCCCGGCCTGCAGTTCACCCTCAAGGAAATGGTCTCCAGTGCGCAGCTTGAAGCGTTGGCCGCTCACCGCATCGATGTGGGATTCGTTCGCCAGGTCAATGATCACGCCACCCTGGATGCCCAATTGATCAGTCGCGAGCCGCTGTTGGTGGCCGTGCCGGACAATCATCCGCTTGCTCGACAGCCAGCCATCGCCGTGCGCGACCTCGACCAGCAGGCTTTCGTGATGTATGCCGCCGATGAAGGGCGGTATTTCTACGACTGCATCGCAGGCCTGTTCGCCATGACCGGCATTACCCCCCGCTACGTCTATCACCTCGGTCAGACCCATACCGTGGTGAGCATGGTCAAGGCGGGGCTGGGTGTGGCCATCGTCCCCGCCTCCGCGATGCAATTGCACAGCGACAAGCTGGTGTTTCGCCCGCTCAAGGACGCGAAGTTGCACGCCGAGCTGTACATGGTTTCGCGCCAGGACAATGACAATCCGGCGTTGCCGGCATTCAAGGGCCTGGTGGACGCACTTCGCCCGGATTGAGACATGCCGCCGCTCAGGTGATCGATCACGCTGAAAAGACAACTATGGAGACTGACGATACCCGTCATCCAATAAATGGATTAACCGGTTGGTCCATTATGTGTTTTCATTGCGCCCGCTTGTGAGCGCCCTCGCGTGCCGCCCTTTTCCTCTGCCTTCGTCCCTGCGACGACTCTGTGTATTTCAGGTTGATCAATGAGCATTTCTTTGCAGTATTCCGCTGATTCCGGCTCGCGCCGTGGATTCTCGATGGCCCTGGTTGTCGGTTCGATGATGGCGATGGCGACCTCCTCGCCTGTCATGGCTGACGACTGGATGGACCGTTCGACCATGACCGGGGACTGGGAAGGCAGCCGCAGCCGGCTGGCCGCGCAAGGCGTGAAGATCACCGGCGATTACAGCGGCGAAACCGTCTACAACGCTCACGGCGGCAAGCAGCGTGGCACCCGCTATTCGCAGAACATCAAACTCGGTGCGCAGTTCGATCTGGGTAAATTGCTCGAGCTGGAAAGCGGCGGCAAGATCCAGCTGACCATCAACGACCGACGCGGCAACGACGGTTCGGGCGATCTGGTGGGCAACCGCCTGCCGGTGCAGGAGAACTACGGCGGGCTGTACACGCGCCTCACCGAACTGAGCTACGAGAACACCCTCTTCACCCCGGCGCTCAACGTCAAACTGGGCTACATGGCGATGGGCAACGATCTCGGCGGGTTGAGCAGCGGCATCCTGTGCAACTTCATGAACGCCGGTTTCTGCGGCCACCCGTTGGCGATGTCCGGTGGCAGCGGCTGGAGCAACTACCCCAACGCGCATCTGGGGGCGATGGCCAAATACCGCTTCACGCCGAACTTCGCGCTGCAGGTGGCAGCATTCAAGGTCGACGCCGCAAGCAATGGTGAGTCGAGCCGCGCCTGGGACATGGCGCCCAAGGACAGCACTGGCAACATCCTGCCCATCGAAGCGATCTACAACGTGCTCGGCGACATGCCCGGCGAGTATCGCGTCGGCTACTACTACGACACGTCAGATTCTTCGCGCATCGGCACCAACCGGGAAGTCGCCGGCCGTGAAGGCTCCTACTTCCTGATGGATCAGGCGATCTGGAATTCCAGCGAGGTCAGCGGTCGCAATGTGCACATGTTCGGGCAGTTCTCCAATGCCAGCGCTGCGGCCTCGCCGTTCCGCCGCTGGTACTCCACCGGTTTCGCCCTGAAAAAGCCGTTCGTGTCCCGCCCCAACGACACCGTGGCCATCGGGTATGGCCGCGCGGTGTTCAACTCGCGAAGCCGTGCGGTGCAGGAAACAGCCGCACTGGCCAATGGTCAGGATTTTCCCGATCTGGCCAGTGGCGAAGGTCTGGTGGAGATGACCTACGGCGCGCAAGTGGCACCGTGGCTGACGCTACGGCCTTCGATTCAGTACATCATCGAACCGGGCGCGTTCTACGGCGAGGACATCGACAACACACTCATCGTTGGATTGCAGGTCAAAGCGACGCTATAAGGCGCCGCTTCAGCGTCTGCCGCCTCAAACCGGCGGCAGATTCGCCAGAATCAACAACGCGCCCATCACCGTGATCGCCCCGCCGATGCGGGTCGATATCTGCGCGAACGGCAACAGCTGCATGCGGTTCGCTGCGGTCAGAATCGCAATGTCGCCAGTGCCGCCCAGGCCACTGTGGCAACCATTGACGATGGCGGTTTCAATCGGATACATGCCCATCTTGCGGGCGATCACCAGCCCCGTGAGCACCAGCGTCAGCACCGTCGTGGCGATGGTCAGCACGTTGCCTATATGGAACGCCGCCGTCAGTTCACTCCAGTGGGTCACCGCGATGGAGTTGGCGAACAACAGCGGATAGGTCACGCAGGTCGTGAAGAACTTGAACAGCACCTGCGCACCGACTTCCAGCCGCTGCGGAATGGCGTTGCACAGTTTCAACAGCACCGCGAGAAACAGCATGCACACCGGCCCCGGCAAACCGAACAGCGAATGCAGCAGCACGCCCGCCAGATACAGGGTGATTGCACACATGCCCGCCGCGATCACCTGATTGACGGTCTGACCGTCGAATCGGGTTTCCTTTTCCACGTCTGGCACTGCTTCCTCCTGGGGCAGTTCCAGCATCTGTAGACGACCGTTGCCGGTCAGATGCGGGAAACGTTTGCCCAGCAGATCCAGCGCCCCGCAGGCGAGAATCGCACAGAGGTTGCCCAGCAGAATGATCGGCAGCAATTGCGCGAGGATCTTGCCTGAGTCCAGGCCGAGGATTTCGCCGTAACCGACCGACAACGGAATCGCGCCCTCGCCCAGCCCGCCACCCATCACCGGCACGATGACGAAGAACAACACCTGACGCAGCTCCAGACCACAGAGCATCCCGACCGCGATGCCGGCAATCAGCGCCAGCACCGAACCCAGCAACAACGGCACGAAGATCTTGGCGAAGCCCTTGATGATCAGGTTGCGGTCCATGGTGAAAATGCTACCCACCACCACCGATGAAACGAACAGGTAAATGAAGTTGCTCGACTTGGTAAAGGTGGTCACCGGCACGATGATGTCCTGCGGGACCCAGCCAAGGCTGACCAGATACGACGGCAGAAACGCCGAAACAATGGCCGCGCCGCCGATCTTGCCGAAAAACGGCAGACGCTTGCCGATCTCACCGCAGGTGGCGCCGCCCAGGCCGATGATCGCGACCATGGTGGGCAGGTCCGGCTTGAGTTCCTTGCACACCAGCAGCCCGGCGATCAGCGCCGCCAGCAGCAGGTAAACGGGTAAGGGAATGAAACTGATGCGGATGTCCATCAGGCGCCAGAACAGTCTGTTGCCTCCGGCCTCGGGCGCAGCCACGGCGGGCTTGGCCAACGAATCGGCGTTGTGCATGGGAACCTCGTCTTGTCTTGTTGTTGTAGATCGGGGTGTAACTCGGTGCCGGGGATCAGTGCGTCAGCAAACCGGCCTGGCGGGCTTGGTCGAGGATCATTCGAGCTCGCACCACAAAAGGCGCGTCGACCATCTGCCCGTCGACCTGGTACGCCCCGACGCCAGCCGCCTCGGCCTCATCGGCGGCAGCGACAAAGCGCTGGGCGCGATCGATTTCTTCGGCAGACGGCATGAAGGCTTCGTTGGCCATGTCGATCTGGGTCGGGTGAATGCAGGATTTACCGGTAAAGCCCAGGCCTCGGGCATAACGCGCTTCTTCGCGGTAGGCCTGCGGATCCTTGATGGCCGCGAATGCGGCGTCGTAGGCGGCGATGTTGGCTTCACCGGCAGCCATGCGCACGCTCAGTTGAATCTGACGGATCACAGTGGCTTCGCGTCGATTGATGCCCAGCGGTTCCAGCAGGTCGGCAAAACCCAGTTGCAGGCCCATGACCCGCGGGTGGGCGCAGGCAATGTCGGCGGCAAGACGCAAGCCGCGAGGCGATTCGATATTGGCGAGAATCCGGATATTGGCCGCTGAAGGTGCCATGCGCTCAATACGCTCGAGGTCCGCCACCAGCTGCAAAATCTGCGCGGCGCTTTCGACCTTGGGCAAGTTGACGATGTCGACCCGGGTACCGGCAAGCGCTTCGAGGTCAGCCAGGTAATGCGCTGAATCGAGACCATTGATGCGTACGACAAGGGTTTTCTCGGTGTGCGGCAACTGGCCGAGGAAGGTCGCCAACTGATGGCGGGCGGCGGATTTGGCGCTTTCGGCGACTGCATCCTCCAGATCGAAACTGACGCCATCGGCGCGGGACGCCAGGGCTTTTTCGAAGAGTTCGGGACGGGATCCGGGAACGAACAGTTTGCTGCGCATGGGCGACTCACTGGATGACGACGCAGGCCCAGAGGCGTGAATGCGTCGCGCCGGATGACAGGTTCGAACCCATACCCGGCATTGTTGTTGGTGGCCGGGTGCGTGGGCCCGGCAGTGTGGCGTAAAGCCGAGCCCATATTGCAAAAGTGCAAAAGCTAACTAAAGTGCGTATTTCTACGTTTAGAATCCAGAATTTTTAGACTATGGACACTCGCTACCTCGACAGCTTTTTGCAAGTCGCCGAACTGGGCTCAACCGCCGCTGCCGCGCGCAAGCTCAACCTCACCCCCACGGCGGTGGCACAACGGATCAAGGCGCTGGAGCACGAAATCGGCCAGCCGCTGCTCAGCCGGGCCGGACGCAACATGCAACTGACGGCTGCTGGTTCGGCACTGCTGGGGCCTGCCACCGAACTGTTGGTGCGCACCCGGGAACTGCGCGCCATCGCCGCACTGGACGCTGTGGCCGGGGAGCTGCGCATCGGTTGCATCACCACCGCCATGGCGTATCTGGTGCCTGATGTGCTGGCGACACTGATCGCCAATTACGAACACCTGCGCCCCCATGTCGAACCGGCATTCTCGACTGACCTCTATCGCAAGGTGCTGTCCGGCGAGACCGATATCGCGATGATGGTGGCCCCGCAATTCGAGCTGCCCAAGGAGTTCGTCTGGCGCCCGGTGCGTGACGAACCCTTCGTGGTTCTGGCGCCTCGGCATCTGGCCGATCAAGACCCGCACCAAGTACTGCGCAGCCAGCCGTTCATTCGTTACCACCGCCGCTCCTGGGGTGGCGTACTCGCCGACCGCTACCTGCTACAGGCCGGCATTCAGCCAGAGGAACGCTTCGAGATGGACGCACTGGACGCCATCGCGGCGATGGTCAAAGGTAATCTGGGTGTGTCGCTCGTGCCGCAATGGCGACCGATGCACGCGCAGCTTGGCGAACTGGCGCAAATCCCGTTGCCGGGCGCAGGGCTGTATCGACCGATCGGATTGTTATGGAGACGCAACTCGGCCAAAGAACGGTTGATCGATGTGTTCTGCAAAGTCCTGTTCGAACAGCTCAGCGCCCAATGAATCCACTATTTATGGATTCTAAAGCTAGCTAAAACGCATTTTATTTCTCGATCCCGCTCACCAGAATGGCTCCATGTGCTGCAATGGAGCCCTCATCGTTCTGCTCCGTTCGGCGATAACAAGATCGGAGAAATATTCATGTCCCATCCCGCCTCGCCAGCGTCGGCCAACGCCACCGGCCCGCTTTCCGGCATCACAGTCCTCGATCTCAGCGCCTACATTGCCGGCCCTTACGGTTGCTCGCTGCTGGCCGATCAAGGCGCCACGGTGATCAAGATCGAACCGCCGACAGGCGACAATCTGCGCAAATACCCGTCGACCCTGGCCTCTGAAAGCCGTGCATTTCTGGGCGTCAACCGCAGCAAATCCGGCGTGGTGCTGGACCTCAAGGCCGCCGGGGGCCTTGACGCGCTGCTGACGCTGGTGCGCGAGGCCGACGTGCTGGTGCACAACTTTCGTCCCGGCGTGCCTGCGCGTCTGGGCATCAGTTACGAACAGTTGAGCAAGGTCAATGCGCGCCTGATCTATTGCGCGGTCACCGGTTACGGCGAGCAAGGCCCGCTGAAGGCCAAGGCGGGCTACGACCAGGTGCTGCAAACCATGACCGGCATGTGCGCGGCCCAGAGCAAGCCCGACGGCCCGCCGGAAATCCTTTACGGCTCGGTGGTCGACTACTACGCCGCCTCCCTGGTGGCGGGCGGTGTGTCCTCGGCACTGTTTGAGCGCGAGCGCACCGGGCACGGCCAGGAAGTGGGGGTGTCGCTGCTGCGCAGTGCGCTGGCAATGCAATCGGCTCGGCTGGTATGGGCCGACAGCGAGCCGCGCTCGCTGGATCGCGACATGCGTTCGGGCGGCATCACCGGGATTCATCCGACGCGCGAAGGTCATCTGTATCTGTCCGCCAACACCCCGCATTTCTGGCAGGCGTTGTGCGAAAAGGTCGGGCTGCCACACTTGGCGGCTGACGAGCGCTTCGACAGCGTGCGTAAACGCGCCATCCACCACGAAATCATCGTTCCGCAACTGCATGAGGCCTTGCAGCAACACAGTGCGCTGGAGTGGGAAGCGATCTTTGGCGAGGCTGTGCCGTGCGCCGCTGCGCGTCGGGTCGAGGACATGTTCGATCATCCGCAGTGTCAGGCCGAATCGCTGATCGCCGAGTTCGAACATCCGGTAGTGGGCCGTTATCAGGGCTTCACCCGCGCCATCGCTTTTGGCCGAACCCCAGGGCCGGAGCCGTTTGCGGCGCCCGTGTTCGGCGCCGATTCGGACCGGGTGATGACCGAGCATGGCTTCACCGAACAACAGATCGGCGAATTGCGCGCCAGCGGGGCCTTGATCTGACGCGAGTACGTTAAAATCCGCGCCGACCTGATCGGCAGCATTCCCACAAACACAATAAAAGGGATAACCCGATGCACAACACCACAACGCTTTCCCTGTGCGGAGGGTTGCGGGCATGAATACCTCCGTTGCCGTCTCGAGATCCCTGCGCACCCGCTTCACCGACAGCACCATCAGGCTGTTCGAAAGGACCATTCCCGATCCGTTCGTGCTGGCGATTTTCATCACCGTCGTGGTGGCCGCCGCCTCCTGGTTCGTTGCGCCCAATGCCTCGCTCGATGCGCTGCTCGGCGGCTGGTACAAAGGCTTCTGCAACATCTTCACCTTCGCACTGCAGATCACTCTGGTGCTGGTCCTCGGGCATGCCCTGGCCCATGCACCGGTGGTGCAGCGGTTCTTCACCCGGCTGGTAGCCCTGGCGCGCACGCCGGCCCAGGCCGGGGCGATGATCTTCCTGTGTGTGGCGATCACCTCGTTCTTCAACTGGGGGTTCGGCCTGGTGCTCAGTGCCCTGCTCGCCCGGGAAATCGCCAAGCGCATGCGCGTCGATTTTGCCTGGATCGTCGCCGCAGGCTTCTCCGGCTGGGTGGTCTGGGCGGGTGGCCTGTCCAGTTCCATCGTGCTGGCGCAGACCACGCCGGGCAACCCCATGAATGTGGTGCAGAAACTCACCGGCCAAGTGCTCAGCGTCGGTGACATGGTCTTCGTGCCCTACAACATGGTGCCGACCATTGCGCTGCTGGTGATCATGCCTTTCGTGCTGGCAGCCCTGCGCCCCAAGGACGAAGACGCAGTCTGCCTGGATATCAGCAAGTACCCCGATCCGGAGCCAGCCAAGCGCCCTCAAGGCAAACGCAGCTTTGCTCAGTTCCTTGAATACTCGCCTCTGGGCAGCGTGATCATGGGCGCCCTGGGTGTCGCGATCGTCGCCTACTCATTCACCGGCAAGCTGCAATTGTCCGGGGTCAACGGCGTGATCGTGATCATGTTCACTGCCGGCATCATCCTCCACGGCTACCCGCTGGCGTATGCCAATGCGGTGAAGGGGGCTGCCAAACAGAGTGGCTCGATGATCCTGCAATATCCGCTGTACGGCGGAATCATGGGCATGATGGAAGCCACCGGGCTGCCGGGTGTTATCGCCAAGGTGTTCGTGGCGATTTCCACCACCCACACCCTGCCGTTCTGGAGCTACGTGTGCTCGCTGCTGGTGACCTTCCTGATCCCGAGCGGTGGCGGCCATTGGGCGGTGCAAGGCCCGTTCGCGATCCCTGCGGCGGTGGAACTGCATGCGTCGTTGTCGGCCACCACCATGGCCGTGGCGATGGGTGAACAGGTGTCGAACATGATGCAGCCGTTCTGGGCCGCTCCGGTCGTTGCCATGGCCGGCGTCGGCGTGCAGCGAGTGCTGGGCTTTACCTTCGTGACCTTTCTGGTGGCTGCGGTGGCTTACGGTGCGGCGCTGTTGCTGCTGGTGTGAACACTATTGTCATGGCTGGCGAGGCTCCCTCCCACAAGGCGTCGCGACTGGCCGCAATACCCGGTCAAACGAACACGGTGAAGTGATGAAGCAACCTACGCTGAAAACCCCGGCCAACGCCTGCGACGCGCATATCCACATCATCGACCCGCGCTTCGCCCCGGCAGATCCGGCAACCCCGGCGGCGCAGGGCCAGTCCCTGGCCGATTACCGCACGGTCCAGGCACAACTGGGCCTGCGCCGGGCGGTGATCGTGCAGGCCAAGTATTACGCCACCGACAACCGGTGCACGCTGGACGCCATCGCGCAGATGCAAGGCCAGGCCCGGGGCATTGCGGTGGTCGACACCCGCGTGACCGACAAGGAACTGGTGTGCTTGCATGAAGGTGGCATTCGCGGTTTGCGTTTCAGCCTGTGGAACGCGGGCAATCAGGTGGTCAGTGTCGACATGATCAGGCCGCTCGCCGAGCGCATTGCCGAACTGGGCTGGCACGCGCAGATCCACATGGCGGCCGAGCAGATCCTCGAGCAGCAGAGCCTGTTGGCAACGCTGCCGGTTCCGGTGGTGTTCGATCACATGGGACGACTGCCTGCGGGCGCCAATGCCAGCCATCCGGCGTTCCGCTTCATTGCGCGTCTGATCGATGCTGACAAGGCCTGGGTCAAGCTCAGTGGCCCTTATCTGAACACCATTGAAGGCGGCCCCCGCTTTAGCGATGTCCGCACCCTCGCCAGGGACTTCGCGACACTGGCGCCGCAACGGATGGTCTGGGGCAGCGACTGGCCCCACGTCACCGAGCAGCACAAGCCCGACGATGGCGAGCTGCTGGGCCTGTTGCTGGAGTGGACCGGCAGCGACGCCGCACGGCAGGCGATACTGGTGGATAACCCGGCGCAGCTTTATGGGTTTGATGGCTAGAGGACCTTGATTCAATGTGCAGACCCTGCACCTCCCGCAGGGCTCTGTGATGACCCAGCCATTCCTTTGAAATCACGCAGTCAACCGCCCAGCAACGCCGCCACGTAATCGACGAACACCCGGGCCTTGGCGCTGGTCATGCGCCCGGCCGGGAACACTGCCCACACATCAATTGGCGGCAACGTCCAGTCGTCCAGCACTGTGACCACTTCGCCGCTGGCCAGCTCCGGGGCGAACATCCATTCCGAGGCCATCGCCAGCCCCAGATTCGCACGCACGGCAGCCCTGACACCCTCCGCCGCCGACACCCGCAACCGCCCACCGACGGTGGCGCTGTAGGTCACGTCATCGCGGCGCATGGGCCAGGTATCGCCACCGCCCGCGCGGTTGTAGATCACGGCCTGATGCGCCTCAAGGTCTCGAGGGTGCTCGGGAACGCCGTAGCATTGGAAATAGGCAGGCGTAGCGATGATCCGGCGACGTCCCTGGGCGATTTTCCTGGCCGTCATCGATGAGTCTTCCAGCACGCCCATGCGCAAGGAAACGTCGATCCCCTCCTCCACCAGATCGACGCTGCGGTCATCGAGAATCACCTCGACGTTCAATTCAGGATGTTGCTTCAGCAATGGCCCAAGATAAGGAATCACATGCAGGCTGGCGAAGGTCGTGGCGGCGCTGATCCGCAATCGTCCGGTGAATCCCGAGCCAGCGCCGCGCACTGCCGCATCGGCTTCGTTGGCCTGGTCGAGGGTGCGCCTGGCTGCGTCGTAATAGGTCTGCCCGGCCTCGGTGGGCGTCAGTCCGCGGGTGGTGCGCAACAGCAGGCGCGTGCCGAGGCTTTCTTCCAGCGCAGCAATGGTTTTCGACACCGCAGGTTGTCCCACTCGCAAGAGCTTGGCGGCGGCTGAAAACGAACCCGTCTCCACGGCGCAGATAAAGGTTTCCATGGCGGCCAGCCGATCCATTGCACATCCTCAGTCATCTTCATCGAGCACGCAGCATCGCCCATAGTCGGCCCGTCTGCAAAAGCCCGAGAACGCAAAAAGGCCGCCACACCTCGTGACGGCCCGGATTCAGCTCACTGTTTACCCTCGCAAGGCTGGCAACAGATCGGTCGGCTCGGGACGCTGGGTGTAATCGGGGTTCACCTCGGCGTACTTGATCAGCCCATCCTGACCGATGACGAAACGCCCTGGCATGGGCAGTACCCAGCTTGGGTCATCATTGAAGGTCGGCAGATCGTTGCCAAACCCCTTGTACAGGTCCACCAGGTAATCCGGCAGTTTGAAGCGCAGCCCGAAAGCCTCGGCCACCTGACTTTTCGCATCGCTGAGGATCGGGAAGCTCAGGTGATTCTGGCGCACCGATTTGCGGCTGTTGGCCTGAATCTGCGGCGAGATGGCGACCAGACTGGCGCCCAGTTCCAGATACTGCGGCAGCGCGGCCTCCAGTGCTTGCAGCTCCATGTTGCAGTACGGGCACCAGACACCTCGGTAGAAGCTGATCACCAACGGCCCTTTACTCAACAGTTCGGCCGAAGACACCGGGTTGCCCTCCGGATCGTTGAGGGTGAAGACCGGCGCCTTGTCGCCGACTTTCAGCGTGCGTCCGGCCTGCCCGGAGGCGATCAGTTCGTCGGTGGCGCGCTTCATGACCACGTGCACTTGCGCAGGGGCGTTGTAGGGAGGCTTGCCGGCAACGAAGTCGGCTTTGAAGGCGTCGAGTCTGGCTTGCAGCGTCATGGCGGTATTCCTTGCGAGAGATGAGTGAAGCGACGGGCTCATCCTCTCAATCCGCGCTGCGCCCCAGTAGACAGGCCCGGGTGATAACAGTCATGCCGTCGGGGAATAACGAGCGCAGCTGCATTAGATCCGGCGATAAAAAAATAGTCTCAAACAGGAACAATGTCCGGCACAACGCAGAATATCGGGGAAATGGCGCACAATCGCCAAGGCGATGTACGGTCAGCCGGTCAGCTTTTTGCGGTTGTCACTGCAAAAAGCTGCCATCGGACTGCAACCTCCGGGGATTGTATGGTTCAGACTATTTCGATAGAGGCAAAATCGCGCATCATGGCAGCGGTCAGCTCAAGGGAGATTTTCATGCGCTTCACTTTTTCCACCACGGGTCTGGCAGCCTTTTCCTGCCTGCTGATGCTGACCGGCGCGGCGCAGGCCAGCGAAGAAACGCAATTGGTGCAGTCGATCAACAGCTTTCGCAGTCAGGCGCAACCGTGCGCCAACGTGGTCTCTCAGGAACTCCCTCCCCTGACCGCCGACTCACGCCTGAACCTGCCAGCGACCGGTAGCGTCGATCTGCAACAAGTGCTGGCGCGGGCGTCCTACCCGATGGTGACCGTGCAGGCGATCTCGCTGTCCGGCCCGCGCGACGCGCAATCGGCGATGAAAGCCATTCAGGAGAGCTTCTGTCAGGTGGTGCTGGACCCGCAATTCGTCGACGTCGGCGTCAGCCGCAATGATCGGGACTGGCGCATCGTCCTGGCGCGGCCGCTGCTGGCCGGTGGGCTGGGCAACGCTCAGGCCGAAGGGCAGAAGATGCTCGGGCTGATCAACGCCGCCCGCAGCGTGCCCCATCAATGTGGCGGCCAACCCTTCTCCGCCGCAGCGCCACTGGCCTGGAACGACACGCTGGCCTCTGCCGCCGAAGGGCATACACGCTCCATGGCCAACAACAATTACTTCGACCACAAGGGCCGTAATGGCGGCACCCCGGGCGACCGGGCGGAACTGGCGGGCTACATCGGCCAGCAGATCGGCGAGAACATTGCCGCAGGCCAGGACAGCGCGCGCAAGGTGGTGGAAGGCTGGCTGGCCAGCCCCGGCCACTGCGCCAACCTGATGAACCCGGCCTTCCATGACCTCGGCGCGGCGTACGCGACCGACCCGAAAAGCGACGCAGGGATTTACTGGACGGCGATGTTCGGGGTGAAGCAGTAACCCGGCCCGTCTGTCGATGCCCGTTTACCCCAGGCTCACCTGATGATCGTGCCCACGCTCCGCGATGATCGTTCCCACGCTCCGCGTGGGAATGCATTGCAGGACGCTCTGCGTCCAAGGCGACGCAGAGCGTCGTTCACTGTGTTACCACGCGGAGCGTGGGAACAATCGGCAAGCAGTAACCCGGCGCGTTTGTAGATGCCCGTTTACCCCAGCCTCACCTGATGCTCGTGCCCACGCTCCGCGTGGGAATGCATTGCAGGACGCTCTGCGTCCAAGGTGACGCAGAGCGTCGATCGCTGTGTTACCACGCGGAGCGTGGGAACAATCGGCAAGCAGTAACCCGGCCCGTCTGTCGATGCCCGTTTACCCCAGGCTCACCTGATGATCGTTCCCCCGCTCCGCGTGGGAATGCATTGCAGGACGCTCTGCGTCCAAGGCGACGCAGAGCGTCGTTCACTGTGTTACCACGCGGAGCGTGGGAACAATCGGCAAGCCGTTGCTACAGGTCTTCGGCTCACAAGGCCGATTACTTCGCCTTGCCGTCTCGGGGTTTGTAGAACAGAAATTTCCCGGTCTCGGCTGTCTTGATGTACTCGCCTGCCCAGGCCGGTCTGACGTTGCGGTCGTGGAAATACATCGCGCCTTTGGTATGGTCGGTGAGTTGCTGATTGAGCGCCTTGCGGGCGATTTCCTTGGACGCCGCGTAGCGGTCGTCCTCCTTCACCTGATCCGAGCGGCCATCGCACCACCACGAGAACTGGCACGCCTTCTTCTCCACCCCCTGCTTGACCACGCCACAAATGGTGTCGGGGTAGCCCTCGTGGCCCAGACGGTTGAGCACCACATTGGCCACCGCCTCCATGTCCGCATCGGTGCCGCCCTTGGCCTCCCAATAGATGGTCCGCGACAGGCAGACAATGGCATCGTCCACCGATGCAGCACCTGCCGGGTCCACGGCTTGGGCTTCGGATTTGGTGATGATCTCGCTCTTCGGTACGGCGGGGGTGGGGCCGTCTTTCTCGGCGGCCTTTTCTTCCAGTACCTGAGCCTTGCTGACCACGGCTTCGGGCGCCGGTGTGGCATCGGCGGCAAACGTCTGGCCGACGGACAGCGCCGCCAGCAAGCAGATAAAAGGGTAAATGAGGCGCATCGTCGAACCTTCTGCGTAAGGCCGATCGGTCCTGCACCGGGTCACTGCTGCGCGGTGGCTGCCAAGGGCGCCAGCCAGTAATGAAGCCGAACATCGCAAGCTGTCGTCGACAAATGATGGGTTATTTTTGGGAGACGCCGAAGCACAACAGCGATCTGAGAACAGCTCGCTGGGAGCAGCATAGTGGCGTTTTAACTTTGTGCAATGGGCGAATGCACTGTGATGAGCGGCGCTTGCCAACCCGCCGCGCAGTTGACGATATTGGCGGCCATTGACGCCCTTTATTCGAGACCCGCAGATGGCCCCTCGACAACTGATCCTGATGCTCGCATTGATGCTCTCGACACAGGCTTACGCCGACAACGGGCAACCTCTGAAAGATGCACTGACACGCGCAGCGCCGGACGCCAACCCCAGGGTCATCGAACTGGCAGTGCAATCAGCGCAGTGCCGAATTGCTCAGTCAAACCCCCAGCCGACGAAACTGGCGGTCATCGACTATTCGTTGCCCTCGACCGAACGGCGCCTGTGGGTGTTCGACCTCGCGCAACGCACCCTGATCTTCCACGAGCTGGTCGCCCACGGCCGGAACAGCGGAGAAGACAGGGCGACCTATTTTTCCAATGAACCCGACAGCCTCGCGTCGAGCATCGGCCTCTACAGCACCCGCGAATCCTACGTCGGGCGCAACGGTTATTCGTTGCGCATGGACGGTCTGGAGCCGGGCTTCAATGACAAGGCGTTCGACAGAGACGTGGTGATTCATGGCGCCGACTATGTCAGCAACGACTTCGCCCGCGTAAACGGGCGAATCGGCAGAAGCCATGGCTGCCCTGCGGTGCCGACGGCCATGGCGCGGCCTGTCATCGACACGCTGAAAGACGGCCAGCTGCTGTTCATCTACTACCCTGACCCGCAGTGGCTGAAGACGTCGTCCTTCATCCACTGCGAACCTGGCACAGATTAACCCTGCGACAGGCGACTGAGCGCCGGCAGCATCCCGGCGGCGGGCGACGGGCTGAGCGGTGATTTATCCGTGGCCGGCGCCTCGACCTTTTCCGGCTCAGGCTCGCCGTTGAGCGCCCGGTTCATCTTCTCGGTGTCCAGCGCCCCCACCCATTTGGCAATGGCCATGGTGCCGACGCCATTGCCGATGGTGTTGGTGATCGCCCGTGCCTCGGACATGAAGCGGTCGACGCCCAGCAGCAAGACCATCCCGGCCACCGGAATCGTCCCCAGCGAAGCCAGGGTGGCGGCGAGGATGATGAAGCCCGAGCCGGTCACCCCCGCAGAGCCCTTGGAGGTGAACATCAGCACCGCCAGCACGATCAACTGATCGGTCAGGGTCAGCGGCGTGTTGGTGGCCTGAGCGATGAAAATCGCGGCGATGGTGTAGTAGATCGCCTGGCCGTCCGGGTTGAAGGTCAGCCCCGAAGGAATGATCATCCCGGCCACCGGTTTCGACACACCGGCCTTTTCCATCTTGGAAATCATCTGCGGCAGCACAGATTCCGATGAACTGGTGCCCAACACGGTGAACAGCTCTTCCTTGATGAAACGCAGGAACTTCCACAGGCTGAAACCGCTGTAACGGCAGATCGGCCCCAGCACGAAAATCACGAATACCGCGCAGGTCAGGTACACGCAGGCCATCAACTTGCCGAGAGAGAACAGCGAGCCGAAACCGTATTTGCCAATGGTGAAGGCAATGGCCCCGAACGCACCGATGGGCGCCAGACGCATGACCATATTGACGATGCGAAACATGCCCTGCATCAGGCTGTCCAGCGCATCGACGAACACCTTGCCGCGAGGCCCGACCTGCGCCAGGGCGACACCCAGCAGAATCGAGAACAGCAGAATCTGCAGCACATTGCCCTTGGCGAATGCATCGACGATGGTGTCGGGAATGATGTTCATGATGAAGTCCATGAACGAGGCATGTTTGGCCGCCGTGGTGTAGGTCGCCAGACTTGCGGTGTCGAGCGTCGCGACATCGATGTTCATACCTGCGCCTGGCTTGAACACATCGACCACGATCAGCCCGACCACCAGCGCCAGGGTCGACACCACTTCGAAATACAGCAGCGCGCGAAAACCGACGCGGCCCAGCTCCTTCATGCTTTCCATGCGCGCGATGCCGGACACGACGGTGAGGAAAATCACCGGCGCCAGGAGCATCTTGATCAGTTTGATGAACGCGTCGCCCAAGGGTTTGAGCGCGGTGGCGGTTTCCGGAACGAACACGCCGACGATGGCGCCGAGAATCACCGCGATAAGGACTTGCACGTATAACTTGCCAAGTATTCTTTTCATGACAGGGCCCTGATTTTTTATTGTTGTCAGGAAATACCGAAGGGGTCAGGGAATGCCCTGCCCCTCGGCGATAACTGCATTACTTTGAATCGATGCACCGGCTCAGCGGTTGATCAGCGCCAGCACTGCATCGGTGATCTGCCGCGTGGTGGCCGTGCCGCCCAGGTCCGGGGTGTGCAGGCCGCTCTCGGTGACGGCCTCGATGGCCGACATCAGTTGCTTGGCAGCGGCCGCTTCGCCCAGGTGCTCGAGCATCATCGCGGCGGTCCAGAAGGTCGCCACCGGATTGGCCACGCCTTTGCCGGTGATGTCGAAGGCCGAGCCGTGAATCGGTTCGAACATCGACGGGAATTTGCGCGACGGGTTGAGGTTGGCGGTGGGCGCGATGCCCAGGCTGCCGGACAGCGCGGCCGCCAGGTCAGAAAGGATATCGGCATGCAGGTTGGTGGCGACGATCACGTCCAGCGTTCCGGGCTTGAGCACCATGCGCGTGGTCACGGCGTCGACCAGTTCCTTGTCGATCTTCACATCGGGGAAATCCTTGGCGACTTCATAGAAAATTTCGTCCCACAGGACCATGCCGTGACGCTGGGCGTTGGACTTGGTGACCATAGTCAGATGTTTGCGTGGGCGGCTTTGCGCCAGTTCAAAGGCAAAGCGATGGATGCGCTCGACACCGGCGCGGGTGAAAACCGACACCTCGGTCGCCACCTCCTCCGGCAAGCCGCGATGCACGCGGCCACCGTTGCCGGAATACTCCCCTTCAGAGTTTTCGCGCACCACTACCCAGTCGATCTGCTCGCCGTTGTGCAGCGGGCTTTTCACACCTGGCAATACGCGAGCCGGACGGACGTTGGCGTATTGGTCGAAACCCTGGCAGATCGGCAGGCGCAGGCCCCACAGCGAGATGTGATCCGGCACGTTGAGCGCGCCGACAGCACCGAAGAAGATGGCGTCGAATGTCTTGAGTTCAGACAGGCCACCCTCGGGAATGTAGTAGCCGTTTTTCAGGTAATTGTCCGAGTTCCAGTCAAAGTGTTTGAAGTCCAGTTCGAAGCCGGATTTCTTCGACAGGGCCTGCAGCACTTCAACGCCGGCCGCGATGACTTCGACGCCGATGCCGTCGCCTGGGATCGCTGCAATTCTGTATGCGCTCATGATCAACTCCACTCTCGTAACGTTTTTGTTTTTGCCTCTTGAACCGGACTGTTCAAGCAGGGTGTGAGCGGAGTATATGTAGTGAGCGCAACGCAGTGAGTGACTCCAAATCACTACATCCATAACTTTGGGTTACGAATGAATCAGTCGCTGGATCTGCATTTTTTCTACCTCTTGGCCAAGCAAGGCAGCCTCGCCTCGACCGCCCGAGAGCTGGGCGTGACACCCCCTGCGGTCAGCAAGCGCCTGAGCGCGCTGGAAGCTCGGCTGGGTATTCGTCTGGTCAATCGCACCACCCGCTCGATGAGCCTGACCGCCGAGGGCGAGCTGTATTTTTCCCATGCCGCGCGCATCCTCACTCAGATCGAGGAAGTCGAGCAGTTGGTCAGCAGCAGCCGCGCGACGCCCAAGGGACTGATTCGTGTCAATGCGTCGCTGGGGTTCGGCCGGCGTTACATCGGCCCGGCACTGGCGGCGTTTTTTGCGCGTTATCCGGAGGTGGAAATCCAGCTGGAGATCAGCGACCACCCACTGGACCTGACCGCCCATGGTTTCGATCTGGGCATCCGATTCGGCACCCTGCCTGACGCTGCGTTTCATGCGCGCAAGATTGCCTCCAACCGCCGGCTGTTATGCGCTTCGCCGCTGTATCTGGAAAAACACGGCGTACCCACGCGGTTGACCGATCTGCAGAACCACAACTGCATCTTCCTGCGCCAGAACGAAACGCCTTACGGGGTGTGGAGTTTTACCAACGGCGGCAAGACCCAGAACATCAAGGTGCGCGGGGCGCTGGGCTGCAACGACGGTGAAGTGGCCCTGAACTGGGCGCTGGAGGGGTTCGGGATTCTGCTGCGTGCCGAATGGGACATCGCCCGCTACGTACGCAGCGGCCGATTGCGACTGGTGCTGGAAGACCAGACGCCGACCCGAGCCGACGTCTACGCGGTGTACCCGCAGCAACTGCACCTGTCCGCGCGGGTGCGCAGCCTGATCGACTTTCTGGTGGAGCGCTTCAAGCACATCGACAATCTGGGCGAAGCGGCTTCGGAGATGGAGTGATCACTCTGTAGCAGCACGGCTTGCCGGCGGTGGCGATTCCAACGGCGCCACCGCCGCAGAACCGGGTGATTGCGCGGCCTCTTCAGCGGCCCGGTCGGTGTAGTGCACGCGATGAGGTAGCGCCTGCCCTTGCGCATTGAAAAGATGACAACGCCCTCCGGACACACCGATCAGCAATTGCTGGCCGGCTTTCACCTGGGACATGCCATCGCCCTTGATCATCAAGTCGGCGCCATCGGCGGTTTCGGCGTGGGTAAAGGTTTCTCCGCCCAGATGCTCGACCACCAGCGCTTTGGCCGGAATCTGCGCTTCGCCCTGACCCAGCTCGGACAGGTGCTCCGGCCGCAGCCCCAATGTAAGGGCATCCCCGGCCTTGACCCCGTCGCCATTGACCGGCACCCGCAAACGCCCGCCACCGGGCAGGATCACCTCGACCCCCTCTGTGCTGACGGCAGCCGCCGAGACTTGCAAAAAACTCATCTGCGGCGAGCCGATGAAGCCTGCCACAAAGCGATTTTGCGGGTGGTGATACAGCTCCAGTGGCGAGCCTACCTGTTCGATGCAGCCCTTGTTGAGCACCACGATCTTGTCGGCCAGGGTCATCGCTTCGACCTGGTCATGGGTCACGTAGACCATGGTGGCCTGAAGATCGGCGTGCAGCTTGGCGATCTCGATGCGCATCTGCACCCGCAGCGACGCGTCGAGGTTGGACAGCGGTTCGTCGAACAGAAAGATTTCCGGCTCATGGACGATGGCCCGGCCAATGGCGACCCGTTGCCGCTGCCCGCCGGACAGCGCCTTGGGTTTGCGATCCAGCAGAGGCTCGAGCTGCAGAATGCGCGCTGCGTTTTGCACCTTGGCCTGGATCTGATCCTTGGGGAGTTTCTGCATCTTCAGGCCGAAAGCGATGTTGTCGTAGACCGACATGTGCGGGTACAGCGCGTAGGACTGGAAGACCATGGCCACGCCACGGTCGGCGGGTTCCAGATACGTCACGTCTCGGGCGCCGATGCGGATCTGGCCCTGAGTGATGCTCTCAAGACCTGCGATACAGCGCAGCAGGGTCGACTTGCCGCAGCCGGAAGGCCCGACGAAAACCACGAACTCGCGGCTTTCGATACTCAGGTGGATGTCATGCAACACCTTGATGTCGCCATAGGCTTTCTCGACGCCACTCAAATTGAGCTCAGTCAAAATCGTGTCCCCTGAAATTATTGTTGTCTGGGTCCGGCAGCGACGCAGCGGTCACTTGAGCCAAGCATGAAGCTTCACACTTGACAGCCAAATAATTCGTCCTACGATCATTTGTAATTCTAAAAATACAAATGTCAAGGAGCGCACCGAATGCGGGCTGCATACATCCATGGCATCCGGGACATACGCATCGGCGAAAAGCCGGTGCCTGTGCCGGTTGGCGACGAAGTGTTGCTGCGGGTCAGCGCTGTCGGGGTCTGCGGCAGCGATCTGCATTACTACAAGGAAGGCGCCATCGGCCATGCGCGCATCACCCAGCCGTTCATCGCCGGGCATGAGTTCGCCGCCCGGGTGGTCGAGGATCAGCCGCAACTCGGGCTCAAGGCCGGGCAACTGGTGGCGGTCGACCCGGCCAAGCCCTGCGGCGAATGCGAATGGTGTCATCGCGGCCACGTGAACCTCTGCCCCCATGTGCAGTTTCTCGGCTCACCGCCTCACACCCATGGCGCGATGACCGAATACATTGTGGTCGCACCCAGCCAGATCTACCCGGTTCCCGACCACTTCACCCCCGTACAGGCGGTCATGCTCGAACCCTTGGGCGTGGCGATCCACGCAATGGATCTGGCGGGCACCAAAAAGCTCTTTGAAACGGTGGCGATCATTGGCTGCGGCCCCATCGGGCTGTGCCTGCTGCAACTGGCGCGGATGATGTGCAAGAAAGCCATCTATTGCATCGACCCGATCAACTATCGCACCGAAAAGGCCCGCCAGCTGGGCGCCGATGAGGTGGCCGCCGACCACGCTGCCATCGCCGAATGGACCGATGGCCGTGGCGTCGATCTGGTGCTGGAAGCCACCAACTCCCCCGAGGGTTTTCAGATCGCCGCGCAGTCCGCGCGCATCGGTGGGCGCGTGGTGCTGGTGGGCATTCCCGATGGCGACCAATACGCCCCGTTGAGCGCGTCGATGCTGCGCCGCAAGGGCCTGGACATCCGCATGTCGCGGCGCATGGGCCACGTCTACGACCGCGCGATTCAACTGGTCGCTCAAGGCTCGGTGGATGTGGATTGCCTGGTCACCCACCGCTTCGATCTGCAACAGGCCACCGAGGCGTTCAGCTATCCCTCGGAGTTTCTCGACGGCGCGCTGAAGACCATCGTTCTGCCCAATCCTGATTAACCAAATGGCAACTCCCGACGCGCGTGAGCGCTGACACCGCGTAATCCTCACCACAATAATAAAGAGGTCACGTAATGAAGAAGCTGGTATGGAATGCCCTCGCCCTGTCCGTCGCGCTGGGTTCTGTCCTCGGGTCCGGCGCCGCGCAGGCCTGGACACTCGAAGAAGCCTCCGCCCCGTATAAAGGCACCGAGATCAAGGCGATTTTCCTCGACCGCCCAGGCTATGCCGCTGCGATCAAGCTGCTGCCGCAATTCGAGAAAAAGACCGGGATCAAGGTCAGTTACGAAACCATCCCCTACGAAAACAGCCGCGAGCGTCAGGTGTTGAATTTCACCTCCGGCGAGCAACTCGACGTGGTGCTGACTGACGTGGTGTGGATCGGTGAGTTCGCCGGCAACGGCTGGCTGGAGCCGATCAAGACCTTCACCGATGACACCAGGCTGGCTGACCCGGAGCTCAAGCTGGACGGGTTCTTCCCGATTCTGCTGGAGTCTTTCGGCAGTTGGGACAACAAGACGTACGGCCTGCCGTTCGATAACTACTCAGGCCTGCTGTTCTACAACAAGTGCATGCTCAAGGACGCCGGCTTCGACAAGCCGCCAGCGACCTGGGATGAACTGCTCAAGGTCTATGCGCCCAAGCTCACCGACAAGTCCAAGGACCGCTATGCCTATGCCCTGCAATCGCGGCGCGGCGAGACCCAGTCGGCTGACAGCTTCATGCGTTTCCTCTGGCCGTTCGGTGGCTCGCTGCTGGATGCCAACTTCAAATCCAACCTGAACTCCAAGGCCTCCCAGGAGGGCCTGCAATTTCGTCAGGACCTGATGAAGTTCATGCCGCCGGGCATCGTCGACTATGACCACAACGAGGCGGTCAACGCGCTGGCTCAGGGCAAAGTAGCGATGATCACCGAGTGGTCGGCGTTCTACAGCACCCTGGCCGACCCTGCAAAATCGAAGATCACCGATTGCCTGGCCGTGGCCACCGAACCCAAGGGGCCTGCGGGGCTGAAGCCTGCGCTGGGCGGCTTCTCGCTGGGCGTGAACGCGCATTCCGACGACAAACAGAAAGCGGCGGCGTGGCTGTTCATTCAATGGGTCACCTCCGAAGCGATGGCCAAGCCATATCTGGAAGCCGGTGGCGTCAGTGGCCGGATGTCGGTGTACAAGGACCCGGACGTTCAGAAGAAATACCCGTTCGTGCAACCGATGGTGACTTCGTGGGAAGGCGGCGTACCTGACTATCGCCCACGCTTCCCTCAATGGCCGGAAATCTCCGAAGTGGTCGGTGAAAACGGCACCGCGATCATGCTCGGCAAGAGCAGCGTGGCCGACGGCGCCAAAGCCATTGGCACCAGGATGGAGGAGATCTTGAAGAAAGCGGGCTACTACGACGGCAAGGTCAAATTGCTGAAATAGACGTGTGCCGCTGGCTGGCGATGCGGTGTGTCAGTTGCCTGTTTGTTGGCTGACACACCGTCATCGCTGCCGTCGTGGCCTCCGGCGTCTCCCACAGCATTTGGATATGGCTTGCGATGTCTACTGACTGAAGACCGCACGGTACGGCTGCCTCAATCTGGAGATAACCGCAGAGTTCGTGTCAGGCACAGGACCTGTGGGAGACGCCGGAGGCCACGACGGCAGCGAAGCGGTAGATCAGCCAACAAAGATGTCTTCGACGTGAGAACAACCAATATGTCCAACAACAAAAAAGCGGTGTTCCCGACCTTGTGGAACAACACCCGGGCAGCGTTTTCCTTCCTTGCGCCAGCCACCGTTGCGCTGGCGTTGATCGGGATCTTTCCAACCGTGTTCGCGCTGGTCAATTCGTTCCGCCAGTACAACCTGGCGCGACCCAAGGACGGCACGCCCTTCATCGGTTTCGACAACTACCTCAACGTCCTCTATGACGCCTCGTTCTGGGCGGCGCTGGGGCGTACGGGCCTGTTTCTGATCACCGTGGTGCCGATACAGCTGGCCCTCGGGTTGATCATCGCCCTGATGCTGCACAAGCCCGGCCTGTCGGGCTTCAAGCTGTTGGCGAGAATGAGCCTGGTCATTCCGCTGGCCACCGCACCCGCTGTTGCCGGCCTGATCGGACGGCTGATTTTCAACCGTGACTTCGGCGTCGCCAACGCCCTGCTGGCGATGCTCAACGCAGGCCCGGTGGAATGGCTGGGCGACACCACCAACGCGTTCATTGCCGTGGCGCTGATGGACATCTGGCAATGGACACCCTTCTGCGCCCTGGTGCTGCTGGCCGGGCTGACCATGGTACCCAACGAGATCGAAGAGGCGGCGCGCCTGGAAACCCGCAGCCGCTGGCAGATCGTGCGTTACGTGCAACTGCCCTTTCTGCTGCCCAGCGCCACGGTGATTCTGATTCTGCGCACCGCCGACATCCTCAAGATGTTCGACACCGTATTCACCATGACCCGGGGCGGCCCGGGCGCCGCGACCGAACTGGTCAGCGTCTACATCCAGCGCATCGGCTTTCGGGTGTTCGATCAGGGGGTGGCGTCGGCGCAGGCGATTCTGCTGCTGATCCTGACCATCGTACTCGCACGTCTGTACATCAAATTCGTCTACCGGGAGATCTGACATGGCCACCGTTCCTGCTGCAAAAGTCCCGGTCGTGTCCCACACCCCGGCCCATGTGCGCCCGCGCATGAAGGTCAACGCCTGGCACCTGGTGGGGCTGCTGGCAATCTTCCTGTTCGCTGTTTTCCCCTTCTACTGGATGGTCGCCACCAGCCTCAAGACCCAGGCCGAAGCACTGGCTTCGCCGCCGATCTGGGCCTTTACCCCGCATCTGGATAACTACGTCAAAGTGCTGTTCGAGCGAGATGTATTGCACAGCCTCGGCAACTCGCTGATCGTTGCCGGGTGCACGACATTGCTCGCCGTGGGCCTTGGAACCCCTGCGGCCTATGCGCTGGCGCGTTTCGAGTTCAAGGGCAAGGAAGACTTGTGGTTCTGGTTCATCACCAATCGCATGCTCAGCCCCATCGTCGTCGCGCTGCCGATCTTTCTCATGGCGCGCAATCTGGGCCTGGTCGACACCCATCTGGTGCTGATCCTGGTGTACCTGACCTTCAACCTGCCGATCGTGGTGTGGATCTGCACCGACCAGTTCCGCGGCGTGCCCAAGGATCTGGACGAAGCCGCGCGCCTGTCAGGTGCCTCGCGCTTCACCATTTTCTGGCGCATCGCCCTGCCACTGGCGATGCCGGGGGTCGCGGTGTCGGCGATTTTCTCGTTCATCTTTTCCTGGAACGAGCTGCTCTACGCGCTCGTGCTGACCCGCAACGTCGCTCGCACGGCACCGGTGACCGCCACCAGTTTCATGAGCGGCTACGACCTGCCCTGGGGCGAGATCATGGCCACCGGCACCCTGATCGTGTTCCCGGTGATCATTTTCGCGTTGATGGTTTCCAAGCATCTGGTACAAGGTCTGACCATGGGCGCCGTGAAATAGGCGCTCTGCTCTCAAGGCTTTACCAAGGACACTGCCGTGCAGAATCGCTATTCGGAACTGACCACCGACACCGAACCGGTGAACGCGGAAGACCAGTTGAACATCCGTATCGCCTGGTATTACTACGTCAACAACATGACCCAGCAGCAGATCGCCGACCGCCTTGGCATTACCCGAGTGCGGGTCAACAAGGCGCTGGCGACCTGTCGCGAAACCGGCGTGGTACAGATCCGCATCAATTCACCGCTCGCCTCCTGCGTTGAGCTGGAAGAGCGGATTCAGGAGCGCTTCGGCCTGGAACGCGTCACCGTGGTGCCCTCCCCGGATGACCCGGCGAGCATCTTTCGCGTACTGGGCGTGGGCGTTGCGCCAAGGATCGAAGAGCATCTGGCGGACGGCTGCATCATTGCCGTGGGCTGGGGGCGTACGCTGCGCCAGGCGGTGCGCGAACTGCAGGGCCGCGCGCTGCCGAACATGACCGTTCTGTCGCTGCTGGGCGGCCTGCATTACGGCTCGGCCAACAACACGGTGGAAATCGCCTCAAGCCTGGCGGGTCTGTTCGGCGGCTCCTACTACTACCTCGCAGCCCCGGTGTTTGCGCCGTCCGAGCAGTACCGCGACATGATTCTCGAAGAGGCGTCAGTGCAGGATGTGCTGGGCAAGGCGCGACAGGCCGATCTTGCCTTGCTCACCGTCGGCGACCTGAGCGAACGTTCGTTGATGCTGGAACTGGGCTTGGTCAACTCCGAGGATGCGCGCTCCCTGCGCACGGCCGGTGCGGTGGGTGATCTGCTCGGGCGCTGGCTGGATCGCGACGGCATCGAGGTCAATCATCCACTCAACCGGCGGGCGATTTCGCTGGATCTGGAAGACCTGCGCAAGGTCAAGAAAGTGGTGCTGGTGTCCGGCGGCCCCTACAAGGCGGAAATCATTCGTGCGGTGCTGCTGCGCAATGTCGTGCATGAACTGGTGATCGACGAAAGCGCCGCGCAGCAATTGCTCGAACAAGACTGAACAGCCCATTCTGGAGAGCGGCCATGGCCACCCACGACTTCATCGGCAAACGCATTCTGGTCACCGGCGCCGGCAAGGGGATCGGCCGTGAAACCGTGCAATGGCTGGCCCGCTGTGGCGCCGAAGTCATCGCCCTGGGGCGCAACGCCGCCGATCTTTCCTATTGCCAACAAACCCTGGTGGTGGACCTGGCCGATGTCGCAGCCACTCAGGCGGCAGTTGCGTCGATGCTGCCCATCGACCTGCTGGTCAATTGCGCGGGCGTGGTGGAGCTGGAGTCGTTTCTCGACACCTCGGCAGAGACCTTCGATCACTTGATGGCGGTCAATACGCGTGCGCCGATGGTCGTGGCGCAGGTGGTCGCCCGGGACTTGATCGCCCGTGGCGTGCCGGGAGCCATCGTCAACGTCTCAAGCCTTGCCGCTGCCGTCGGGACCCGCGACCACTTGGCATATTGCGCGTCGAAAGCAGCACTGGATGCGATGACCCGGGTCATGGCCGTGGAGCTGGGGCCTCATGGGATTCGGGTCAACAGCGTCAACCCGGTGGTGACGCTGACGCCCATGGCCGACAAAGCCTGGAGCGACCCGGTGAAGGCGGCTTCGATGCTGTCGCGGATTCCGCTTGGGCGGTTCGTCCAGCCCAGTGAAATCGCCTCGACCATTGCGTTTCTGCTCAGCGATGACGCCGGGATGATCAATGGCGTGACCTTGACCGTGGACGGCGGTTTCAGCGCCGGTTGAGGTTTGCCAGACGCGGATACAGGTCGCGCAGGCGCGGATAGAGTTCACTGTAGAGGGCCAGCAGCTCCCTATGAAACTCGCGCAGTACCGGGTTCGGCAGGAAGGTTTCGCCGTCCTGCGTCATCACCTGCGCAGCGCTGGCGAAATCCTCGTACCAACCTGCTCCGACCGCAGCTGCGATGCCTGCACCCAGACTCGACGCTTCTTGAGTGGCCGCCCTGATCACCGGGCGGTCCGTGATGTCGGCAATAATCTGGCACCACAAGCGGCTGGCCGCGCCACCACCGATGGCAACGAAGGTGTTGACCGCCTCCCCGGTGGCCTGAACCATGCGCTCGGTCGCCAGCGCCTGCTCCAGCGCGATGCCTTCCAGCACCGCCCGATAGATTTGTGCGCGGCCGTGATCCGGCGACAAACCCAGCAGACAACCCCGCGCATCCTGGTCCCAATAAGGGTTCATCACGCCGTTCCAGTACGGCAGCAGGATCAGCCCTGCGCTGCCGGGCGCGACCCGTGAGGCCTCGACTTCCAGACGCGACAGGGTCTCGGGTTGAGCGACCACATCGATGTCGAAGAATTGTCGCAGCAGGCTGTTGATCAGCAACGTGCCGGAGCGCAGTGAGGTCTCCAGCACATAGCCCCGGCGGTCGATGGCGCACATGGTGCGAAACGCTTCGTTGACTTGAGGCATGTCGGCGTAGACCCCGGACACAATCGCGGTCCCCAGATTCAGATACGCGGTGCCAGGGCTGACCACGCCAATGCCCAGACCGCCTGCCTGCCCGTCGCCACCTCCCGCCACCACCAGCGTGCCCGCTGGCAAGCCGGTCAGCGCTTCAGCGTCCTCGGTCACTGTGCCGAGAACCGTACCCGGCGCCGATGCTGCGGGGAAACAGTCAACGCTCAACGGGATCGGCAGCGCCTGGAGCACGTCCTGCGCCCATTCGTGGCGGTGGATATCGAACGCGCCGAAGGGATCGGCACTCGCCCAACTGGTGACGAACTGCCCTGTGAGTTTGCGCACCAGCCAGGCGTGTGGCTCGTAGACGTGACGGATCTGCTCGAACAGCAGCGGCTCGGCATCGGCCATCCACGCCAGGCTATAGATGGCCGGTGCCCAGTCATGGGGTTTGCCGGTGATCGCGTGCAGACGCTCGTGGCCGACTCGCTGGCAGAGCGCGGCGACTTCATCCTTGCGGCGCTCGTCGAGCCACAGAATCGCCGGGCGTAGCAGCTGGTCTTCGGCATCGGTAACGGCCACGGTCTCCCGCTGATTGACCACCGACACGGCGGCGATGACCTTGCCTTCGATCATTGGCAACAGCGTTTTCAATGCCTGTTGTGTCGCCCGCCACCAGTCCTGCGGATCCTGCTCATAAGCATTCGGCGCCGGGCGAGAGAGGGCCAATGGCGCTCGCGCCTGCGCCACCAGCATGCCCCGCGCGTCCCAGGCGATGGCCTTGCAGGTGGTCGTGCTCAGATCGATACCGATTACCAGTTTCTGCATGCGCGCCCTGCTCCATCCCCGTCCGTGACAATCCCCGAGTCGAAGGGCAAGACTAGCTGAGGAATGACCGAGCTGTCGCGTCAGCAGCCCGCGGAGATAGCCCTCGCAGCAACCCGACTTGCCGATCCGCCAGCCCGAAGCGGATCCCTGTGGGAGGGAGCTTGCTCGCGAACGCTGGCTTACATCCGATAGATATCTGGCAGATGTACCCGAGTCTTCGCGAGCAAGCTCCCTCCCACAGGTCTTGTGGTCATACCCGAGCGATAGTTCATGTCGCTGGGAGTAAGAAGCGTCAAGTGCCGACGCTGCTCAGCCAGCCCCGCCAAATATCGTCGGATTGACAACCTCCCCCGGCTCACCGAGTCTTGTCGTCCGCACATTGCAGGAGCGCATGATGGCGAGCAAAGAAGAAATCGCGGCGTTCATCGCCCGGGAATTTCCGCAGACCCGGATCGTCGTCGAGGCAGTCGGCGATCAGAAGGCGACCATTTCTCAGGTGGTCAACGAGTCGGACCTGCGCCCCGGCGGCACGGTTTCCGGCCCCACGCTCATGGCGGTCGCCGACGTTGCGCTGTACGTCGCGGTGCTCGGCGTCATTGGCATCGTACCGTTGACCGTGACCACCAGCCTGACCATCAACTTCCTGCGCAAACCCGAAGCGGGTCGGCGCATCATCGGCGAGTGCCAGTTGATGAAAGTCGGCAAGACCCTGGCGATCGGCGAAGTGTCGCTGTATTCCGAAGGTTCGCCGGACGCCGTGGCCCATGTGGTCGGCACCTACGCCATTCCGCCGCAGCACCTGCGTTAAGCGTGCAATGCAGGCGAACCTAAACATTCGCGCACACTCAAATCCCACGCAGCACCCGAAAGCTGCGGGCCGTTCAGCTAACCTGAACGTCGAATCCTCACTACTTCGATGGAACGCTTATGAAACGTTATCTCTGGCTCGGTCTTCTCGGCACCCTTTCGCTTGGCGCCCAGGCGGCCTCTCTCGACGTCCCTGTCAATCTGGTCAGCGCTGACGGCGCGCCACAACCCATCGGCCAGGTCACCATCAGCGAAACCGCTTACGGTCTGCTGTTCACGCCAAAGTTGAGTTCCCTGCCGGCCGGCGTTCACGGCTTCCACGTGCATGAGAACGGCAGCTGCGACTCAGGCACAAAAGACGGTAAAAAGGTCGCGGCGCTGGCCGCCGGCGGCCACTTCGACCCGAAAAAAACCGGCAAACATCTGGGCCCGTACGGCGATGGTCACCTGGGTGACCTGCCGGCGATTTACGTGACCGCCGATGGCATGGCCAACTATCCGGTGCTCGCCCCTCGGTTGAAGAAAATCTCTGAGGTCAAAGGTCACGCGCTGATGATTCACGCAGGCGGCGACAACCACTCCGACATGCCGATGCCGTTGGGCGGTGGCGGCGACCGGATGGCCTGCGGCGTGATCTGATCCGCTTGATGAACATCGAAACCGGCCATACCCGCCTGGGCATGGCCGGTTTTTTTCGTTTCTGTGAGGCGCAATTTTTTACAAGCCAGCGGTTGCACAGGGCGACTATGGTTCGACAGCCAAGATGAGCGTTGCCAAAGGAGCCTTAGATGCTGCACATCCGCACCCCACTGATTCTGCACCCCGGCCTGTCGACACCCGACAGGCGCATCTGGCTGAAGATGGAAAACCTGCAACCCAGTGGCTCATTCAAAATGCGCGGCATGGGTCGGCTCTGCACCTATGCCGCCGAACAAGGCATGAAGTCCGTGGTCTGCCCGTCCGGCGGCAATGCCGGTCTTGCCGCCGCCATGGCTGCGATCAGTCTGGGCCTGGAGGCGCTGATCATCGTGCCGGTCACGACACCCGAAGCCACTCGCCAGCGCATCGCCCGGACCGGCGCACAGGTGCGCGTTCACGGTCAGGTCTGGGATGAGTCCAATCAACTGGCCCTGAAACTGGCCGAAGACCCACAGACCCAATACGTGCCAGCGTTCGATCATCCGTTGTTGTGGGAGGGTCACAGCACGATGATCGACGAGATTCTCGAAGACTGCCCGCAGGTCGATACCCTCATCACCTCGGTGGGCGGTGGCGGTCTGCTGGCCGGGATTCTCACGGGGCTTGAGCGCCATCAACGGACCGATTGCCGAATCATCGCCTGCGAGACCGAAGGTGCAGCCTCGTTCGCCGCAGCCGTTGCAGCCGGGCATCCGGTGAAGCTGTCGCAGATCAAAACCATCGCCAGCTCACTGGCCGCCTCTCAGGTGGCGGCGTGGCCGGTGGAGCACATTCGCCGTTTTCCCCACGACTGCGTCGTACTCAGCGACGACGCCGCGATCAACGGCGTCGTGCGCTTTGCCGAAGACATGCGCCAGTTGGTCGAGCCCGCCTGCGGTGTATCGCTGGCCGTGGCCTATCAGCACAACCCGGTCATCGCCGAGGCTCGCGACGTAGTGATCGTGGTCTGTGGCGGGGTCAGCGTCAGTGCACAGACTGTCTCGAACTGGCAGGTCTGAGATTCAGGCCCTCTCATTCACCCAGGAGCTTATCGCCATGAAGACAGCGAGAGGCTCCGGATGACTTCATACCGTGGGGGCGAAACTTGCTTGCGAAGGTGCCGGTCAGACCCTGCAACAGTGACTGATGCACCGCTTTCGCGAGCAGGCTCCTTCCCACGGATTTTGTCAGTCGATACACCTGCATCGACCGACAGGTCGCCTGAGCGATCAACGCATCAACCCCAGAGCGTGCGCCCGAAGAAGGTCAAGGTGCGATCCCACGCCAGCTGCGCCCAGACCGGATCGTATTGAGTGCCCGAAATCCGCCCGTAACCCACCGCCTCTTCGTTGGTGAACGCGTGGTGCGCCAGGTAGCGGTGGAATTCGATGTCCACCCCGCCCTCGCTGAGCTTTTCTTCGAGCTTGTCGACGTTTTCTGCCGGGAAGAACTCATCCTGGGTTGCCCAGTGCGCCTGGACCGGCACCTTGATCGCCTTGGGATCGAGATACTCCAGCGGCGGCATGCCGTAGAACACCACCCCCGCCGACAGCTCGGGGATGAAGTTCAGCGCCAGCAGGGTCAGCGCCCCGCCCATGCAGAAACCGGTGACGCCCACGTTCTGCGTGTGGCCCTTGAGGTATTGCACCGCGCCGCGAATGTCTTGCGTGGCGGCGTCGGCGAAGTCGAGTTTGCTCATCAGGTGATGGGCTTCCTCTTCTTCGACGGTCTTCTCACCACGGTACAAATCAGGCACCAGGGCCAGGTAACCCGCTGCGGCGAGCCGGTCTGCGACGCCACGGATCTGGTCGTTGAGGCCCCACCACTCCTGAATCACCACGATGGCCGGGGCGCCTTCAGGCTTTGCCGGGCTGGCGAGATAGCCGCTGACGTCCTTGCCGTCCGGGCGTTTGTAGCTGATGGTTTTTCCAGCAGGCTGTTTGGATGGTTGAGTCACGTTGTTCTCCGGAGATGAAAGAAAGTGTCTGGATCGCGGCCTGCAGGTCATCAGGCCGCACGAACTCACAGTTCTACGTCACTTGCTCGACGCTTGAAAGGACCACAAGCGCCCACTGCATGAAACGTGCAATCAGAAGGTGCCGGGGTATCCGCCGCCGTCCAGTAACAGGTTCTGACCGGTCATGAAGCCTGCGTGTTCACTGCACAGAAACGCACAGAACGCGCCGAACTCATCGGCGGTGCCGAAACGCTGGGCAGGCACGGCCTTGCGTCGCTGATCGGCAAGGGCATCGACGCTGACGCCATTCTTGTCGGCGGCCAGGCTGATGTTCTTTTGCAGGCGCTCGGTGTCGAACGGCCCCGGCAGCAGGTTGTTGATAGTGACGTTCTTGCCCGCCAGTTGCGGCTGCCGGGCAAGGCCTGCAATAAACCCCGTCAGGCCACTGCGGGCGCCGTTGGACAGGCCCAGAGCGTCAATCGGCGCCTTTACCGCGCCTGAGGTGATGTTGATCACTCGGCCAAAGCCGCGCGCCGCCATGCTGTCGACACAGGCCTTGATCAGTTCGATGGGCGTCAGCATGTTGGCATCCAGCGCTTTGATCCAGTCGTCACGCTGCCAGTCGCGAAAGTCGCCAGGCGGCGGCCCGCCGGCGTTGTTCACCAGAATGTCGACCTGCGGACAGGCGGCGAGCACCTGCGCGCGAATGTCGGCCTGACTGATGTCGCCGGTGACGGTGCGCACCTCGATCCCCGGCGCCAGCGTGCGCAGTTCGCTGGCCGCGGCCTGCAAGGCTTCATCACCCCGGGCGTTGATCACCAGATTGACGCCCTCTTTGGCCAGCGCCTTTGCGCAGCCCAGCCCCAAGCCCTTGCTCGCCGCGCAGACAATCGCCCAGCGTCCCGACAATCCCAGATCCATGAAATGACTCCTGTTCATTCGAAGATGAAAACACAGGCGTCAAACTTAGCACCAAGTGAAGGGAGGAGCGCGATCAGCCGTTCTGCAGATCAGAAGTAATCGAAGGGTTGCACAGGTCAGCGCGAGACTGTTGACGGGACGCAGCTCGTTCGGCGTCACGCATGTCGCGCAGCTGTTTTTTCAGAGTAGGCACCGAAGGCGCATAGAGAAAACCGAACGACACGCTGTTGCGTCGGCCTTTCACCGCGTGGTGCATCAGGTGGGCATGATAGAGGCGCTTGAGGTAGCGATTGCGCGGTTTGGGGCGAACCGGCCAATGCCGATGAACCACGCCGTCGTGAACCAGGATGTAGATCAGCCCGAAGGCCGCAACCCCCGCGCCCACCCACTGCAACGGGTCGTGGCCGCTGTTGCCGAGCACGATCAAGCCGACCGCGACCAGGCCCAGCGCCAGCAGGTAGATGTCGTTGGTTTCGAACGCACCCAGGTGTTCTTCATGATGCGAGCGGTGCAGGAACCAGCCCCAGCCATGCATGACGTACTTGTGCGCGAGAAAGCCGACGCCCTCCATGGCGATCAGGGTGCCGAGGAAAATCGCGAAGTTGAGGATCATGAGATTGAAAACATCGTGTCAAGGTTGCCGCAGGCGTCTGAACGTCGAGGTGCAGCATACCGGGACGGACCGGAAAATCCAAAGCCACAGGCCCAATGGCGATGCTGTGCCAAAGATTTCACTCACAACGTTTGCTTTCCTGACCGAGCGATGTAAAAAATGGCCCCATGGGTGGGCGTGTATGGCGCTCACTGTACTAATGCCGGCAGCCGACGACGGTGGGCAGGCATCGCTTTCAAGGAATTAAGAATGGCTCCAAGACACGTAATCAACGCTTCGGTCAGTCCAAAAGGTAGCCTGGAGACTCTGTCGCAACGTGAAGTACAACAGCTCAGTGCCGCAGGCTCGGGCAGCACCTACAACCTCTTTCGCCAGTGCGCCCTGGCCATCCTCAATACCGGCGCCCATGTCGACAACGCCAAGACCATCCTCGAAGCCTACAAGGACTTCGAGGTGCGCATTCACCAACAGGATCGCGGGGTGCGCCTGGAGCTGCTGAACGCGCCGGCGGATGCCTTCGTCGACGGCGAAATGATCGCCAGCACCCGGGAAATGCTGTTCAGCGCCCTGCGCGACATCGTCTACACCGAGAGCGAACTGGACAGCCAGCGCATCGACCTGAGCACGTCTCAAGGGATCACTGACTACGTCTTCCATCTGTTACGCAACGCCCGCACCCTGCGCCCTGGCGTCGAACCCAAGATGGTGGTGTGCTGGGGTGGCCACTCGATCAACACCGAAGAATACAAATACACCAAGAAAGTCGGCCACGAACTGGGCCTGCGCAAACTGGACATCTGCACCGGCTGCGGCCCGGGCGTGATGAAAGGCCCGATGAAAGGCGCGACCATCGCTCATGCCAAACAGCGCATCAACGGCGGTCGCTATCTGGGCCTGACCGAGCCTGGCATCATCGCCGCCGAAGCGCCGAACCCGATCGTCAACGAACTGGTGATCCTGCCGGACATCGAAAAACGTCTGGAAGCGTTCGTCCGCGTTGGCCACGGCATCATCATCTTCCCCGGCGGCGCCGGCACCGCTGAAGAATTCCTGTACCTGCTGGGCATCCTCATGCACCCGGACAACCAGGGCCTGCCGTTCCCGGTGATCCTGACCGGGCCGAAAAACACCGCGCCGTACCTGGAGCAACTGCACGCTTTCGTCAGCGCCACGCTGGGCGAAGCAGCGCACAAGCACTACAAGATCATCATCGATGATCCGGCCGAAGTGGCGCGCCAGATGACCGAAGGCTTGAAAGAAGTGCGTCTGTTCCGTCGCGAGCGCGCCGACGCGTTCCACTTCAACTGGCTGCTGAAGATCGAAGAGAGCTTCCAGCGCCCGTTCGATCCGACCCACGCCAACATGGCCAGCCTGCAACTGAGCCGCAGCCTGCCGCCCCACGAACTGGCGGCCAACCTGCGCCGCGCGTTCTCCGGCATCGTTGCCGGCAACGTCAAGGACAAGGGCATCCGCTTGATCGAAGAGCACGGCCCGTACGAGATTCATGGCGATGCCGAGGTCATGAAGCCGCTGGACAAGCTGCTGCAGTCGTTCGTCGAGCAGCACCGGATGAAACTGCCGGGCGGCGCGGCGTATGTGCCGTGCTATCGCGTGGTTTCCTGATCAATCGGCAACCCGTGCCACGCCCCCCTGTAGCAGTCCGGTTTACCGGCGGTTGCGACTTGGACGACGCCACCGCCAGCAAGCCGGACGGCTACAAAGGCATCCTGCAACGCTCCGATTCGTTTCCCTGATGGAACCTCCATGATTCAGATCCGCCCCATGACCGCCGATGATTTCGAGCGCTTCTGGCCCACTTTCCAGACTGTGATCCAGGCGCAGGAAACCTACGCTTACGATCCCGGCCTGAGCTACGAGCAAGCCCTGCACCTGTGGCTGGAATACCCGCTGCACACCCTGATCGCCGAGGAAGACGGCGTACTGCTCGGCAGTTATTACCTCAAGGCCAACGCCGCCGGCCCCGGCAGTCACGTGTGCAACTGCGGCTACATGGTCACCCCCGCCGCCCGCGGTCGCGGAGTCGCGCGTCTGATGTGCGAGCACTCCCAGCAACTGGCCGTGGACAGCGGCTTCTCGGCCATGCAGTTCAACTCCGTGGTCTCGACCAACGATGTCGCCGTCGCCCTCTGGCACAAACTCGGCTTCGAAACCGTCGGCCGCCTGCCCCGCGCCTATCGCCATGCCCGACACGGGCTGGTGGACTGCCTGGTGATGTACAAATGGCTGGCGGACATGCCCGCCTCGCGCAAAGCCAAGAGCCCGTTGCTGATCGGGCGCAAGAATATCGAATCGGTGGTTTCGCGGCCTCGTCGCCCACGGCCGGACTGAGCCCATCGCAACGCCTCATTGATCGGGAACCGTTCGGGTCATCCATGCCACTCAGGGTGCAAACTCCCTGCATGGATGAACTCCCGTGGAAGCCCCTCGCGTCAGCCCGAACGCCAGCATCGCTCACGTAACTCGCGCCCAGACCCGTGATAACGACGGCATTTCGCAACGAAGCGGAACGCTCGCCCGGGCATCCTCCACCAGCCAGTCGACCCAGCGTTTCGGCATGGCGCGGATGACTATTCTGGCCAGGCAGGTGAAAACCGCACTCACGCCAAGAGCCTTCAGGACCGCGCCTGCGGACGAGCCAACGGAACTGCCGGTCCTGACGACGCCAGCGGCCCATGTACTGTCCCTGCGCCTGGAACACGGCAAGGCCGCATTGGGCGAAGAAGGCCGCAACCAGTCTCACACCGAAAAGCTGCTGGAGTCGGTGCTGAACAAAGGCGAGGCACGGTATCAGGACCTCACAGCCGAGGGTGACGGGTTTGTGCTGCACGATACGCAAAGCCGCAGGGTCCATGCCCACGCAACGAATCTGGCTGTGTCAGTGTTCAAGAGCACTGAGAACCGCGTAGGCATGACCCCTGCCTTGCCGGGCGATGCATTGCGCGCGCAGATCACCGGCGTGCACAAGGACGCCGCAGGCGATGCGTTTCGCATTCACGAAAACCGACTGCACGCCTTCAATGGTGAGCGCTGGGCCGACAGTGGCTTCAACACCGAGCTTAAAAGCCTGCACAACCTGGGTGGAGCCCTTTATGCCATCGACAACGAGGGCAAGGTCCGCGCCCTGGCTGACCTGAACACGCCGCTGGCCATCAAGCACAAGGTCCAGTCGCTGACAATGTCGCAAGGCAGCCTGATGGCGCTCACCGAGGACGACGACAAAAATCTCTACGTCGAGCGTCCGGACACGCAGGGCACTCTGGGATTGGGCTATCACGGTATTCACCCGGTGCGCGGGGCAAGTGGTCTGCTGAACGCCGAAAGCCCCGACAAACCTGTGTCCATTTCCCTGCACAACGACCGTCTGCGCCTGACCACCGCAACGGGCAAGCTGCATCAAATCCAATTGCCCGCCGAAACCTTTGCCGAAGCCGGAGAGGAAGAGCCCTATACCCTCGACCCGTTGTCTCTGGGCGCCCCGCTTTCATCCCCGGCGCTGCAAACCGCACTCGGTCCCCACAGCTATGGCGAACTGTTCTGCGACCAGAGCAATCAGTTGTTCGCCAAGGTCAAGGACAAGCATGGCAACGAGCACAGCGCTCACTGGGACGAGACCGACAACAGCTTCAAACCTGGCTGGAACCTGAGCCAGACGTTGGTGCTGGATCGGCAACAGGGCCTGACGCCTCTGACACCTGAGGCCAGACAGCAGATTCAACTGCCGCGCGGGAAAATCGCCCGGGTCGGCGATGACCTGCTGACCCAGGACACCCGCACTGACGAATGGAAAAAGACCAGCGAAAAGGACATCAAAGGGCTGATCGCCGGGCGCGACGGCTTCGCGTATCTGATCGACAAGGACGGCAAGCTCAAGCAACTGAAAGTCGCGCCTCAGGCCACCGCTCACGACCTGGGCAAGGGGCTTGATCTTGCCCTGCCCGGCCGCAACACCGAGGCCAAGGGCACCATTCTGCGCGGAGCCGAACACCTTGCGGTCGACAAGGCCGCGGTGCAGAACGACCAGCGCTACATGACCTTGAGCGGCGGGGAGTTGCGCCTGCACGATCAGAACGGCGAGCGGGCAAAACTGCCGACACCGCCGGGGACCGGCAACATCACCGGCATTGGCAGCGACGGCAAATCCTGGTTTGTGTTGAAAGGTACTGTCCTGCAGCAGATGTCCGACGCCTCGCCCAAAAATCTGTCAACTGGCCGCCAATGGCAGGAGGATCCCCTCGCAGGACTCCCGCCTGGCGCCGTGCCCCAAGACCTGTACACCGACAATGAGGGCCGCCTCTGTCTGAAGGCAAAACTGCCCGGCGCCACGCCTGAAGCCCCTGGAGCGGACAGCGAGTTCATTCACGACGCCGACGGCAACTGGACACCCTCGACGGCCACTGCGCCAGCCACCGGCATGCCTCATGAACACTTCCAGAACCTCGCCGACAACGAACCGGGCTTCACTCGCCGCGGCAACGTCAAGACCAGCTTCAATGTCCTCGGCCGCAATAACGTGGAAACGGCCAAGGTCAGGAATTACGCCCCCAACACGCTGACGCAGAACTACCTGACCTCGCACCTGGCCTCCACCGGGGCGTTCAAAGTGCCTGCCGACAGCGTGCAACACGCCTGGAGTGGTCGCGAAGGCCTCAAGCCGGTGTATCAACACGAGATTGCCGTACTGCGGGGGCTGTCCGAGGCGGCAGCCGAACCTGCGTTACACGTATCTTCATCAATGTCGGCGCGCCTGGAGGCGCTCAGCCAGCTTGAGCTGACGCCCGAAACAGCCGAACTCACAGAGATTTTCAAATGGTTTCACCAGACCGTGACCGACGACATGCAAAAGACCTTGCGTGAGCTGGCAGAGGGTCAGGGTGCGTTGCTCAGCAACGGTGCAGTCAATCTGGAATATCGCCCCGGCAAGTCTGCGAAAACCGACTTGCTCAAGGAAGTCTCGCAGGTGCTGAAGAACGGCGGCGGCACCGATGACGAACCGTTGGGGGCGATGATCAAATCCCTGCAGGACAAGGGGTTCAGCCTGGAGCACCGAAACCCCGCCTCGTCGATGGACCACTCGCGCAAACGTGGCGACACCCAGTCGCTGCTCAGTGCCAGGCTGGCCAGCAATGCGCTGGTCATGAACAAGATGAACACCATCCTCAAGCGTTTGGTGATGGACGCGAGACACCCGCAATTGGCGCGTCCGGACCGCATCGCCAAAGCCATGGCCGATCTGCACAACGACACCTACGACAGCAGCCCGATCAAGCGCTACACCGACGCGGGTTTTCGCAGTTACGCGGCACTGGAAGCCAGCTATGACGCGACCAAAAGCCTGCTCAAGTACATGCGCAAGGAGAACCATCCGGTCAAACGCAATGCTCTGGAAGGTTTGCAGTCGAGCAACGACGCCGAGTTGAAACACAACCTGACCCAAGCCTTGCGGGACCTGGAACCCCGGGAAAGCCTGAAGATCAATCGCAACTATGGCGGCGGCGTGACGGGCGGGATCACCGGCCCGGCAGGCGACTCGTTTCTGGGTTTTCGCGGCTCGGTCGACCCGGACCGTACCTATGGCATGACCTTCACCCGATTCGACCGCGGCTTGAAAGTGGCGATGAACCGTGAAGGCACTGTCAGCAGCACCGCCAGCTTCGGCTTTGGTGGTGGGCTGAGCGACACCAAAACCACGCCGGGCGACAGCCACCAGAATCACCAGACCAATGGCGGCTGGTTCGGCGGCAGCCTGGATGCGAAGCACAAATACAGCGACAACACCGCGTTGAGCTTTTTCATTCGCGACGACGAGCTGGAAGGTTTCATGAATGACCTGCTGACCACGCCGCTGCACCGCAGCAAAAGTCCGCAGCCCGGCAGTCTGAAACCCATGGAATTGATGAACCGTGGCGTCGAACAGGAAGTGCGGACCACCGGCAAACACAACTTCGACCTGGAGCTGAACGCCAATATCGAGTCGCGCACCAACTACGGCCAGACCGACGCAGAACCGGTGGCAGGCTTCATGCGTTTCGGCGTCGGCCTGTTGGCCAACCTTGCGCTGTTGAGCGCCGAGCGCGAACGCACACAGGGCCGCGGCAATGACGGTTTGAAAACCGATATCTACAGCAGCAACCGGGCGCGCTTTCTGGAAAAAGGTTCGGAGAGCGGCTACGCGCGGATGTTCAGCACGATTTTCACCTCGCGCCCGGACAACCTGTTTCTGGCCGGTGGCGCGCCCATCGGCGTTGCGGCCAGCCTGTCGTTCGACAACAAGACCGGCAAGACCTACGACGTGCGCTTCAAGGATGCCCTGCCGGTGCAGGCCAGCGACCTGAAGAGCCTGGAAAGCAGCCTGGAAAAAGCCTTCCCCGAACTCAAGCAGGAAAAACCGGGAGACAAGACCGTCGACCAGCGGCTCGCCGCCTTGCAGACGCAGTACGCCAGCAAGACCGCCGAGAACGACGCCCAGCATTCGGCGCTCATGAGCCTGGCGCAAACCCGCCGCCAGCAGATCGCCAGCGCCCAGGGTTCAACCCTGATGTCGTTGATGGACATGGTGGTCAAACACAACAACGTCAACCGTATCGATCAGGCGGCACTCACCAAACGCGGCATCGATGTGGTCAAGGAAATGCTCGGCAGGGACGCCAACCCCGGCAACGCCGAGCGCATTCACGAACTGATGAACAACGACCCGCAACTCAAGGCGCTGCTGGATGAACTCAAGCGTTCCAAAGGCACCACGCGGGCGGAAATCAAGCTGGAGGTCAAGGACTCGGTAAAGAAGGAAATCGAGGACGGCGCGATCAACGGCACGCTCACCAGCGACGGGCTGAAGAATCAGCTCTCCAATCGCGACAACCTTCGGATCAAGAGCATCGCGGTGTTCCGCAGCGCCGCCAAGGACGACTCATTGGGCGTCCCCCTGCCCTACGTCAGCTTCAAGAGCGGCAGCAGCCTGAGCATCGAACGTTTGCAGGGCGAAATCACCTTCGACTACGGCCTGGATCAGATCAATCCCAAAAAATACACACTGGATGGCGAACTGGCCGATGCCGCAAGCGAACAGACCGCAAAACAGGCCGCTCGCGACCTCGGCAACGAGGATCAAGGCGCCTACCGCCCTCGCTGATCGAACTCTCAACTGAAGGCTCAAAGGATAGAACCATGACCACATCCGAGACACTGCTCAGCGCTCTGGGCAAAGCCCTGAACACAGAATTGGCCCTGGAAAACGGCGTCTGTGCGCTGTTCGACAAGGACCGCGAAGTCGCCATCATCGAAATCCCGCCCGCGGGCGACGTCGCGATTGTGCATTGCAGGCTGCCGTTGCGTGCGGACCCTGGCAGTTATGAACGCCTGCTACGGCTGAATTTCGACACCGGCGCGATGCACGGCTGCTGGCTGGCGCTGGACGAACGCTCCCACGTGCGGCTGTGCGCCGAAACCGCGCTGGACTCGCTGAGCGAATCGGCCTTCGTGCATTGGGTTCAGGGCTTCGTGCGCCAGACCCGGGAGATTCCGGGGATGCTTCGCATGGCGTCGGATCGCCCCGCGAAACTCCCGGCGTCGGGGCTGCGCATGCCACGGCTGGCGCGCAGTGTGTGAACCTGATGAGCACGGGTGGGTGCGGGTTTGCGGTGGTTCTGGCTGAACGCAGGGGTCATGACGCTTTTGATCATCTGCGCGGCGCTTTCAAAACTTGCCGGAATGCCATCTCTCTACGATTCTGTATGCACGGCCCGAATCACGCGGCCGCGCTCACAATACGCGCCGGAGAGGCCAGCATGACGACCGTAGCCGAACTACTGAAGTTGAAAGACGAGCAACATCGCGTACCTCATACCGTAAGTCCCGAGCAGATGGTCTTCGAAGTGATTACCTTGATGGCGGAGAAAAACATCGGTGCAGTGCCGGTAGTCCGGGACGGCAAGGTGGTTGGCATCGTCAGCGAACGTGACTACGTGCGCAAAATGGAGCTGAAAGGCCGAGCGTCCGTCGGCACGCCGGTGAGCGAGATCATGACCCACGACGTGAAAACGGTGGATTCCCATCACAAGGTCGACCAGTGCATGAAAATCATGACCGACAGCCGTCTGCGCCATTTACCGGTAGTGGATGACGGTCAGCTGGTTGGTCTGCTGTCCATTGGTGATCTGGTCAAGGAGGCGATTGCCGAACAGGCCCGGCTGATCGAAAAGATGCAGGAATACATTCGCGGCGAAAGCTATTGAACAACTGAGGGAGTCAGCTTCCTGGCTCCCTCATGCTGTTACTGAACCGGCAGGAAATTCAGGAACAACAGACTCTGGGCGTAGTTCAGACCGATCCGTCTATAACGCTCATCGAGCATTTGGGTCAGCAGATCGAGCCGCGCGACGATTTTGCCGAACTCGGTGGCAAAGCTCAGGTTGCTGCCCTCCTCCGAGATTTCATTGGAAAACAGCATCAACTCGCCATTGGCGTTCTGACGCTGACTCAACAGCCAGGTCGCCTTTTCGATGTTACGCGCGGCGTTGCTGACGAACTTCGGATTGATCTGGTCAGTCATGAAGAACTCGAGTCGCCCGCCGTGGGCGGTCACCAGCATGCTGCCAATGGCATAAATGAACGCGCCGACGCGGTCGCCAAGAAACTCCGGGCTCAAGGCGTAACTCAAGGCCGCGAGATCGCGACGATTACCCATCTGCGCCAGTGGCGTCTGTTGCTCGATGGCATTGCGTACATTGCGCTCGGCCGAGCGGGCATCGACGAAACCGGATTTACGCCACTCTGCCGGGTTGCGCAGATACAGCTTGTTCATCAAAAGATACAAACTTTCCAGGTTGTCGTGCATGGCCAGTGTCGCCATGCGATCAACGCTGGTCTGGAAGAACTCCTGCGGCCGGGTTTCGCTGAACTGCGTCGCCACGTCGCGCCCGTCCTGACGCGTGCAACCCGCCGCGCAGAGCATCAGCAGGCACACCGAAAACAACAAGCGCCCCTTGCGGCGCACACTGGAATAAGGGGAAACAGAGACCATCAATCACAAGCTTCAACTATCTGGACGCCGCGCGAATCGCCGCGTCCCGGCCATGCATAGAGCGGCAAACCGGCAAAAAGTGCGATATGCAGAGCAAATGCCCGAAAAATCCAAGGGCACTGTGCAAAATAAAGCCCTGTCGAACCTTTCACGGATTTGACGCCGCCCTCGCCTTTCACCAAGCTAGCCGCCTTCACTGGTTTTCAGGAAACACCCCGCGTGATGACCCCAAGCCTGCACTGGCGCCGCTTTCTATTCTGCCTCGCCCCACTGATCGCCTTGCTCGCTGCCTGTGACGGTGGCGCGCCCAAAACCAAGCCTTCCGAAGCCACGACGTACGTCAGCGTCGAGTGGGACAAGCTGCCGGCAGTCAACGATCAGGATCTGATGGCGGGTTACAACAGCTGGTTCTCGGCGTGCAAGCGCCTGGCGAAAGATCCGGTGTGGGGCAGCACCTGTGCCCTGGCAGCCCAAGTGCCGGCGAATCCCGCCGCCGTGCGCGACTTTCTCAAGAACCAGCTGCAGGTCTATAGCCTGCGTTCTTCAGAGCATGGCGCCAACGGCCTGATCACCGGCTATTACGAGCCGATCTACAAAGGCAGCGAGCAGCAGGACGATCAGCACCCGGTGGCGATCTACGGCGTGCCGGATGACCTGATCATCGTCAATCTGGACAGCATCTACCCTGAACTCAAGGGCAAACGCCTGCGTGGCCGACTCGATGGCCGCGTGCTGCGTCCCTACGACGACGCGGCGACGATTGGCGAGAAGGGTGTGAACGCGCCAGTGCTGGCCTGGCTGGAAAACCCGATAGACCTGCAGTTTTTGCAGATCCAGGGATCGGGCCGGGTCCAGCTGGAAAGCGGTCGCCAGTTGCGCATCGCCTACGCCGACCAGAACGGCCATCCCTATAAGCCGGTGGGTCGCTGGCTGGTCGAGCAAGGCCAGTTGACCAAGGATGAAGTGTCGATGGGTCGGATTCGCGACTGGGCCATCGCTCATCCGGAACGCGTCCACGAATTGTTGGGCAGCAACCCGAGCTACGTGTTCTTCACCCTTCGCCCTGACAGCACCGAGGGCCCACGTGGCTCCCTGAATGTGCCGCTGACCGCCGGCTACAGTGTGGCCATCGATCGCAAGGTGATTCCGCTGGGCAGCCTGTTATGGCTGTCATCGACCCGCCCTGACGGCACGCCGCTGGTGCGCCCAGTGGCTGCGCAGGACACAGGAGGCGCCATCGCCGGTGAAGTGCGCGCCGACATGTTCTGGGGTACCGGCGACGCCGCGGGCGAGCTCGCGGGCAACATGAAACAGCAAGGACAGATCTGGATGCTGTGGCCCAAAGGCGCAGCCCTGCCCAACGCCAAACCCAAGGACTGACAGAGCATGAGCGCCACTGTAGTCGCCACCGAACAAGTGGTGCTGACCGGCAACAACGTGGAGTTGTTGCCATTGCAGGCCGAACATGCCACCGGCCTGCTGCAGGCGGCGGAAGACGGCGAATTGTGGAACATGAAGGTCACGGTCATCCCGGGCCCGGAAACCGTCGATACTTACATGGGCACGGCATTGGCGGGGCGTCAGGCTGGCACCGTCATGCCCTTCGCTATCGTCCGGCGTGACACCGGGCAGATTGTTGGCAGCACGCGTTTCTGGAAGATCGACCGCAAGAACCGCAAGCTGGAAATCGGCCACACCTGGTTGAGCCAGTCGGTCCAACGCTCGGGGCTGAACACGGAGATGAAATACCTGCTGCTCGAATACGCCTTCGAGGTGATGCAGTGCGTGCGGGTGCAGTTCACCACTGACGAACTCAACGAAAAATCCCGCGCGGCGATCCTGCGCATCGGCGCAAAGCAGGAAGGCATCGTGCGTCACGAGCGCATCATGCCCGACGGCCGCAAGCGCAACTCGGTGCGATTCAGCATCATCGATGACGAGTGGCCTGAGGTCAAAGCAATGCTGCTGGAGAAGATGAGCCGCTTGCTGTAGTCCACACGCACGTTGATTTCATCCTCTGTTCCGGTTTCGGGTTGATCTGAAACCGGTTTCAGGTATAACAGGATGTTTCCTCTTTTAAGTCTTACGCCAAGTCCCCCATGAAAAACACCTCCGACACCCCACATGATTTCCACATGGGCTGGCTGCTGTTCGCCCTCGCCATGGGCGCGTTCGCCATCGGGACCACCGAGTTCGCCTCGATGACCCTGCTGCCGTTCATCGCCAGCGACTTCCAGACCACCCAACCGCTGACCGGGCACGCCATCAGCGCCTACGCGCTGGGCGTAGTGGTCGGCTCACCGGTGATCATGGTGCTGGGCGTGAGGCTGGAGCGCCGGGCATTGCTGGTCGGCCTCGCAGCCTTCATCGGCATCGCCAATGCCCTGAGCGCGATTGCCCCCTCGTTGCCATGGCTGGTGTTCTTCCGTTTCCTGAGTGGCTTTCCTCATGGCGCCTACTTTGGCGTCGCCATGCTGCTCGCCGCCTCGCTGGTGCCGACCAATCAGCGTGCGCAGGCAATCTCCCGGGTGTTCATGGGCCTGACCATCGCCACCATCATCGGCGTGCCGTTCGCCACCTGGATCGGCCAGACCATCGGCTGGCGCTGGGGCATGGCCATCGTCGCCGTGCTGGCGGCCATCACCGCTCTGCTGATTCGCTTCCTGGCACCCGTTTCTCCCGCACAAGCCGACGCCAGCCCTCTGCGTGAACTCGGCGCCCTGCGCTCCCGCCAAGTGTGGTTGACGCTGGGCATCGCAGGCATCGGCTTTGGCGGGGTGTTCTGCGTGTACACCTATCTGGCGGCGACATTGATCGAAGTCACCCATGCCTCGGACTTCATGATTCCCGTGGTGATGGCGGTGTTCGGCCTGGGCACCACGGTCGGCAATCTGATCTGCGGCTGGGCAGCGGATCGCGCCACCATGCGCGCGGCGGGCATTTCCCTTGCCTTCACGGCGCTGGTACTGGCGCTTTACCCCTCGGCGACAGAGAACCTGTGGCTGCTGATTCCTCTGGTGTTTTTCATCGGCTGCGGCGTGGGCCTTGCGGCGATCCTGCAGACCCGACTGATGGACGTCGCCCCCCATGCGCAGTCATTGGCCGGGGCGCTGGTGCAGAGCGCATTCAATCTCGCCAACGCTATCGGCCCCTGGGTCGGCGGGATTGTCATCGCAGCGGGCTTCGGCCTGCCGGCAACCGGCTACGCGGCAACCGCTCTCACCCTGGGCGGACTAGGGATGTGGTACTGGGCGCTGACCGACGCCCGACGCGCCGAACAGCGTTTCGCCCGGCAGGCCGCCAGCGAGGCCTGATTTTTTCTGCTGCAAGGGATGAGCCTGCGGCACCGTGTCACCGACCGACTGACCGAAAAAGTCTTGTCCGACGTGTCAAGGCAGGCATAATTCAGGCTATCTCTTGCCAGCAGTGAGTAATCCGGCCTTGAAACGTGCGACATCCTGCTCAGATCCCACCATGGCCAGCAGTTGCGCCAACGGCTCGGTACGCCGCGCCTCTCGCCGCCTGGGGCAAATCTACGATGAAGCCTTCACGACCTGCGGCTTGAAAGCCACCCAGTACTCCCTGCTGTCGCAGATCGCCCGCAGTCGACAGCCGAAAATGCGCGACCTCGCGCAAGCGCTGGTGATGGACCTGTCAGCCCTCGGCCATACATTAAAACCGCTGGTTCGTGACGGGCTGGTGGAGTTGCAAGTCGATGAAACCGACCGCCGCAGCCGACGCGTGCTGCTGACCGAAGCCGGGCAGCAGAAATACACCGAGGCACGCAAGATTTCCGAACACGTGTCTCAGGTATTCGATAAAACGTTCGGTGCTGAGGAAACGGTGAAATTGCGCCAGGCGCTGGACTTCATCGCATCCGAAGGGTTCGCGCAGTCCTTACTCGAAGAGTTGCAATCCAGCAGCGCTTAACGCGCCAGTTGAAGGACAGCCCTGCGCCCCCGTCCTACTGAAGGTCGGGGTCCTCGTCAGGGGCCGGAAACAGCGTATCGATCTTGTGCCTGTTGGGCGCCCGAACCGGCGCCATTGCGGCAGACTCAGCAAGCTTGGTCGCCATGTCCCAATGCCGGGCCTCCTGCCCTTCAGGTCTGCCTTCGGTTTCCCAGATCAGTTGTGCAAGTTGACGAACAGCTTCTTCGTCGACACTCATGCATCTCCCCCTTTTAGACCGTTGCAGATCGTTGCCCGGCATCAAGTAGATCCCGTGGCCCTTATCTGTGGCAACGCCTGACAAGCCCGCTACCAGCCAGACTCCATGGCTCGACACCGACGCGTTGTCGCTGCGCCTGTGCCCACCCGCAGGCGAAAATCGACCTCCCGCCCCCCGACGCATGATTGCGATACCGCGATTGCGCATCACGATCATCGCTCCTCAATGCCGGTCGCGCATCAGCAGCAGACTGGCGATCAGCCCTACCCCCGCCGCCGCGCCAACAGCAATCAATGGGCGCTCTTTGACGTACCGCTTCACGTCGCCCAATACCCGTGTCAGAGGCGGCTCCTGCTCGATGGTTACAACCGAAGCATCGACGCCCTTGAGAAAGTCCGTCAAACGTTCTCGCGCCGTCGCCGTCCGGTCTTCATGCAAGGCATCGCCCGCAGCCAGCAGGGCATTGGTTTCATCGAGAAAAGTATTCAGCTGCGCGCGAGTCTTTTCGTACAGATCTTCACGCAAAGTTTCGCTGATATCACTGGGTATTCGAGTCATGTCGCGCACCGGATTCGGGGTTATTGAATTGGGTTGACCGAAGACACTCTCAATTCGTTCCAAATAACTGAAGAGCCGCGACAAATCCGACTACTCCGACACATTGCGGCGGCTCAAACCTCAACATCGCGGCCGTCGACCCACTTCTTGAAGCGTGCCGGCGTACCCACAAACACCGCATTGGCAGGCACGTCCGAGGTCACCACGCTGTTGGCACCAATGACGCTATTGTCGCCAAGGGTGACGCCTGGCAATACAACGGTGCCCGCACCGATCCAGACATTCACGCCAATGGTGATGGGTAGCGAACGCGTGTCGCTATGCCGCGTCTCGGGTTTGAGGTCGTGGGTTGTCGTGCAGAGACGCACTTGAGGGCCGAGCATCGTATCGGCACCAATGGTGATGGCGGCTTGATCGAGAAAAATACAGCCTGAGTTGATCAGCACGTTGCGGCCCAGAGTTATCCGCCCTCGCTCGAAATAAAACGGCGGGCGTATGACCGCATTCCCCTCCGTCATGACCCCGGTCTTGCTCAACAGCCGATTGCTTTTCTTCTTGCCGAGGTCGTAGCGACTGAGCAACCGAACGTACTCAGCGGGCTTCAATGTCTTTTTTAGCTCATACCACCACAGCATCATAGAGTCGGTCACTATCGCAAGTTGGAAGGCCATCCGTAGGCCTCGAACAATCTGGGAGTCTACCGTCTGCAAAGGGCGAGTTCGAACACCGTTTTTGCACGGCCTCTGTGGTCAAACCGTTGAGCCCGTCGCGATAACCGGATCCGATAAAAGTGCGCCCATAAAAAAGCCCGACTCACGGCCGGGCTTACCTTCTTTTCTATGACACACGTTCAAACAACCGGCCCGAAAGATGACCTCTTTTATTCATCCACAGAGCGTTTGCCGGGCCGGACAGGGTCATTGCTGGTCCTCGCCGGGTGTGGCGGATCAACTTGCGGGTCGGACAGATCAGGTGAATCCGGATCGAATCCGAGCTCATCGTCGACGCCATCTTCATGACTGTCTCCGCCCTTCTGTGAAAAATTGCCCGGTGCGTCAGGATTAATAGCCATCTCGAGTCTCCCTGCTGAGTGCATGTGGCATGCACGTTCAGGATTGGGATAAGAAGGCTGGACGAGAGTGCCCGTGAGTGGACGAATGGTCTACAGCCTTTAATGAGTCACCGGTAGCCCACATGCCCTCCATCAGCAGGGCGAGCGCGGCAGCATTCATGTCCGCCGCAAACAGTGACTCGCCAACGACCTTGTATTACTGGACCGAACAGCCATCGCACAGAAGATACGGAGCGCAAGAGCATGCGGATCACGATCGAACAGATCCCCGAGAAACAGACCGCTGTTCAGTTGATGATCAGCGCGCAGGCGATCAGCGACAGCCCCAAACCCGTAAAAGCCGGAATGTTGTAAAAGAGCCCGACGGCCAGCACGGGCACCCCGATGACAAACGTCGGATCGCGAAAAAAAGCGAAAGCTCTCAATGGCGCAGCTCCTGAACGATGAGCGAGCAGCATAGCACCGCCCCACCGAAAGGATGATGTCCCGAAAAAGTCCCAGCCATGAAAAAGCCTAACCTGACAGATTGGGATAGTTATTGAACTAAACGATGGACCCAGCGCGTAAGCAGACGAAAATAATTCAGTGCTGGGTGCCAGTCGCCCATCGTCCATATAACTGACTTCGAGCGCCAATTCACTCGCGCTGATTACCCCCCATCTATCCACATGTCTGCCGATCTACGGGGGGTGATCAAGCGATGCTGAGGAGTTTTGCGGGGGGCTTTTCATCGGCTTTGAGATACAGGTAATCGCGCCAACTTCGAAAGGCGCGCTGCTGCCGATCAAAGGCTTCCTGCCATTCCACAGTGCCGACCTGGTCCACGCCCAGAGCCATCATCTGCTCGGTTGCGTCATCCAGTTCTTTGACGAGGTCGAGCGCATTAGGTGCATCACAAACTTTCGGTCGCATAAATTCCATTTCCTTTGGCTATCCCATTGAGTAGCCAACCTCTTGATAGTGCTCGGGTTCCGACGAGCGGTTACATCATCTGCAACTATATCCCGTATTCGACTACGGGCGCGAAACGCCTATGTCTCTGCCAATCGTCCTAATCAAATACTCACCACACACTGGCCCCGGATGCTCACCAACCTGGAGGAGAAGAAGTAGCGCCCCAAGCCATGTCACCGGATGAGCAATCGATTCTGTTCGGGGAGTTGCCGGCGCACCTACAAACGATGGCTTTGTTCAAGGTGAGCACGGGCTGTCGCGAGGAGGAGGTGTGCAAATTGAGGTGGGGCTGCGAGATACCGGTACCGGAACTCAGCACCCGGGCAGCGGGTGTCACAGAGGAAGACCGCAAGGCTTTGCTCGGGTACAAGAACGGCAGCATCACCAGCCATTACTGGGGCGCTGAACTCGGTCATCTGATTTAAGCCGCGAACATGGTATCAGCAGCAGATGCGCGTGGGCCGGTTCTGACAATTTTGAAGAGGAGGAATGCTTGATGAAAAGGCAGGGTCACTCGAAAAGTCACTGACCCAGAAACAACAAAGCCACCAAAAGGCGGCTAAGTCATTGAATTATATGGTCGGGAAGGAGTGATTCGAACACTCGACCCCTAGCACCCCATCTCCTTTTTCATACTTCTTGAAAGATTCCAAAATTTCACTCTGGATTTTTCTAAGCTAGTATTTACTTGAGCTCCAGCGGTGTTCTGCTCTACGAGAGTCCAGTAACGTCCATCAAGAGCCGACGTTTTTGTGGGGGTAAAAGTAGGGGGAGTCCGTTTCATGGCCAAAATTACCATCAAAGAACTCGAGTCGCTGACCGTCAATGATGTCGGCCGGATCCTCCGGGAGGACGGCAACCTGGCCGGTCGGATCTCAGTCCGTAAGGACGGCGTGTCAGTCAGCTTTTTCTATCGTTATCGTTGGGGCGACCAAAACAAAGAGTACGCCTGCGGAACCTGGCCGCGCAAATCCCTGACGGAAATTCGCAAGGCGCGTAACCAGGCCCGGGCGCTCATCGATGAGCAGATCAATCCCAACGAGCACAAGAAAACCGCTAAGGCACAGGCCTACGCCGCGGCTAACGTAGAGGCCGAACATGTAAAAATTACGATGGTGCAAACGCTGACCGTCCAGGATCTGGCCAAGGCGTGGCTGTTGGATGGCGTGGCGCGTAAAGACGGTAATGCCGAGTTGCAACGACGTTTTAACAAGGACCTTTTGCCAGCACTTGGCAAGACAGCGGTGAACAATGTGTCCGAACACGATGTTCGGGCGCTGATCCGGGCCGTGGTTAACCGCGGCGCTTACCGGCAAGCCATCAGCTTCTTCGCCGACCTCACCCAGATGTTTAGCTGGGCCAGAAAGCGCCAACCTTGGCGGGCCTTATTGATCGAGGGTGATCCGACGGAACTGGTCGACATCTCCCCCTTGATCCCGGCCGACTACGAAGCCGAAAGAAGCCGCATCCTTTCATCGGCTGAGCTATTGGAACTGCACAACCGTTTCCAGCAAATGACCGCCGATTACGACGCCCTCCCCGCGGGCCAAAAATACGACGGCATTCGACCGCTAAAGAAGGAAACACAGCTTGCGCTCTGGATCAGCCTGGGCACGCTATGCCGGATTGGTGAATTGCTGCAGGCCGAATGGAAAAATGTCGATCTAGACCAGCACACCTGGTTCCTCCCCAGCGAAAATGTCAAAGGCACCCGTGGCAAAAAACAGGACCACCATGTCTTCCTCTCGCCCTTCGCCTTGCATTTCTTTCAGGAACTCAAGACCCTGACGGGAGACTCCCAGTGGCCGAGGCTCGGACGGCTTCGTCGGTCCCATGGATACGTGCCGCGAGCAGCAGCACGAGCGTGGCGTCAGTGAGGTTCATGGCAAGACCTAAAAAATATGCACCGCAGTGTACCGACTCTTGTCTTTTCCGTACTAGCCCCTCAAAAAAATGATGCCTGGCAGTATCCATATTCCGATTGCCGCATAAAGGGACACGAGCCAAAAGGACGGATAAGGGTTGGAAGGGAATGGGGACTCAAGGGTAAGAGCGCTATCCGAAAAGGCTAAAAGGCCA